>UPTG01003108.1_pt1 | contig 10806 bp, 7 predicted proteins | sample 2160121 | NCBI WGS metagenome assembly UPTG01 (sample SAMN06266255, study PRJEB28933) | marine metagenome | isolation source: Columbia River Estuary | place: USA:Columbia River Estuary, USA | collected 2014-07-27 | reverse complement strand
AACGGGTAGGTGCGGTTTCCGGAGGGCTGCATCACGGCGGCATCGGTCGCCATGCCAAAAATATCCCGAATATCGCGTCGCACACGCTTCGCGGTTTCTAGGTGATCCAGTTCCACTTCGACGGCAATGTTGCCGCCGATGACATGCAATCCACCCGCGAACCGCAGAATGGTGGAGAGTTCCGCCACTCGCTGGCTAGTCAAATCACTGACCGCGGAGACGAGTTCGTCTTTTACCGCAATGGTCAATGAGTGCATGTGGACCCTTACCCTATTCGCGCCCGAGATCTCGGTGTTTCACCGTGACCTGCAAGTCTTCCCTGGTGCTCAGTTTTTGGGCCAGTTGTTCGGCCATGGCGACTGAGCGGTGCTTGCCACCGGTACACCCTATCGCAAGGGTTGCATAGGTCTTATTTTCGCTGAGATAGCCCTTGAGCACGGTATCCAAAGCGGGTTCGAAAGGCTTCATGAACTCCTGTGCCATGGGGTTTCCGGTGACATACTCCCCCACTGCTTCATCTCGGCCCGTGTGGGCGCGCAACGTCTCTTCCCAGTAGGGATTGGGGAGAAAACGCATATCCGCGACCATATCGACGTCGGAGGGAAGACCGTACTTGAAACCAAAGCTAATGATCGTGAGTTTGGTGGCGGTAGCCCCGGGTTCGCTATAAATTCCCGAGATCGCTGTCGAGAGCTGGTGGATATTCAACTCAGAGGTGTCGATCACTAAGTCGCAACGCTCTCGAATTTCTTGCATCAGAGCGCGCTCTCTCTCGATCCCATCGAGCAGCGTTCCATCTTCCTGGAGGGGATGGGGGCGCCTCACCTGCTCAAATCGACGCACGAGCACGTCATTAGTGGAATCGAGAAACACCACCTGAACGTTGCTTTCTTGGGACAGCGCGACGATGACATCGGTGGCATCAGAAAAGAGGGACCCACCTCGGACATCCATCACGGCTGCCAGTCTGGGCATGCCATTGTCAGGGTCTTCTGCCAAGTCAACCAGGGGGCGCAGCATCTGAGGCGGAAGGTTGTCCACCACATACCAGTCGTGGTCTTCCAGAGCATTAGCCGCGGTGGAGCGACCCGCTCCCGACATCCCCGTGACGATAAGGATTCTGGTCTCTGTGTTCACCGCGCGGCTTTCATTGTTGAGGGGACGCTGTGCCCATAGTAACGGGTGGGCTCGCTGGGGCCTGGAGAGACTCGTAGATCGTGGTCGCCATAACTTTTCCTACGCCAGGAACAGCCACCAAGTCTTCTAAACTCGCCGCCTTCACCTTCGCCACCGACCCGAAATGCTTCAGCAGACGTGACGCTGAGGACTTTCCTACACCGGGAATGTCGAGAAGCTCGCTGCGCAGAGTTCGTTTTCGCGTGCTGCGCTGATAAGTGATGGCCACTCGGTGGGCTTCATCTCGAGCGCGCTGGAGCAGAAAGAGAGCTTCGCTATTTCGCGGCAGAATCACCGGAAATGATTCGTGGGGGCGCCAGACTTCCTCAAGCTTTTTCGCCAATCCACACACCGGAATGTCCACGCCACATTCCCTCAACGCGCGGTGGGCAGCGTTAACCTGAGGCAACCCGCCATCGACGACGATCAAACCGGGAGGGTAGGAAAAGCCTCGCGCCGATTCTGACGTGTCTGAGTCAGCCAAAAGCCTCTGGACCCGTCGAGCAATCACCTGGTAAATCGCTTCGGTGTCATCGCGCACGTCAACCATGGCGAATCGCCGGTAATGCTCCCGCCTTGGCAGGCCGTCTTCAAACACCACCATGGAGGCCACCGGGTTGTCTCCCCCCAGGTGAGACACGTCGAAGCACTCCATGCGAAGAGGAGCTTCGTCGAGCCCCAGAGCGGTCTGAATTTCTCCCAACGCGCGGGAGCGAGCCGAGGGGTCACTCGTGCGCTGCGAAAGATAGCTGGTGAGAGTTTGGCTCGCGTTAAGACCCACCGTTTGCGCGAGTTCGGCGAGCTCCCCACGTTTAGCGGTGCGGATCTTCACCGATCCCTTGTCTCCTGCTTCGTGTCGCACATCACTGAGTTGTTTCTCCCACACACCGGGTAGGGCCGGAAGCTCGGGAACAACGACCAACCGCGCGGGCGGACCGTCCTCAAACCCATCGCGAAGCAGCATCTCGACCAGGCTGATGCCCTCGTTATCCTCGGGAGTGTCAACGACGAATCCTTTAGCCGAGCGGATTCGACCACCACGGACCCGAAAGACGTGCGCAGCCGCAACCAGGGTGTCGCTTGCGAGACCGAAAATATCGGCATCAATATCGTCCGAGACGACCATGGTGTTCTTCATCAAAATCGTGTTGATGGCTTCTATTCGGTCACGAATACGACCTGCACGTTCAAACTCCAGAGCCTGCGCAGCAGCCTCCATGGAGGAGGTCAACTCTGCTGCCACCTGGTCGTCGTGCCCCGACATAAAGGCTGCAAGAGAGACGGCGAGAGCTTTGTGCTCCTGCGGAGAGACCCTCTCAACACAGGGCGCGGCACACTTGCCGATATCCCCTAGAAGGCAGGGTCGTTGAGCGCGCTGTGCCTTCGCGTACGCACTTGAGGAACACGAACGAACCGGGAAGGCCTTCAATATCGTCGATAACGTGTCCCGTAGTGCTCCGGCGTTGGGAAACGGACCAAAGTAGCGTGCACCCTTGATGCCTTTGCGCCTAGCCAGGAAAACCCGTGGGACGTCCTCAGCCAGGGTCAACACCAAATACGGGTAGGCCTTGTCATCGCGGAAGCGGATATTGAACTCTGGCTGGAACTCCTTGATCCAGGAGTATTCCAACTGCAACGCCTGACGCTCGGTCGGAACGACCGTCCAATCCACCGAGGCTGCATGGCCGACCATTCTGCGGGTGCGCTCGTGTAGCGCCTCAGGTTTCTGGAAGTAGCTGGTCAACCGGGAGCGAAGGGCTTTGGCTTTTCCGACATAGATGACCCGCCCGCGAGCATCGAGGAAGCGATAAACACCCGGTTGGGCGGGAATATCGGCGGTGCGAGGCTGCCAAGGATGACGCTGGGGCATAGGAAGCTACCCCATAACCTCAGCGAGGAAGGCCCCGGTATGAGAAGCCTTGTTCTTCGAAATCTGCTCTGGTGTTCCCTGCGCGACCACCAGGCCTCCCCCGGCACCACCTTCTGGGCCCAGGTCAATAACCCAATCCGCTGAGGAGATGACATCGAGGTTGTGCTCGATCACCACGACGGTGTTGCCCTTATCCGCAAGCCCCTGGAGCACATCTAGCAATTTCTTGACATCGTGGAAGTGCAGGCCCGTCGTGGGTTCATCGAGCACGTAAATGGTGCGCCCTGTGGAGCGTTTCTGTAACTCAGTGGCGAGCTTGACGCGTTGTGCCTCACCCCCGGAAAGGGTCGTGGCGGCTTGGCCTAGCCGGACGTAGCCAAGCCCAACGTCCACCAGCGTCTGGAGGTATCGGTGGATGGAAGAAATGGCTTCAAAGAACTCCGCCGCCTGGTCGATCGGCATATCCAGGACATCGGCGATCGTTTTGCCCTTGTAATGGACCTGGAGGGTTTCTCGGTTATAGCGAGCGCCATGACAGACTTCGCAATCGACGTAGACGTCGGGGAGGAAGTTCATCTCGATGGTGATCGTTCCATCACCGGAACAGTTCTCACACCGGCCACCCTTGACGTTGAAACTAAATCGCCCCGGTTGGTATCCCCGCATTTTCGCTTCGGGAGTGTCGGAAAACAGGGTTCTGATTTTGTCGAAGACTCCTGTGTACGTCGCAGGATTACTGCGGGGGGTTCTGCCGATGGGTGCTTGGTCGACGTGGACAATCTTGTCGAGATGCTCGACACCTTTGATGCGGGTATGAAGCCCGGGAACATGGCGTGCTCCATTGAGGGTGTTGGCGAGCGAGCGATAGAGGATGTCGTTGACCAGGGAGGATTTACCTGAACCGCTCACGCCGGTCACCGCCACGAAAACACCCAGGGGAATATCGACGTCAATGTCGTGGAGGTTATTTGCCTTGGCACCTTCGATACGAAGCTGTCGGGCTGTGTCCACGGTCCGTCGAGGCCGTTCGGTCACGACCTTCTCAGTGCGGTTCAAATAGCCGGCTGTGATCGAGCGCTTTTCTTTCAACAGGGAGGCGACACTGCCCGAGTGCACCACTTCCCCGCCATATTCGCCAGCGCCGGGACCAATATCGACGATCCAATCGGAGGTGTGGATGGTTTCTTCGTCATGCTCCACAACGATGAGAGTGTTGCCAAGGTCACGCAGCTTGATCAGGGTTTCGATAAGTCGGCGATTGTCTCGTTGGTGAAGTCCAATGCTTGGTTCATCGAGGACATAAAGCACACCGGTGAGACCAGAACCAATTTGTGTCGCTAAGCGAATGCGCTGAGCCTCTCCCCCGGAGAGAGAGCCCGCGGCACGGGACAGGCTGAGGTAGTTCAGGCCGACTTCCAACAAGAACTCCAAACGAGCGGAGATTTCTCGAAGAATCGGTGCAGCAATCGCTTCATCCCGGGAAGACAGGGTGAGTGAGGTCATGAAGGCATGGGCCTGGGCGAGGCTCATGTCCGCAACATCGGAAATCGAATGATCGGCGACGAGAACAGCCAAAATTTCGGGTTTCAACCGCTTACCGGCGCACGCGACACAGCGGGTTTCGCGAAGGTAGTCAGCGAAGCGCTGTTTGCTCCATTCGCTATCCGTTTCGTGATACTTGCGCTCGATATAGGGAATGACTCCCTCAAAACCGCTGGAGTACTTCACATCTCGACCGAATCGGTTGCGATATTTGACCGTCAGCTCAAAGTTGTTTCCTTCCAGGACGGCTGCCTGAATGTCCGCGGATAACTCTTCCCACGGTGTATCCAGGGAAAAGTCGAGTTCCTCCGCAAGGCTTGTGAGCAGATTCCGGAAATACCCATAGAGGCCCTTGCCACCCTGCGTCCACGGTCGAATGGCACCCGCGGCGATGCTGAGCTGGTGATCGCCAATCACCATGTTGGGATCTACCGACATGGTGAATCCCAGACCCGAACACTCGGGACACGCACCAAAGGGGGAATTAAAGGAAAACGTTCGGGGTTCGATTTCAGTCAGGGAGACGGTGCAACCGGTCGGACAACTGAGTTTTTCGCTAAAGGTTTGGTACTCGTCGTCATCCACGGAGTGAACGCTCACGGTGCCATCGGAAAGTTTCAGGGCCGTCTCCAGAGAGTCTGTCAGTCGGCCCAGGACGTCTGGCCCCATCACCAGGCGGTCCACAACCACCTCGATGTCATGCTTTTTAGTTTTGGCCAGCGCGGGAGCATCGCTGAGGGTCACGATTTCCCCGTCGATGCGGGCTCGGGCATAGCCCTGGGAATTGAGACTTCTCAAGAGGTCAACGAACTCACCTTTACGTCCCGCGACGACCGGGGCGAGGACTTGAAAGCGCCACCCCTCCGAGTTCTTCATGATGGTGTCGGCAATGGTTTGAACGCTTTGGCGTTGAATCGGCTTTCCACACACGACACAGTGGGGAACCCCGGTTCGCGCCCATAGCAACCGTAGGTAGTCATAAATCTCGGTAATGGTCCCCACGGTGGAACGGGGGTTACGGTTGGTGGATTTTTGGTCAATGGACACAGCGGGACTTAGTCCCTCGATCACGTCGACGTCCGGGCGATCTACCTGGCCCAGGAACTGGCGGGCATAGGCCGAGAGAGATTCGACGTAACGACGCTGACCTTCGGCGAATATCGTGTCAAAAGCTAAAGACGACTTGCCTGACCCAGATAAGCCGGTGAACACCACCAAAGAATCCCGAGGAATCGTAACGTCAACGTTCTTGAGGTTGTGAACACGCGCACCCTTGACATGTAACACCGAATCACCGGTGGGAGTCTCAATAGGCACGAGCTCCAGTGTAGGCAGTGATGTCTGAGCGCAGGCCCAGGACGCCCCTACGCCGTGGCGTTACTCATTTCCCGAAGCTCACGTTTCAGTTCGTGCACTTCATCGCGTAGTTTCGCGGCCAATTCAAACTTGAGTTCGCCTGAGGCCTGCATCATTTGCTCGGTGATAGTGGCAATCAGGCTCGTTAGCTCTTCTTTCCCACCCCGAAGAGCCGGACGAACAAAGCCCTCCCCGGCACTGGGCGAAACTCCGGCAAGCAAAGCCTCCGAATCGGCTTTTTCCCGAGCAAGGACCGCGGTAATGTCGGCAATCTTTTTGCGCAGAGGTGTGGGACTGATGCCGTGTTCGGTGTTGTACGCCACCTGGCGCTCCCGGCGTCGGTCGGTTTCGGCAATCGCGTGGGCCATCGATTTGGTCACACGGGAGGCATACATATGCACCTCGCCCGAGACGTTACGCGCGGCTCGCCCGATGGTTTGAATCAACGAGGTGCTGGAGCGCAAAAAGCCCTCTTTATCGGCATCCAAAATCGCCACCAGGGACACCTCGGGCAAGTCCAGACCTTCGCGCAGCAGATTAATTCCCACCAGGACATCAAAGACTCCGGCTCGAAGCTCCGTGAGAAGTTCGACCCGTCGCAGAGTGTCGACGTCTGAATGCAAATACCGGACTTTCACACCGGCATCATCGAGGTAATCGGTGAGATCCTCGGACATCTTCTTGGTCAAGGTGGTCACCAAGACGCGCTCTTTGCGCTCAACCCGAAGCCGGATCTCTTCGAGTAAGTCATCGATTTGACCCTCGACGGGCTTCAGCACAATTTTGGGGTCCACCAGTCCGGTGGGCCGGATAATCTGCTCCACCACACCATCAGCCATACCGAGCTCGTAGGGGCCAGGGGTAGCCGAGAGATAGAGTTTCTGGCCGGACCTCTCGAGGAACTCATCAAACCTCAGAGGCCGGTTGTCCATGGCGCTGGGCAAACGGAAACCGTGTTCGACCAGGGTTCTCTTGCGAGACGCATCGCCCTCATACATTCCACCAATTTGGGGAACAGTGACGTGGGATTCGTCAATGACAGTGAGGAAGTCCTCGGGGAAGTAATCCAGGAGACAGCTGGGAGCCTCACCGGGTTCCCGACCATCGATGTGGCGCGAATAGTTTTCAATACCAGAGCAGAAGCCCAGCTGCTCCATCATTTCGATGTCATAACTAGTGCGCATCCGGATGCGTTGGGCCTCTAAAAGCTTGTTGGCCTTTTCTAGCTCCGACCCGCGTTGTTCGAGCTCCAGGCGAATAGCCCCCACCGCTCGTTTCATCACCTCGGGCGACGCTGCATAGTGCGTGGCGGGAAAGACGCTGAGTGTTTCTTCCTGGCTGAGGGTTTCCCCGGTGAGCGGATGGAGGGTACTCAGTGATTCAATTTCGTCGCCAAACATCGAAATGCGCAGCGCGAGTTCCTCATAGACGGGAATAATTTCGATGGTGTCCCCGCGCACTCGGAAAGTGCCGCGCTCAAAGGCCACGTCGTTTCGCTCGTACTGCATCTGGACGAAAGCGTGAATCAACGCTTCACGAGAAATCTTCTGTCCGACCTGAAGCGCAATCATCGCCTCGAAATAATCCTCAGGCGCTCCCAAACCATAAATGCAGGACACTGTCGACACCACAACAACATCACGCCTGCTCAGCAGTGAGTTCGTGGTGGAGTGGCGGAGCCTTTCCACCTCAGCATTGACCGAGCTGTCTTTTTCGATGAACGTATCGGTTTGGGGAACGTACGCCTCTGGTTGGTAGTAGTCGTAATAGGACACAAAATATTCCACCGCGTTGTGGGGCAACATTTCTCGCAACTCCGTGGCCAACTGGGCGGCGAGGGTCTTGTTGTGGGCGAGGACCAGTGCGGGTCGCTGAAGTCGCTCAATCAGCCAGGCCGTCGTCGCGGATTTTCCCGTGCCGGTTGCTCCCAACAACACCACATCAGATTCACCGGCCCTGATGCGCGATTCGAGCTGGTCTAGGGCCTTGGGCTGATCGCCGCTGGGGGTGTACTCACTCACCACCTCGAAGGGCCGAAAAGCGCGAGTAGCGTCCATGGAGCTAGCCTAGGAGGCCTTTCTCGGAAACGACCGAGCAACCGTATCGAGGCGGTCGGGCCACGCTCGTTCCAATTCCTCACACAATTCACGGCCCGCCGCGCGAGTGTCCTCAATGCTCCGGGAGGAATCCAGCACCACATCAGCCAGAGCAAGGCGTTGCTCATCACTGGCCTGGGAATTCACGCGCGCCTGAGCCGCTTCTGGGTCCAAACCACGAAAATGCACTAAGCGGGAGACCCGCTCCTCGGCTGGCGTATGCACGACTACCACAAGATCAAACTCCGAGGGCGACCTGGCTTCTGCCAGGAGCGGGACGTCATAAATCACCAGGGCGTTGGGGTCTGTGCGTTGCGCTTCCTGGAGCGCTGCGTCGTATAACTCGTGGACGATCGGATGCACAATGGCGTTGAGATCTGCTCTGGCACTCGGATCGCCAAAAACAAGGGCTCCCAGAGCACTTCGATCGAGTGCCCCGTCCGGGCCAAACACCGACGACCCAAAGCGTTCACGGATGCGTTCTAAACCAGCACTACCGGGGGCGACCGCCTTCCGGGCCAGCGCATCAGCATCAATGATGTGGGCACCACAGGAGGCCAGGACTTCGGTCACGGTGGATTTCCCCGCCCCAACACCTCCGGTAAGAGCAACTACTGGCATAGTGCGAGTGTAGCGAGGGAAAGAAAAAGGGCCCCGCGAGATTCGCGGGACCCTTCCTCGTGGATGTCTATTCGCCGGAACCGACGAGCTTGTCGCGCAGAGCTGCGAGAGCCTCATCATCGGCCAGTGTTCCTGCTTGCTCGACCTCTTCGGACACAGGGGCTTGCGCATCCTGGTCCTCGTCGGCGTGCTCGACGGGAACGATAACCATGGCGGCCATGCGGGCTACCTGAGCCTTGTGTGACTCCCAGCGAGCCTGGGCGTCAGCGTACTGCTGCTCCCATACCTTGCGCTGCTCATCAAAGCCCTCAAGCCATTCACCAGTCCCGGAGTTGAATCCGTCTGGGTAGGCGTAGTTGCCCTTGTCGTCATACTCGGTGGGCATGCCATAGAGCGCAGGATCAAAGTCCTTGCCCTCGGGGTCAACGCCCTCATCAGCTTGCTTGATCGAGAGCGAGATTCTGCGACGCTCGAGGTCGATGTCAATGATCTTGACGAAGACCTGATCACCCGTGGAGACAACCTGCTCCGCGAGCTCAATGTGCTTGTCGGAGAGCTCCGAGATGTGAACCAAACCTTCGATTCCATCGGCCACGCGAACAAAGGCACCGAAGGGAACGAGCTTGGTGACAGCTCCAGGAGCAATCTGACCAATCGCGTGTGTGCGGGCAAATACCTGCCATGGGTCCTCTTGAGTTGCTTTGAGCGAGAGGGACACGCGTTCGCGGTCCATGTCGACTTCGAGCACCTCGATGGTGACTTCTTGTCCGACCTCAACAACTTCACTGGCGTGCTCAATGTGCTTCCAGCTGAGCTCGGAAACGTGCACCAAGCCGTCAACCCCGCCGAGGTCAACAAACGCTCCGAAGTTCACAATGGACGAGACAACACCCTTGCGGACCTGACCCTTTTGCAGGCCCTCCAGGAAGCTCGAGCGGTTCTGGCTCTGGCTTTCTTCGAGAAGGGCGCGACGAGACAGAACCACGTTGTTGCGGTTCTTGTCCAGCTCGATGATCTTGGCCTCGATCTCCTTGCCGACGTACGGCTGGAGGTCGCGGACGCGGCGCATCTCCACCAGGGAGGCCGGCAGGAAGCCGCGCAGACCGATGTCGAGGATGAGGCCGCCCTTGACGACCTCGATGACCGAGCCCTCGACGATGCCGTCCTCCTCCTTGATCTGGTCGGTAGCCCTGATCTCATCGTCAAACCCGAGGGTGTAGGAGAAGCCCGAGCAGCCGCCGCCCTTCACGCCGACGCGCAGCGCGGTGCCGTCCGGCATGTTCTGGTCCACGAGGATCCTTGAGACCTCGCTCTTCGCTCGTTCTGTGATTCCGATAGCCATGGAATGATCTCCGGGGGAAGGGCGCTCAGGCGCTCTCTTCGCCGTCCTGCTTTTGCTTGAAGTCTGCGACGGCAGCCTTGATCGCGTCCTCGGCGAGGACGGAACAGTGAATCTTCACCGGGGGTAGCGAGAGCTCCTCGACGATCTCCGTGTTGGAGATGGCCATGGCCTCGTCGACCTTCTTGCCCTTGATCCACTCAGTGGCGAGGGAGGACGAGGCGATCGCGGAGCCGCACCCGAAGGTCTTGAACTTGGCGTCGACGATCGTGTCGCCCTCGACCTTGATCTGCAGCTTCATCACGTCGCCACACTCGGGGGCGCCGACGATGCCGGTGCCGATGGTCTCGGCGACGTGGAGGCCGAAGAACAGGAAGGCGATGAAGTTGAAGTTTATGCAGTTCTCAGCCCCAATGAGGATGAAGAAATTGAAGTATCCAAACGTGACGCTGACCGCCTTCGTGTTTGGGATGCAATCAGCATCGCTTGTGAAAATGACGAGGTTGTTAAGGGACGCATCACCCAAAAAGTTAAGGGTGGTCTAAACGTAGATATCAATGGCGTTAAGGCATTCTTGCCGGGTAGCCAAGTTGATATTCGACCGAGCCGTAACCTTGATCGCTTCGTAACTGACGACGCTGAGTACGATTTCAAGGTGATTAAGTTCAACCGTCGCCGTAAGAACATCGTCCTCTCACGTCGCGTACTTCTCGAGAAAGATCGTGCGAAGCTCAAGTCAGAGACGATCAACAAGCTCATCCCAGGCGCGGTTCTCAAGGGTGTAGTTAAGAACATTCAGCACTATG
>UPTG01003107.1_pt1 | contig 10809 bp, 10 predicted proteins | sample 2160121 | NCBI WGS metagenome assembly UPTG01 (sample SAMN06266255, study PRJEB28933) | marine metagenome | isolation source: Columbia River Estuary | place: USA:Columbia River Estuary, USA | collected 2014-07-27 | reverse complement strand
TAAATTTCTCGACCCTCTCTCATAGCGCGAGCTTGAAATCGAGTAATGGGCATGCCGTCGTTAGAAATCTTTTTAGCCGTAAACTTATCCTTTAGCTTAGGAGTCTCTTCTTCAATAAATTCGGCATAATTCTGCCAGTCGGTTGAGACGTAAATAGTCCCGCCTGGGTGCATAACTGTGTGAAGGTTTTCTAAAAATCCTTGATTAACTAATCTGCGTTTATGGTGCCTGGCTTTGGGCCATGGATCTGGACAAATGATATAGATTTCATGAAAGAGAGATTCTGAAAGACCCAGTAAAAGGTCGCGAATATCATCATCAAAAATCTTAATGTGCCGAAACGAATTCTTATCAATAGAGGCAAGCAAGCTACCAATCCCTGATCTATAGACTTCTGAAGCAATGATTAAGGCGTCTGGATTCTTGGTTGCTAAAAAAGCAGTATTTTCACCGTTACCAAATCCTATTTCTAGAATCACTTTTTTGTAGTCTGGGACCAAATCAAGCAACTGGGAAGAGTCTTGGAGATGAAATTCATCCAGTGTCTCGAGCGCCTCTTTTTGAGCGGAAGTGATTCGCCCTAACCTTTTAACAAAGCTTGCTAGATATGGTTTATCTTGATTAATTGATCTTTCCTGGGATAAAGAGAATTGCCTGAATTAGGCAGCGTTAGACATAGCAGCTTTAAGTTTTTTCAAAGCACCATTTTCAATTTGTCTAATTCTTTCTGCAGAAACTTCATATTCGTCTGCTAAATCGTGAAGTGTTTCTTTTTGATCAGCTAAATATCTTCTTGCAATAATATCTTTGCTTCTTTCATCAAGCTGCGAAAGCGCCATGGTTAGCTCTTCAGAGTTATGATCGGCAACTTCTTGTTCGGCAACTAAAATCTCTGGGCTAAAGGACTTATCCTCAAGGTATTGGGATGGGGACATAATGTCGCTCTCATCGTCACTGCCAACAGGGCCATCAAAGGCCGCATCATGAGAGGTCAGTCGGTTCTCCATGTGCAAGACATCCTTAACCTCAACATTTAAGTCTTTGGCAATCTTTTCTGCTTCTTCCTTCGTTAACCAGTCGAGTGTTTTCTTCTTGCTTCTAAGATTAAAGAATAATTTTCGTTGCGCCTTGGTAGTAGCAATTTTAACCATTCTCCAATTTTTTAAGATGTACTCATGAATCTCTGCTTTGATCCAATGCACAGCAAAAGATACTACTTTGACACCTTTATTTGGATCAAATCGATCCACTGCTTTCATTAAGCCAATGTTTCCTTCTTGGATAATGTCAGCCAAAGGCAAGCCATAGCCTGAGTAAGAGCGTGAAATATGAACAACAAATCTTAAATGAGACAGAACCAGTTGACGCGCAGCCTCAAGATCATTGTTATCGTAAAGTTTATAAGCAAGTTCTTTTTCCTGTTCGGGTGTCAGGATGGGGATCGCATGGACGCAAGACAAATAGGATTCAATGTCCTTGCCTGGAGTCGATAGCGTTATTGTCTGTAAATCAGTACCCATATATAAATTTTATTAATATAATATTATAACCAAAGGTTATCTTATTAAATAATTATAGCAAATTTTTACTAAAACCTCTTATTAAAGACAATATTGTCTTTTTTTCGTTCAAATTACTTATCGCAATAAACATAGGATTTAATATGCTATCTTTTTTCCCATATTCAAGGGGTTTCAGCGTTTCTATTTGAAAAATACCACCACCACTTGACCTAAGAACCGCATCAGCTGCGGCAATATCCCACTCTGATGTTGGACCAAATCTAGGGTAAATATCGGCTTTTTTGTCTGCCAAAGTACATATTTTTAAAGAACTGCCCTTGCTAATAATTTTTACTTTTTTGCCGTTTTTATCTAAAAAGTTCAAAAAAGCTGAATCTATAACTGTTTTGTGGCTTTTACTCATCACTATTTTCAATGCAGAGCTTGGGGTTGTGACCTTTAATTTAGTCGTTTTGGGTGTTTGAGCTGAAATACCAGACCAAATCTTATTTATTGCTGGCGCTCCAACTACGCCCAGGACTGGCTGACCATTTTGAATTAGTGCAATATTGGTTGTAAATTCGCCCGATCGATTAACGAATTCCTTGGTTCCATCAATGGGATCAACCAACCAGAACTCTTTTGCCGGTTTATAGCCTTTTTGCGTGAAACTCTCCTCTGAAACAATCGGAATGTCAGGGTAATGCTTGTTTAAAAACTTGAGAATTAACTTATGGCCAAGCATGTCAGCCTTGGTGACTGGCGATCCATCTTTTTTATGCCTGGTCTTGAAATCTTTATCTTCATAAATTTTTAATATTTCAGGAAATAAACTTAAGGTTAAGTCTTCTAATTGAGAGATAATAAGTTCTAAATTTTTAGACTGCATAGTGTTCTTTTAATGACAAAATTCAATTCTACCACTGCTATTCTCTCAGATCTTGATGGGGTTATTCTAGATCTGAACTACGACATGAAGTTTTGGACAGATTGGCTGCCAAATACATTAGCTCTTGAGACAGGCAAATCAAGCGCCGAGGTTAAAGCCGATATAAAGTCCATGATGAGCGATCAGGAAGCTAGTTTAAACTGGTATGACCTAAATTACTGGGATGAACTATTGGGAATTGATTCTTTAGAGATTATTAAAAACCAAGAAGAGAGATGTTCATTTTTAAAAGGGTCCGAAGATGCCTTAAAAAAAATCGCTTCTTTAGGCAATCCAAAATATATTCTTACTAATGGCGATCCTAGATTATTTGATTTTAAGTCTGAGTCTGCAAACTTTCTTGATTACTTTGACTCACACATTTGCAGCATGCATTTAGGTTACGCAAAAGAGCAAAAAGAATTTTGGGCTCTTGCCGGCCAGTATTTAAAAGTAAATTTGAAAAACTCAATATTTATTGATGATAATTTTAAGGTGGTGACCTCCGCAGTTAATGCTGGAGTTGGTCAGGTATATTGGATCAATCCTGGTAGACAGAAAACCTTGGCTAACGGAGTAATGACCTACCCTACTCTTGCAGAATTAGTCGACGCAATTATTTGAATCTAGATTCTCGTAGTCTAAGGCTTGCAGCATTCGATCAAAAATCTCAGTATTATCCATGACCCCAGAAAATTTTTCTGCGCCTGGTCCATAGGCATAAATATTAATTGATGATAAATCATGACTTGTCGTTGTCCATTGAGCTCGAATGCTTGAGCCTCTGGGTTTTTGTAAAACCAAGCCACCGGTTGCGTGATCTGCGGTAACTAAAATTAAAGTTTCTTTGTCTTGCTTTGCGAATTCTATTGCGGCTGCAATTGAATCATCAAAGTCAGCAAATTCAGCGAGCATGTACTTCACGTTATTGTCATGGCCAGCCCAATCAATTTGACTGCCCTCCGACATGAGAAAGAATCCTGAGCAATTCAATGTTTTAGAATCAAGAAAGTCTAATGCTGTTTCTGTCATTTTAAGTTGCGTCGGCGGAGACAATCTTCTATCCAGCCCATCTTCACCAAATAGTCCAAGCACCCTTGCATGCTGAGCCAGATCATCTTGATCCAAAGAACTTCCATTTTCAATGATATGTATTGCTTGATCTGATAACGGCAGTTTAAAAAATTCAGAGCCTCCACCTAAAGCGATGGCAATATCTGATTCAACTAGCATTTGAGCAATTTGCTTGTGCTTGGAGCGACTTTTAATGTGAGCATAAAAAGCTGCTGGGGTCGCATGCGTGATCGAAGAAGTTGCAACCATGCCAGTTAAATAGCCCTTGGTGCTTAAAAGCTCTGGGATGGTTGGCAAGAATTTATTATCAGAGTCAACGGATAGATATCCGTTTTTTGTCTTAACTCCGGCAGCCCATGCAGTCGCAGCTGCAGCTGAATCAGTGTAGAGATTCTCAGCCGAGTGATTCAAAACAATGCCGGTGACAGGAAAATTTTCAAACGAGAGTCGGTGATTTGCTCCGCCAACAGAAAATCTTGCCAAAGCAACTTGATTGGGCCCCATGCCATCACCAATAAATAAAATAATGTTCTTGGCTTTGAGGTTTGGATTTTGCTCTAAGGTTTCAGCTACATTGGTTTCTGCGCCAATCAAAACTGACTCCTCAACCACAGTTCCATCTTGGCAAGATGAAAGAATGGCAACGCTAAACAGCAATAAGTATTTTTTCATGTGGTTATCTTGAGGGTTGCAAAGAATTTATGCGAGTCTCATGAACCGCATCTGGAGACAGGGAATAATCAAAGTTGTATAAAGCACCTTCCCAGTCGCCGTAAGTTGTATTTTGCAGCATGAACCATTTGGTGCCCCAATATTCTTGGTAAGCTTGGACCATGTCTTTTCTTTGATCTGGGGTCACAAGGTTATCTTTGGCATCCACAAAATCTCCAAGGTTATCTCCAATAAGCATCAGCACTCTATGTTCTTCTGAAACAAGACTGCGTCTAGAACCTTTATCACTTCCCCAGTCGTTTTCTCCGCGCATTAAAATAGTTTCCTTTGATTGATCCCAGGGTATCCCAAGCTTTGTAAGATTTTGTTGAGTGGCATTTTTGAGCTCTGCAACCCTGTTGGTGACATAGAAAATAGTTACGCCTTTAGAGTGGGCATAGTTTAGAAAATCTTTTGCTCCAGGAACCTCTGTTGCAGCCACTTCATTGCCCCAGGCAATCCAGCCTGTTGGATAGCTTGTTCCATCTAAAATTCCGCGTGCCTGATAGGCCAAGTTATCTAAAACTGTTTCATCGACATCGAGAATGATGGCTGGCTTTTTATTTTGATACTTTGTTTGTCCTGGCAATGCACTCCAGGTTGGATCTACTAACGCTTTGTCTAAAGCATGTTTTGCTGTTTCGAATGTTTGGAGGCTTGCAGCCAGCCTCTCTGCCGAGGTTTGCTGAAATAAAACCGACATGATGTTTTGCTCTTGAAGCGCTCTTATGTCCTTGTTTGATTCGGCTGCAACAATAAATGTGCTGCAAAAAATAACCTGCGCAAAAAATAAAGTTTGTAAGAGACGTGCTTTCATAGATTCAAGCCATTATAATTTTTTCTAACGTAACCTATTGTAGCTATGACCAAAGAAATAATCAGTAAATTAGACGAGTTAGATAACGGCCTTAAAAAGTTAAGCACCGACAGAAAAGTCGTGTTGCCGCATCACAAAACTTTTGAGTTGGTTGATGACTTAAGAGAAATTGTGAAAGATCTTAAAGAAGGAGCTAGTTCAAATGAGTAAGTACACATGTTTTGATGTGACCGTACAAGATCACGTGGCCCATGTGGTCATGAACAGACCCGATGAATTTAATACAATGACTCGTCTGTTTTGGAAAGAATTGCCGGAACTAATTAAAGAATTAGATAAAAATGCTGAAGCAAGGGTTATTTTATTAAAAGGTGAAGGAAAGCATTTTAATGCAGGCATGGATTTAGCTAATTTTGCCCCTGCTGATAAGGGCGGTGTAAAAAAAGATCCTGCTCGAATGCGTGAAACTTTTTATCATGAGGTTCTTGAGTTACAAGATACATTTTCTGCATTAGAGGAATGTCGCATGCCTACCATTGCTTCTATTCAAGGAGCTTGCGTTGGTGGAGGCATTGACATGGTAGCTGCCTGTGACATTAGACATTGCTCATCCGATGCTTTCTTTAAAATTGCAGAAGTTGATATTGGGTTGGCAGCAGATGTTGGAACCTTGCAAAGATTGCCAACATTAATGCCGCTGGGTGCAGTAAGAGAGCTTTCTTACACTGGCAGAAAATTTCTTCCAGCTGAGGCTCTAGAGTTAGGCTTTATGAATAAAGTATTTGAGAGCAGAGAAGAGCTTGAAAAAGGTTCTTTAGAATTGGCAAAAGAAATCGCTTCTAAATCACCGCTCATTACTCGCGTAATTAAGAAACAAATTAACTATGCACGCGATCACAGTGTTAAAGAAGCTCTTGATTATCATGCTGCTTGGAATTCTTCATTGATCAGCGGCCAAGACATGGAAGCTGCAATGAAGGCTTTTATGGAGAAATCAGAAGCTAACTATGATGACTTAGAGCCAATACATTCGTTCTGGGAAAAAGACGGGTTAGTCCCTTAAAAATACTGGTTCTTCAGGGGTTGAAAGCTTTTTAGAGTATTTGTAGCCCTCTTCTTTAAATTTAACTAGGTCTTTTGCTGAAGTAACTTTGTTCTTGATAATCCAGTTGCTCATGTAGCCTCTGGCTTTTTTTGCATAGAAACTAATAAGCTTATACTCACCATTTTTAAAGTCTTTAAATACCGGGGCAACAACCTCAATGTTCTTCGGCAAGGAGCCAACGACGCTAAAATATTCTTTTGAAGCTAGGTTGACTATCAGCTCAGATTTATTTGCTTTTAGTTCCTTTAAAAGATTTTCTTGAATCTTATTGCCCCAAAACTCATAGAGATTTTTACCTTTGCTGGTAGGCAGCTTGGTTCCCATTTCCAATCGATAGGGTTTGATGACGTCAAGAGGTCTGAGTTCTCCGTATAGACCCGAGAGAATGCGTAAATGTTTTTGAGCAAACGTTATGTCTTTTTTGTTAAATGTTTCGGCTTTCAGTCCCTGGTAAACATCTCCCTGAAAAACAAATAGCGCAGGTTTGCTGTCGCTGCTAATAGATTTGGCTGCTTTCCAAGATTGATACCGATCAAAATTTAATGTCGCGAGGTTATCGCTTAGTCCCATAAGGGTGGCTATGTCCTTAGGCTCTTTTGTTTTGAGCTCTTTAATTAGCTTAGAAGAATCAGACAAAAATGCAGGCGCAGTAGGCTTGACGTCAAAGTCTTTGCTGTAATCTAGTGTTTTTGCTGGCGATAATAAAATTAACATATTTCTTATTTTAAACAATTCTCTATTAATATACATAGCATGAATGATTTCTTAGGCCGTTTTTTTGCCCGCTTGCTTCCGGTGCTGCTTTTGTTGGTCATGATAGTCGTGGTTAGTAGATATTTTTTTGGCATGGGTCGAGCCGATATTCAAGAGCTCGCTTTGTATGTGCACGCGTTAATTTTCTTGGGCTGTGCTGGCTGGGCATACTCTCAAGACGAACATGTCAGAGTAGATATTTTTTACCGCAACGCTTCGCCCCAATATCAGAAAATGGTTAACAGTTTTGGAGTGATATTTTTGCTCGCTCCTATGCTTGGAGTCATTGGTTACTATTCCATCGATTTTATTTCAGCGTCTTGGGCTGTCAAGGAAATTTCAACTGAGCCTGGTGGGCTAAGCACCGTATTCATTCAAAAGTCTTTTATATTTTTATTTCCCATGGTTCTTGGAATGGCTGGTCTGAAGGAGCTGTATAAGCTATGGAAATAATTCCTATTATTTTAATTGTCATGGTTTGCATGGCCTTGCTGCTTGGCTACCCTGTGGCTTTTACCCTTGCAGGAACCTCAATTTTGTTTGCACTCTTGGGAGCATCCTTCGATTTTTTTGACCCCAATTTATTTAAAACGATCCCCATGAGAATTTTTGGGATCATGAACAATCAAACCTTGCTAGCGGTTCCCTTGTTTGTCTTTATGGGCGTTGTCCTTGAGAGATCAGGAATTGCAGCCAAAATGCTTAAAGACATGGCGCTGGTTTTTAAGAACACTAATTCTGGTTTAAGCATCTCGATCATTATTGTTGGGGCACTTTTGGCCGCAAGCACAGGGATCGTTGGTGCAACAGTTGTCACCATGGGTCTCATGTCATTGCCGGCAATGCTCAAGCAAGGCTACAGCAAAGAATTCTCTTCTGGATTAGTTGCAGCGACTGGTACTTTGGGTCAAATCATTCCACCCTCTATTGCTCTGGTACTTCTTGGCGATGTGATGTCTAACGCCTATCAAAGAGCTCAAAATAACATGGGCATCTTTTCTCAAGAGACAGTCTCAGTGGGTGATTTATTTGTAGGCGCAATCGTTCCAGGAATCTTAATTGTTGTCGGTTACTTAATTTATGCCATCTTTGTTAATCGAAATAAACAATTCGTGCCATTAGAAGGAATCGAGGGTGAACCCAATATTCTTAAAACTCTCTTGCCGCCGGCAACTTTAATATTTGTTGTCTTGGGCTCAATCATAGCTGGTATTGCAACACCAACGGGAGCAGCAAAAGAACAAGCCACCTGCAGCCAGCCGGAAGCTGTTTCGTTACCTGCGAGAACTATTGGAAAATTATGGAGCTGGTTCATCCGGATCCTGAAAATCAACAGGTTCTTGCGCGGGCACAATCTCAGGGACACTGGGCTCTAGCGAAACGGGGTCGAGAGAATCAGGCTCCGACGTATCGGCCGGCTCTTGAGTATCAAGCGACGAGTCACCGGCAGATGCATTCGCAGAGGAAGCACTGGAGTCTGTCGCGACGGGCGCGCCCTCGGAGGGTCGCAATTCGTCATCAAAGATTCGATCAAAATTAATCTGCGGGTCGTCCCACGTTCCCTTGATACTGTAAATACCACTGGACAGGCGATTTACCTGCTTCTCAAATACCTTACTGACCACAAACACCCCTGCTGCAACTGGCAACCCGGCGGCAAGCGCCGCTACCCAGGGAAGGTTGTTAGCCACAGGCAAGGTGGCAACGAGCTCTGCGTCAAGGGTCTGACTGGCAACATCTGACAAGCCGCTCACCACAAAAGTACTTGAGCTCCCCTCGACATTAAGGCCAGGCACCTCGAGCGTCCCGCTGTGAAAGAACACTTCTCCGTCCATGCTGTGGAAATTGATTCCCGATTCGAACATGTGAGACAAGCTTAGACTGGACAGCACATTCGCCAGATTGACAATTTCAACTACCTGCAAGGCACCGGTGCCTGCCGGTGTCTCCAAAAACCGCCCGCTCTCAACGTCCAGTTTCAGTGCTCCGTTGAGGCTCGCAAGAGACACTGTCTGCGGGGCACCCGGCCAGGTCAATTGCAACTCCAGTTGGCCTTTCTTCGTTTCAAGAAAGGGTGCGTAACCCAACTGATCCAAGGTGTCACCGAAGTCAGAAAAATGAAACATCGCTTGCAGTTCACTATTTTGACCCTGGTTCCAAGTTAACTCAGCGGGCTGATCGGGCAACAGCTGCAGACCTGCCAGTTGACCTTGAATATCCTTAGCGCGAACAACAGGGCCGTCAGATTCCAGCGACATTTGTAAATCGCCAATCACCTTGCCCTCAAGCCAAACCTCCTTTACTGACACATCGATAGTTGGAAGTTCAAAAAGTCGCGGAGCTTCTTGCTTAGCTTCGGCAGCCTCATCATCACGGTCTGCCAGCTGCGACAGGTCCACGTGATCAAGGACAAGGCTGGCCCTGCCCTGTGCCGGTTGTCGATACATTCCCTGCAACCACTCTGTACTTCCCCGAACCTCCCAGCCGGCGCCATCAAGGTCCAGACTGAAGTTCACTGCATCGAACTCACTGCCCCATAGCACCAGCCGATCGGCATGAGCTTCATCAATGACCAGACGCAATGCGCTTGGTTTTCCTGCTAAAACAGCTGCGGGATCGAGCCCTGAGGGCAAAGCATCAGGATCGGGCGGAAGCGGGCTCGCAGCCTGCTCCGCAAATAAATAGCGAGCGGCGAAATCAATCCAGCCCTCCACATCGACCAGCGATGCGACGCCACCAACCTGCACCTGACCTGCCAGCAGATCTGGCGGATGCACAGACACACCAAGCGCAGCAGCATTCAGGCCACCGCCAGTAATATCTAACTTTAGGGACAATTCCTCGCCCAGAGCGACACCCAGGATCATCTGCTCTCCCCCCAGCGAAAGCGCCAGTTCAAGCGGTTCGCTGGTCTCTTCAAGCTTGGTCCACGGCTGCGGAATATCCAAGGCCACGCCTTAAAGGGTGGAGCTCACAGTGAGCAATGGCACCTCACCTGGCACTACCGCAACCCGTCCCTGCACATCAGCCTTCCCGCTGGCCAGGGCAAGTGCATCCAGCTCTAACCAGCGCTGCAAGTCATTAGTGTCCACCCGGGAACGAAAATCGACTTCGACAGCCGACCGGGTAAACTCGAACACTTCATTGTCTCCCAACAAAGACCGCTGTCCAACGATCAGCGTGACAGGTTCACCCCAAATTCGACCCACTAGTTTCTTGGCGTTGAAGCCAGCATCTGAATGATATTGCAACAGTCCGTTGATGCTTTCGATAGGCAAGCGGCCGGGATTTACCAAAAGGTCCAGGTCTGCAAAATCCACCTTCACATCAACAATGGGCGGCACTTCTTTGTTGGCCAGATTAAGTTGTAATTTTAACGCTGTCTCCGCGCTTCCGCCGGCGGTCCATTGGGCAAAAGCATTTTTGCTTAACCGCCCAAGCAAGGACTCATTCACCGCACGCAAAGCGTCATCGGCTGAACCAGCTACCCGCCCGTCGATGGCGAGCTGCATCTGCGAATTGGCACCCATCCATGCCTCGGCCGATAAATGCTCAACCTCCGACTCATACAGTCTGGCCGTTTCGGCCCAAACACTGACGTTGGTATCGTCAAGCAATACGATTCCCTGCAAGCCGCTGACCGCCGGCCAGTCCGGGTGATAAACCAGCGAAGTATTGTCTACGTTTAACATCAACTGCACGGTGCGAAAATCGCGGGCTTTAGGTTTCAGGCTACCGCGCCAGACAAAACCAGCCTGTTCAACATCGCCCTCGCCGACCGCGCCTGCCAGCCAGTTCAATAAGCTTGGGTTCAATGTGTAAGGAATGTACTTCACCCGATGGATAGGGTGGGTGTTGGAAAGACCTACCATCAGGTCCATTTCCAACCCGACCTCGGTCTTGGTAAAGGGGATGTTGA
>UPTG01003105.1_pt1 | contig 10810 bp, 15 predicted proteins | sample 2160121 | NCBI WGS metagenome assembly UPTG01 (sample SAMN06266255, study PRJEB28933) | marine metagenome | isolation source: Columbia River Estuary | place: USA:Columbia River Estuary, USA | collected 2014-07-27 | reverse complement strand
TAACTGAACGTCATACGATCAACTAACTTAACTGCTCCACCTTTTAATTTATCTATAGCAACAAAACCTTCAACACCAGTAACCTGGAATCCGTTTCGTGTCTTGATAAATGTATCAATATTGTTTACCTTATTAAGCTTATTTATAATAACTAATTTCGCCACTACAATAGCATTCTGTAAATCAAATATGGCTTTTAAATTAGCCTTGTTACCAGAAGAGAAAAACTTAAGTAACTCATCTCTCTTTGCATACTTACGATCTTTCGCAATTTGTGTCTTTACTTTACCTGCTTCTTTCGCAAATCTTTCTTCAATCCATTTAATGAGACCAGCTACATGCTTAGTTGTATTTGTAACCTTCTCTCCTCGTCTAACGAACGAGTTGTTATACGTTTCTATAAGTCCTGCGAGTTCTTCATTCTTTGAAAGATCATTTAGTGCTGTACCTTTAATCTTTTTAAAGATTGTACCAGCATCACTAAGAGCTTTCGTTACTTCATCAGTATCTTTCTGTGTAAGAGTAGCTGTTCCAGATAGATCTCGTAGATTGGCATCTTGCAACCACACAGTAGGAGACTTTTTAAATGCAGAAGCATTAACATTAAATGTTGCTCTCATAGATTCAAAAGAATCACCAGAATAAGATGTATGTACTACAATACCTATTTTAGCTTTACGTATAAGCTTGGCCTCTGTAGAATCTGCACGTACAGCATACACAATAGTATTAGGATGGAAAGTAATATATTTAACTTTATCAATAGTCTCTGTCTTGAGATCATCTTTTGTAAACATAAGATCTCCTTGAATCACGCCAGTAATTCCAATCTTACTTAGTTCATCGAATGCAATCTTAAGTTTAACTGATAGATCACCAGATGTATCTTCATCGATATCAGCATGTGATTTGTATACCTTAGGATTCTTATTAAAGATACCTTTCTTTGCTACAAAGAACTTCTTATCAGTTGGATCAATACCAGCAAATACTGCAGGTGCACCATCCCATTTAACAGTCACATCAGTTGTTTTCTTTGAACTACCTGCTAACATGTCTCGCATTGCTCTTAATGCAAGTATAGCATCACGTGCACCATTAACACCACCATAAATCACACGATCCTCGATATGAGTCATATGTGTATTCTTAGAAGAAGCAGCTTCTGTGATAGTATGTGATTTAAAGTTTATCATTAATTTCTACTTTGTTTTGAAATCGCACATCATACGTGTAGGATAACCATCTTTACCCTGCGTATCGCGAATATTAATTTTAAAGATATAAGATGCTGATTCGAATTCAACATCAATACGCTTACCTCTTCCAGTTTTACCACCATAATATACAGTAATTCCAGATGTAATCATAGCAGCTTTTTTCATTGCTCTTTCATCCATCTGCTTAGATAGTACTTTAGCACCCATCTTATGGATAATATGATAGTTGTGACCTATACCTGACTGTAACAATTTACCTATAGCGCGCTTATCATAGTTTGCTCTACGATCAGTCTTATCTCTTGTACCTATTTTATCTCCATTGAATACTTGACAAAACCTAATAGGATCTATACCAAACATCTTAAGTAGCTTTAATCCGTCTGGATTTGTAATAGTTCCAGATTTAATCTCACTTGTTGTTAGTTTTGTCTTAACACCAACGTTAAAGAAAGTGGTTGTACCACCAAGTTTAAGACTCAAGAAGATCTTCTGAGTATCTGTTGTTAAAGTAATATCAGTAACAGATTGACCAACATCAAAACCAGATCCTTTTGGATTCTTTAGAATAATACTAGGTCCAAACTCAATAGGGCGTTTAGTATTTTCAGCACCTTCAACACTAATATCTAGTGTTTTAGATTTACTAATAGCATATGTTTTATCAAGATCAAGTATTGCTGCTTCTAGTTTCTTATCTGTTACAGGTTCTCCATCCCACCATGCTTGCATAGCTTTAGCAAAGATACCTTCAAATAAGTTACCTCTGTTATTAGAGCCACGATTACCAGAAGAACCATCGCCAAATTTTACTTTAATTCTTTTGAGGTCTGCACCTCTCATAACGTCAGGAATATCAACGATACCTTTAAGACTACGACTAATGTTAATATGATTCTGTTTCTTTAGATCTATATTAATTGGAGGTATATCTGAACCTGAAGCTTTGCCTTTAAGATATGTGAATAGCTTATTAATTTCTTCCTTAGACTCAGGACTAAAATCTGTTAAAGTTTTATCGATTTCTTCTACTGATTTTGGAAAGAAATTATACATCTCGTTGAGAAATCCTTTAAACGTAAACATTAAATTTGCCTATAATTATACAACAGTTAAGACTATTTATACAAAAAATAAAGCCGGAAGAACCGGCTTATAAAATTTCTGTAAAGCAATCTAATGCTAATTGTGTTTCTACTTTAAACGCTTCCTTTTCCCAAGGCTGTTTGTCATATTCAAAAGTTTCTTTATATACTTTTTTCTTCCAGCGTATTCTGCCACAGTCAAGATGAACCATCTCTTTTCTGTAGTATTGTTTAAGATGAGTAAGTTCATGGCATAGAGTAGAAACCATGTCATATAAACGAAGGTTCTTATCTACTTCTATTTCAAACGTTTTATGATCATCTAGCTCTAAGCAATAACCCATCACATTAGATTTATCCATACAACGAGTAAGCTTAACAGTGATATCAAGTGTACGTACGCGAGGTAATACTTTTTTTAAGTACCACGTCACGACTTTAAGTACAAGTGATTTCTGTGATTGAGTGCCACCTACGATGGCTATCTCGTTCAAGCTGTATGCCTTCTATAGATGTAAGCATCTACACGGTCAGCTACTGATAAAGGCAAAGAGTAATAATACTTGCTAAAGCTACGCTTTACTGTATCAGACCTACCTTGACATTTAACATAGAATTGATAATCCATTTTAGCAGCTCGTAAATCACGATTCATGTGTTTAACCATTGCACGTAGATCTTCTAACTGAAACATGTCATCGTATGAATCGTATCTAAATGTTCCGATATAAGCCTGTGACTCACGACCTTTATTTGTTTTAATTCCCATAATTTTCACTCCATTTCATAATATAATAAGTTATTCTACCACACTTTACTTGCTTTGTACACCATTAATTTCACCTTTTTCGTTTATTTTTATGATGCGTTCTTTTTCAAGTATGTCTAATGTTTGTTCAGATCCCAGTCTAATGCCTTCTTTACGAGAATGAGATCCGTGATTAATCATTGCGATTACAAAGAAACATACAATACAGAATTCTTGCCAGTATTCTGCTATCATAGCATGCCCTCAGGAGAACATGCTATAGATTGCTCTATAAGAAAGGTACGATAGTCTTCAGACAATTCAGTCAGCTCTTCTTGCCAAGCATCCCAAGTGATAACCTCAGTTGGAAATTCTTTCCAATCAAGATCATTAGAAGTATACTTAGCAGCAACAAAAGCTAATGCGTCTTGAGCACGATCTAAGTCATGAACGATATAATCATTACCGCCCTTCATTTTCCAGTAAGCATTGCCACTAGAGAATTTACCATCCTCAGCGTGAGAGCCATAGTTTTCAAGGATTTGAGTTTTTACTACAAACATTATACTTCCTCCACTTTAATTTGTTTAAAACCGAAGTTTGAACAAAGAAAGAATTCTCCGTTCAATTCAAAGATATCACCAACAGATGAGCTGTGATTACGATCGCCGAGTACATCGACTTTATCTTGTCTATTCCAAAGATTAGTCCACTCGAAAGCTTCTTCTAAACGAAGAGTATTTACTTTAAAAGCTGCAGTGAAATGCGAGAACATATCAGACTTAAAAGAACCGAAGATTGATAACTTATTCTTAGTTTCAAAAGCTTCTACTTTTGATCCAGCATTTACAGCATCGATTTGGTCTGAAGTAAGTTGAATTTGGTGAATCGTAATCATAATGTAATCTTTCTGTTTTTGTTTCTATAACCTTTATACACGGTTTAAACAGCAATGTACACAGTTATTTTAGCCTATTTGCGTTTTATTTGCAAATAAGCTAAAAATGTTACATATATGTTACAGTATTAATGAAGAGTTGGTTCAAGCTTTTTAATACCTAAAGCCCAATTCTCTGCAGCATCTTCTGCATATCTAACTGTTTTACCTGGAAACTCTTCTGTGAAGAATTGCTTAGAGTGATTATCAAAGTATTTAATATAGGCTAGTTCTTCTTTAAAATCAAAATGAACTTCAGCATATCCTTTGCCTAGTTCTGATTCGTGCGTACTAAGTCTTTTACCCATTAATTTACTCCTCTGTGAAATCTAACAATTTTGGATAGATCTGACCAATTGCTGCTGCAATCTCTTTAGCCAGAACCATATGCTCTAGTTGTGTACCATTAGAAGATCTAAGTTCACAATAATGAATCCATGATCTAATAGTACCGTTAACATATAAACGAGAAGGTGTATTACCTTCAGGTAAAACAGCTCTTGCTTGTTCTTTAGCAATGCCGTTATCAATGGCCCATTCATAGGCTTGCATAGCAGCGTGCCAGATATTACGCTGATGTTGTTCCCATTGTACATGAAGGGAAGTATCATCGGTAATTACACTATTCTGTCTATTCTTTAAATCCTGTAGACGTGCTTTACGAATTACAACAGAGTCACTAAGATCGCGTATGTCAGCATACCGCTGAGAAAACTCTTGGAAGCTGAAGCTTCTATGACGTAATAGTTGCCTTGCAATATCTCGGGTTGTGTTAACTTCGATTGTTGCACTTGCCATTTCGAATGGTGACCAGTGTTTATGTTTGATGAGATAGTCAAGTAACTTTGGAGTTGTCTTGGTGTTAGCTTGATTTTTCGGGTTTGAGACACGGGCGCAATATGCGACGAGGTCCTGGATGTTATCCAATCCATTGTTGTCACGTTCACCAGAATGTATCCTATTAGTGAGTTGAGTATGTGCGATTAATTTAGCTTGCATGATCTATTCCTATTTATTCAAACATAGTATTTCAGTAGTAAGATCATCATGATAATCTCCACTAGCGTAGTATCGACGATTAGATGTAGTCATCTTTATATTTCCATCGATTTCTTCATAAGTTATTACCTTTCGCTTAATAGGCTTATTAAGCTCTCTGTTTAACTCTTCTTCAAATGGGCCTGCATTCATACTTTAAAATCTCCGTAATCTTTCTTTTCTCTGTTACCAAATGTATTTATAGGGGTAGAATCTTGACCTGAATCTTGTAGATTTTGAGCAGAGTCTTCTACATCATATAATCTCATTCGTGCTCTGTCCACTCCCACGATAAACCGCTTGTTAATTCCTGGGTCATTGTATCTGTTTTTAAGTTGTTTGACGAGGATCTGGTTGAGACCTTCGAGTTCTTCATTTGAGATGAGGGCGAACATAAGATCAGCTGTAGCAGGTAATCCGAATGATTCAGACGTGTCTTCGAGACCGACATCACTCGATCCATATCCGCTTCGAGTTGTCTGAGTCGCTGATACAATGGGCACGTTGTATTCGACTGCAAGTCCGCGAATCTCTTCTGCAATAGATTTGATGAGGGAATATGTATTGATACCACCACTTAATCCTTTTATGCGGGACGATGCACAAATGTTCAAATAATCGATAAATATAATATCAGGTGCAAAGTCTTTTTTGAGTTTAAGTTCATTAAGCAATGCACGGAAGTGTCCTACATGCGCTGAACCGGTTGGGTATTCTTTAATGATTAATTGACCATTCGTCTTAGACGAGATCTTATTCACTTTGTCATCGAACATTTTCTTTGACAAGTTTTCAAGTTGATCAATTGGAACATTAAAGAGGTTAGCATCAATCCGTTCAGCTATTCTCTCTTCTGACATTTCCATTGTCAGATATAAAACATTTTTTCCATCTGTCAATGCACCAGCAGCACAATGACACATAAATAAGGACTTACCTACACCAGTACCTGCTAAGGCAATGTTGAGGCTTTTCTTTGGTAAACCACCCTTTGTAATACTATTGAACTTTTCAAGATCAAACGGTAGTTTTTCTTCAGTAGTATGATAGAAGTCATACCTTGCATCAGCACTTCCGACATAGTCATGGCCGATATTAGTATCGAATGAAACAGCGAGTGCATCTGATAAGATAGTAGGCAAAGCATTCTTTGTCTGGTTCTCATCACGACCATCAATAATTTCAATCGATTTCATGATAGCAAGATAGATTGCTCTATCCTGACACCATGTTTCAGTTTGTTCAAGGAGCCAAGTATCATCATCTTTGACAGGCACCTTAATTGTTTCTACAACTCCATGAGCTTGAATGTGTGTTTGCTCAGGAAGTCCAGCGTTATCTAACTCAATAGACAACGCTTCTGGTGTTGGTAGTTTATTATACTTACCAACGAATTTTAATATCTCATCAAATACGAACCGTTCAGAACCTTCAAAATATTCTTTCTTAAGGAAAGGAATACTTTTACGGGTGAACTCTTCATTGGTTAATAGGTTCCGCAGAATCGTTGTCGGTACGTTTGGTGTCATCATCATTTCCTATCTTATATTCGCCACTATCAAATGCATCTTGAAGAATATGCGAAAGCACATCTCCGATATAGTTCTGAAAATCAGGAGATTCTTGCAACGCATCATCTCCTTCAATCAAGTTCCACATAAAAGATAGCGATGCAATACCGTCTTCATCATCGTTGATTTCTTCAACTTTAGCACTTACTTTGCCATATTGGTACTTAGTACCTTTATATTCACCAGTCGTAAGTTCAACGGTATACATCACATCTTCAGGACGCTCAACAAATTTATAATCTTCATTAGTGATATTATACATTAGTTGTCTCTGATTGTACACCGCTAAATACATCAATATCTTCACCAAGCATAGATTTTAATCCAATAGTATAATGTGATTTAATATATTCTTTGAAGTTAGTTTGCTCAAAGATAGGATCCCAGAATTCTTTTAAGAGTGTATCTTTCTCACGAACCTTAGGATCTTCAAGGACACCAGTCTCTTGATCAACTCTACAGTACCAACCGTTAGAAGGTTTAGCAACAAAGTTACCTGCCATAGCAATATCAAGTAAACCACTATAACGTTCAATGCCACCATCCCATGTTACAGATACCGGAATCTTAGATTTCTCTTTAACAAAACGTGATTTCTCAACGTTGATAATAAAGTTATAACCTTTAATCTCTGTACCAGTCTTTTGTTGTTGACGACCAAGAATCCAGATGTTATCAGCTGAATAGTAAATACCTGTACCACCACCAACGATATCCTTTGGAAACAAACCAATCTCTTTGTAAGTATGATTGATAGCAAGTAAAGGAATATTCTTCATTGTAAGATATGGCGTAACCATACGGAACAAACCTTTGAGTGCTTTTGCACGAGACATATCAGCAACTGATTTCTCATTGATAGCATCTTCTAATTCTTTCTTAGAAGCAAGGTTACCAATTGAATCGATTACGATAATCACACGATCATCTTTCTCAATAGCTTCAAGTTGAGATACTAGATCAAACTTAAGCTTTTCTACATCAGTAATAGGTGTATGCAAGATACGTGATGTATCAATATCAAATGATTCGAAGTATGTTTGTGGTGAACCAAATTCTGAATCATAGAATAACATGATAGATTCTGGATGTTTCTTCATATATGCTGCTGCCATGAGCAAAGCAAATGATGTCTTAAAGTGTTTTGATGGGCCAGCTAGTACAGTAAGGCCTGAACCTAAACCACCTTCAGTATCACCAGACAACGCGACATTAACCATAGGCACTTGTGTAGGTGCAAAGTCTTGTTGTGAAAAGATCTTCGAGTTAGCAAGGATATCACTACCCTTGATCTTCGAATTCTTTTTGAGTCTATCCATTACAGACATTTAATTCTCCTATTTATTTTCATTAGGTACATTATACCATAAATTCATCTAGTTGTACACCTTTATTTAATTTCTTTTCTAATGCTACAGGTCTCCATATAGATGGATACATTGGCTCATCGTCCTTATCCATCATATAATAACCTGATGCATTCTTATATCCGTTACCTGAACGGTCTAAGTTATTTAGAAATCTAATATAAATGCACAGTGTATCTTCGTGTGCAGAAGCATTTGTACCAAGTCTCTCAGTTAGATCTTTTAATGCTCTATCATGGAATTCAATCTTATCCATTCCCTTTGGCTTTCGAAACATTTGTTCAATAGCTTGTACAGCATTATTTCCGCAGTATAAACTGCTATTAGGATCTATGAGATGCGGGTGGTACGTAGCAATGTCTGCACCCATCTGAGCATAAGGAAAGTTCCATCGTCTCATGCCAGCATCTATGTTTCTTTGATTACATCTATCAGTAATCTCTTTTTGACTAAATGGTTTTCCACCACTCTTATAGTTCTCTTCTAAGTAATCTGCTAATTCAATGCAAAGATCTACTCCATACGAAGTGATATGCTGAGTCAGATTTAAACCTTTAATCGGTGTTGGATTTTGGTTGCCAATGGTAGAGAACATTTTGTTACCAACCTCTTTCCATTGCTTCATGAGATTAGCCATCTCGTGTATAGTTTCTAAGTTACCAAAATGTGTAACTACACTATGATGATATCCATGCCAAGATTTAGAAGCATAGAAACCAGAACCAGTACTACGATGCACGTAATAAGCAAAGACATATTCTTTCAATGTCCATTTATCTGTTACATATCTTGCAACTCGCTCTTGTACATCTGCAGGTCTCTTCTTAAATATAGCTTGATTCGTACCATGATTTAGATCTTCATTAACGTTATTGAATCCTTCATATGTTCGTGATACACAGTTATATGCAGGAATGTTTTGCATCAATGGATCATTAATATGTTTGTCTGCCTCAGGTCCAAGATAGTCAAGATCACCGATTAGGCAATTCTCTTCTAACCACTTAGAGCGTGGCCAAAAATAATCTACATAGCAATCATAATTTGGTCTTGTTTCAAGCTTCATAGAAAAGCCTCCATTTCTGATACACCCCATGAGTTACGACGATAATGAGGTGGAGCTATATGGAAAGAAGATCCATGCTCCATGTAATTTTTAGCATATAATTCAGGATTCATAGTATACCACTCACGCGGGGGCATAATGACTTTATTACCTGATTGTTTGTTCAGTTCGTCAATAAATCTATTAGTTAGATCATACCGTTCTTTCCAAGACCCATAGAAGGGTTCTTTCTTGTAAAACCCTGACTTGGGTATACGTCTGCCTTCGAACTCAACTGGAACGGGAGCAGTGTAATATATATCACAATTATGTACTGATTCTATAGCTTTTGCCTGAGTTATATACTCTTTAATAAGGTTTTCAAGAACAAAATCATCGTGTCGTAATATATGATGCCGAATATCAATAGAACCCAGACATAGAGTGATCTTGCCAAATGGTTCAACTGATCTGAAGAGAGACCGAAGGCCGGCTTTAAGAGCACCATGTAATGTCTTCCCATCGTAACGAAGCACCATATCATCAGCAGCACTAAAAGCGATTGTGTGACTATCTCCAACAGTGATTCCTTTCATTTTTAAATCTTGCTGTTTAAGAGAAGGTACATTAGCAAGTCTAAGGCTTAACGTATCACACCATTCTTCTGTGATACCTTCATACGTTGTAGCAGAACCAATACGTTTTTTTAACATAGCACCGTAATCAGGCATATCCCAATCAAGAGAAACAATGTTAGGACAAGAAGCAACAAGATTAATTCTATCAAAGATTTCTTTTGTTGCACCACCAAATAGGTTTAGTGTACCACCAAAGTTTACACCATGTTCGATGTATACTGTATCATAATTTTTGATAATAGGTGTACAGCGTTTACTTACAGTTGCGTCTAACTGGTCTGCCCACATCTGAGCCCACCCGTGTACGTGAGACTTAACATTAAGAGGTATGTTACCTATCGGGTTTGTAATCACAGAATTCATATTCAACTCCAGCTTCTTCAAATATTGATTTACTTAGTGCCCATGAATCTTCCCATGATTGAGGTATTTCTTGAGCAGGCATGATAATTTTTTTGATTCCTACTTGGACGATGCCTTTAGCACAATCAGAACAGACAGGAAGACCAAACACAAATAAAGTTGATCCATGTAAAGATACTCCGTTATATGTAGCATTGTAGATGACATTCATCTCAGCATGTACTACTAGTTTATATTTAGTAGGTCGGTCATTATACCGATCCTCAGAGTCATTAACTCCACGAGGAAAACCGTTGTAGCCTTGCGATAAGATTTGACCTTTATCTCCGACTGCAACGGCTCCGATTTGACTTGAAGGATCCTTAGACCAGCTTGCTACTTGTTTAGCAAGTTCTAAGTATCTATTGTTCCATTTATTTGACAAGATCAAAATGCCTTTCATATACATGTAAGTTCATTACTTGCCATGTCAACATACCTTTTTCAATAGGTGCTTTTTCATGCACATAAGCCAATGCATTGTAATCATCTACAAGTTTATCCATAAGATGTTGTGCCCAAGCGTAATCATTCTTATAGCCAAATACTACATCATTAGAACGCATTTGCGATACCATATGCAGTTTATTATCACGAATATAAAATGTTTGAGCATTAGTACAGATAAAATCAGATTTACCATTTTCGTTGTACTCAGCCCAAATAGAGGGACGATTATAAATCATCTGAGCACGCCGGCTATCTGGATTCGCAATCAACTCGGCAATGGCGTTATAGTACTGATTATAAAACTTTGGA
>UPTG01003103.1_pt1 | contig 10812 bp, 8 predicted proteins | sample 2160121 | NCBI WGS metagenome assembly UPTG01 (sample SAMN06266255, study PRJEB28933) | marine metagenome | isolation source: Columbia River Estuary | place: USA:Columbia River Estuary, USA | collected 2014-07-27 | reverse complement strand
CTCTACTCTTGGGTTTTTCTTGAATTTTTCTAACCCTTTTTCTAGCATATCAATATTTACCTTAGTTACTGGCCTAAAACTTCCCCTAATTGTAATGATATTTTTTTTGTACAGGATGTCAGATGGTTGCTGATTCATTCCATCAGGAGTGAAAATAACAGCATCTGTCATTTTTTCTTTTACTAGTGTTAAGCTTAGTAATCTGTTATCTATTTCATCAAAATCAGGACCACTAACTTCTACCATGTCAATTTTTACTTTGTCTTTAGATAGGTTATCATACAGTTGTTTTAAAATTTCTTTAGGGTTTGATTCATTAAAACAAGCATACATCATATTTGTTCCTATAATCCCAACTGTTTCTTGTTGTAATTTTGCGTCTTGATCTTTTAATAAAACATGAATAATAAAATCATTTGGCTCACCATCAGGAGTTAATTGAAATCGTAAACCCATCCAGCCGTGTCCTTTTGTTGTTTTAGAATAGTTTATAGTTGAAACTGTATCGGCAAATGCGAAATAACGAGTTTCTTTATAATTGTCTTTGTTTAAACGTTCCTCCAAAAGTGAATATTCCTTTTGAAGCATTTTCTCTAATCTGGACTTACATACATATCTTCCGTTATCTTCCCTTTCATAAATTGCATCAGAAAAATCCTTATCATAAGCTGACATAGTTTTGGCAATTGTACTTGAAGCAGAACCAACTCTGAAAAAATTTCGTACTACTTCTTGTCCTGCACCTATCTCAACAAATGAACCATAAATGGATTCATCTAAATTAATTGCAAGTGCTTTTTGGGCTGGTGAAAGAATGATGTTATTGTCCATTACTTGTTCCTTAAAATTTTTAGCAAATTTATACAGATATATCTGCACAGAACACTTAATTATCTATAATTTTACGGCAAACTTTAAAAAAGATATGAGAATCACTCTTTTAGGAACAGGTACATCACAAGGAGTGCCCGTAATTGCGTGTGATTGTGAGGTTTGCCTTTCTTCTAATCCAAAAGATAATAGATTACGTTCATCAGTAATGATTGAGGTTGATAATCTTAATATTGTAATTGATACCGGGCCTGACTTTAGGCAGCAAATGCTAAAAGAAAGAGTTCAGAAAATAGATTCAATTTTATTTACTCACCATCATAAGGATCATGTTGCGGGAATGGATGATATCAGAGCTTTTAATCACAAGTGGAAAACAGATATGCCGATATATTGTAATCAAGTGACTAGTGATGCATTAAAATTGGAATTTCCTTATATTTTTTCAGGATTTAATTATCCTGGAATTCCAAAAGTAGCAGTTAACATTATTAATAATAAACCCTTTAACATACAGAAAACTATAATTAAACCAATAGAGGTTTTGCATTATAAATTACCCGTTTTAGGTTTTAGAATAAAGAATTTTGTATACTTAACAGATGTTAGTAAGATATCAGAAACTGAGAAAGAGAAAATGAAAGGTGCTGATTTGATTATTTTAGATGCCTTAAGAAAGAAAACTCATATGTCTCATTTTAATTTGGATCAAGCGTTGGCTCTTTTGGAAGAGTTAAAGCCAAAACAGGCTTTATTAACACACATTTCACACTACATGGGATTACATGACAGTGTAAATGATGATTTACCTAGTCATATAAATTTAGCATATGATAGCCAAGTAGTAATTTTGAATGAATAAGACTATGAAAAGTAAATTAGCTGGAGAAAAAATTTAAATGTATTTTTGCTAAAACAAAATATATTATGAAAAGCAAAATTTTATTTATTATTTTAAATAATAATTTAATTAAATCTCAATTAGCACTTGATCTCAAATTAGAAGATGTCAAAACTCTTATCATAAATTCGTTTAAATCTTCTTTTTTAGATAATACCATATTTGATTTACTGGTTTATGGGCGCAGGACCATCTATCATAGGTTCGTACACTTCATCTCCTTTACGCGTTTTGTATTCTGCTTTTACCTTAGCAACTAGTTTTGGATTGTTAAATAAATCTACCATAGTCATTCCCATTGCTTTGGCAGCGTGAATCATTCCTTTGTGGCCAATGCTCATTCCGCCACAGGCAACTACTGCCCAAGAATGCCAAGGTGTATCTTTAGGAGCTGTTGTTACTCTTAAATTAATATTGGGAACATTCCAACTCACATCGCCAACATCTGTAGACCCACCTCCAGAATTCTCTCTGGTTTCCTCCAATGGTCTAATAGCGCTATCCATGCCTACTTCTGGTTTTCCTGTAGCTGCTTGTATCTTTTTGCCAAATTCGTTTTCTGCTTCAGTGTAAGATAAGGGACCTAATAATTCTAAGTTTTGTTGCATTACAGCACCGCCAGTTCTATTGACAAGTGTTTCGTATATTCCTGAAATGAGGGATATTTTATAATCTACATTGGCCAAAATTGCAGCTCCTTCTGCCATGGCTTGAACCCTTTCGTAAACTGGTTTCATTCCAGATCTTTTAGAGTCTCTCACACGAACCCATAACCTTGAATAGTCAGGGACTACATTGACAACCTGACCACCGTCTTGTATGTGGTAGTGAATTCTCACAGTAGGTTTAATGTGTTCTCTGTAGTAGTTTATTCCAGAAGTGTATAATTCCAGTGCATCTGAAGCAGAACGGCCATTCCATGGATCTGCAGAAGCATGTGCCGCTTGCCCATAAAATTCTACTTTAAAATCGATCAATGCTAAAGAGCTCTGCACATCTGCTTTGGTATCTGCAGATGGGTGCCAGCTGATGTTCACGTCTACGTTGTCCCAAAGGCCAGCTTGGACCATCCAGATTTTTCCAAAGAATTTTTCTTCAGAAGGCGTTCCTAAAAACTTTACAGTACCTTTTATTTTTCCTGCTTCAATCAATTCCTTAACGGCAATGGCTGCTCCAAGACTACCCGCACCAAATAAATTGTGCCCACATCCGTGTCCTGCTGCCCCTTGATTCAAGGCTTCTTTCTCTGGCTGTGCTTTTTGAGATATGCCAGGTAATGCGTCAAATTCTCCCAAAACACTAATTACGGGGCTTCCAGATCCATAAGTAGCTGTAAATGCTGTGGGTATTCCAGCGACACCTCTAGTGACATTAAATCCATTTTTTTCTGCATAAGATGCCAAAATTTCAGCAGATTGGTCTTCTTGAAAAGCAGTTTCTGCTAGTGCCCAAATAGAATCACTCACGGCAATTAATGCTTGTTCGTGTTTTTCTACAGAAGCTATAATAGCCTTTTTATGAGAAGTCATTTTTTGTGCAAAAAGCGCTTGTGTGGTCAGGGCTAAAAGTCCTAGGATAAAAATTTTTTTCATGGGTGTTTGGTTGTTATTTTTTGATAAGGTAAGTTACAAAAAATACACTACCGAAAAAGTGTCCCTTAGGGTGTTTTTTTACGGGGCTTTTTAGGGACTACATGTGTGCTTAAAATTCTTTTCCCTTCTAATTTAACCAGATTCGTTTTTCTTAATCCCCACAATTGATCTGCGGCATATTTTCTGCTTTTTTCGAGGTCTATAATCGGTGCAGGATAGTCGTTACCCAATGTGAAGTTTAAAAAAGCCGCTTCTAATGGAGGCATTTTCCAAGGTTCGTGCACATAGACTTCTGGAATTAAAGCCAATTCTGGCACCCATTTCTTTATAAAAATGCCCTTTGGATCGTGGTCCAACCCATTTTTTACTGGATTGTATATTCTAATGGTATTTATTCCCGTTTCACCTGCTTGCATTTGAAGTTGGGGAAAATGAATCCCTGGTTCAAAATCTAAAAAGTGTTGCGCTAAATGTGGTGAGCAATCTTGCCAGGGTTGCCAGAGCAAATGAGTGAAGAAAGAAGCCAACATAGCCCTAAGTCTAAAATTTACAAAACCGGTTTGAACCAAGCATCTCATAGCAGCGTCTACCATGGGAACCCCTGTTTGCCCTTGTCGCCAAGCCAACTGATGCGCTGGAATTACAGTTTTATTGAGTGCTGCGTAGCCCTTATTCACAGCGTCAAACTCAATACTAGGCTCCATTTCAAATTTCTGAATAAAATGGGCTTGCCAGCTCAATCGAGATAAAAAGCCATTGATGTTTCGTTTGTTACTCACTTGTTTTTGATGGCGAGTAACGTATTGAAGTACTTGTTTGGCAGAGAGCATTCCCCAAGCCAGATAAGGAGAAATCCGACCACTATGCAGTCTGGATTCCAATGGTTTAGAATAATACTTTTGATACCCACTAATTCTTTTGGTCATAAAACTATGCAAGTATTTCCAGCCATTTAAACTTCCACCAATTTGAATGCCTTTTTTATGGGTAATGTTTAATTCCAAAGGAACTAGTTTTAGCGCGGCACTTAAACCATCTATTTCTGATGCGGTATAATAGGTGGTAGGTAGGAAGCTGGGGATATGGATAGGTGCTTTCATTTGACTGATCCAATGGTCCCGCCATTTTTGTCGGTTTTTCAGTGCCCTCCACAAACCATTTTGAGCAAATTCATGCCAGTGAATACTGTTTTGAGTACACCATTTTTTTACCGCTTTATCTCTTGTGTAAGTGATATCCATTCCCGCTTCCATATGAGAATACAGGGCTTTAATAGGTTCTTTGGAATGAATTTTTTTAAGTATTTCAGGAATATAGTCGGAGAGGATTAAAATTTTAGTGTCGTATTTTTTTAGTTTTAACTGAATTTCTTCTAATCCTTCTTGTATAAAATCTATATGTAAGTCACTGTAATGTGGGTCTTGAGTCCAAAAGCTTTCAAACGAATAAAGTAGTAGCACCTTTTCGCCACTCACTAAAGCCCGGGTTAAGGGTTCGTGGTCTTCTAGTCTTAGATCTCTTTTAAACCAAACAACAACCATTTTAAGCCAAAGCCTTTTTATAAGTAGCTAGGCACCTTTCCCTGGCCATTTTATGATCTACTATTGGACTGGGATAAGTAAGTTCACCTAAATCTGAGACCCACTTTTTAAGGTAAATATGCTGTTTGTCAAATTTGTCTATTTGGGTGGTAGGGTTAAAAATTCTAAAATAAGGTGCAGCGTCTACTCCAGATCCAGCAGCCCATTGCCAATTTCCAACATTACTAGCCAATTCAAAGTCCAATAATTTTTCTGCAAAATAAGCTTCGCCCCACCTCCAATCAATCAATAGGTGTTTGCAAAGAAAACTAGCCACAAGCATGCGAACCCTATTGTGCATGGTTCCTGTGGCATTGAGTTCTCTCATTCCAGCGTCTACCAAAGGATAGCCTGTTGTGCCATTTTTCCAGTGTTCAAACTCCGCAGCATTATTTCTCCATTCAATGCGATCGTAAGCAGGTTTAAATGCATTAGTAGGGGTATGTGGAAAATGCCATAATATTTGCATGAAGAACTCCCTCCAAATAAGTTCACTCAAGAATACTTGGTTTTTTTGTCCTTTGGCTTTTTGAACAAGTGCCCTAATAGATACTGTCCCAAACCTAAGATGTGGTCCTAATTTAGAGGTGCCGTTTTCTATACTCGGAAAATTCCTTTTTGCCTCATATGCTTCTATGAGCGCTGAAGTAACCGAATATTGAGGTACTTCAATTTCTGCAGAAGAAAAGCCTAGGGCTTTCATATCATGAAGACTAGTATTCATTTTGTATAGGTTTTCAAGCGGCATATCTATTGCTTGAAATCCGTTGGGGTATTGCTGTTCAAAAATACTTAACCATTTATTCTTATAAGGCGTATAAACTACATAAGGTTTGCCGTCTTCTTTAGTGACCTGGTCTTTTTCAAAAACTACCTGGTCTTTAAAGGAGTGAAAATCCACTGATTTAGTGGCCAAATAAGCTTTAATCTCTAAGTCTCTTTGTACTGCATAGGGTTCATAATCTTCATTGGTGTACACCCCACACACTTTAAAATCATTTGCTGCTTCTAATAGGGATTTAAATACATTTAATGGACTGTTGTGGTAAGACTGAACCCCTGATTGAAACTGCGTATTGAAATGCTGGTTTATTTCATGTAATTGGTTCACAATAAATTGAAGCCTTGGGTCTTTTTCAGGAAGCATATCCAAGATTTCTGTGTCAAAGATAAAAATAGGCAATACTTTTTTCCCACTTAAAAGGGCCTTAGACAATCCAGTATTGTCATTGTATCTCAAATCCCTTCTAAACCAAAAAATGACAATTTCTTCCTTCATAAATACCTGCTTAAACTCAATAAATATTTTTTCTAAGCCTGTTAATGTACGTTTAAACTTCCCATTCCACCATCTAATCCAATGATTTGTCCACTCATCCAGCTGCTTTTGTCTGAAAGTAAAAACACAGTCATTTCAGCAATATCAACCGCTGTACCTACTCTTTTTAATGGGTGCCTTGCATCCATCATCTCTTTTTTCTTATCGTTGTTTAATAAGCGTCCGGCCAATGGGGTATTGGTTAGCGATGGTGCAATACAATTCACCCTAAGTTTGGGTGCATTTTCAGCAGCAATAGACTTTACAAAACCTTCAACAGCGCCCTTTGCCGCTGCTATACTGGCATGAAATGGCATACCCATTGCCACTGCTACAGTACTGTAGAACACCATACTACTTCCCTCACTCATTTTTGGCATAATGGCCTGAACAATAGGTAGCATAGCAAAGAAATTTATTTCCATATCTGCTCTAAAAGCTTCGTTAGAAAGCATTTTAAGTGGCTTTAAGTTAATAGAGCCTGGACAGTACACAAATCCATCTATGGGCACATTAATTTCATCTATAGGGAAGGTGTCTGTAAGTACATCAAAAACGCTGTGGTTTACATGAGGCAATGAAACTTCTGGAGCAGTTCTTGAGAATAAATGTACTTGGTGTTCTTGAGACAATATTTTTACTGTTTCAAGTCCAATGCCATGAGAGCCTCCTATAATAACAATATTTTTCATAATTAAATCTTTTTTAAACTTAGGGTTGTTGGGGTAGGTAATTGACCAAATAATTCTTTAAGGGCTTTTTCTCTGTGTGCAAATATCTTTTTTAACTGAGGCTTCACTAAAATGGGGTGCACCATTTGGCCTAAAATTCCAAAAGGAATTTTGTAGTCAATAATGTCTTCCATTTCTACACCGCCCTCAATTTCTTTAATAAAATGTTTATGGTGCCATAAAGCGTATGGTCCAAAACGCTGTTCGTCTACAAAGTACTTCCCATCTTCTAAATGTGTTATTTCAGTCACCCATTTGGTGGTTATCCCCGGAAAAGGGCTTACAGTATAATGAATCACTTGGCCAGGAAACATTTTTCTGTCTGCGCCAGCCAAAATGTTAAATCCCATGGCTTCAGGGGTTATTCTCTGTAAGTTTTTAGGGTCCGACAAAAATTCCCAGGCAGTATTCATATCCGTTTTAATACATTGTTTTGCGTGTAATTGGTATAGTTGCATAGGTCTTGAATCTGTTTTATTACAAAGATACTATTTTGTTTAACTTTAAAGATATTTTCGTTAAAAAGGGACCGCACTTTGTTAAAGATGAAAATGGTAAACCTACCTTTAATGAGGGTGGTGAAGAGGATCTTAAGAAATTCATTGAAGACGTAATTGAAGATATGGTAGGAGCTGGCGAATTAGAAGCTGGTGAATCATTCGAAGATGACGTTGATGTAGATGTAGATGAAGAAGGTGAAATTGAAGTAGAAGATGATATGGAAACTGCGGTTGACGTTGAATTGGACGAAGCAAAAGAAGAAATTGAAGAAAAACAAGGGTACGATGCAAGATTAGACGATGCTGAAGGCGCTAAACATGGTAAGAAAAAGCAAGACATGAAACAACGTCGAGCTGATTCTGAAAACATGGAGAAAGCTGATGGTAAAAGAAAATTTGCTGGTGACTCTAAGATGAAAGAAGAATTAGCAGAAGCTTATGCTACTGTTAAAACTTTAAGATCTGAGTTAAATGAAATTAATTTATTAAACGCTAAGTTACTCTACACTAACAAAATCTTTAAATCTAAAAATTTAAATGAATCTCAAAAGGTAAAAGTATTAGAAGCATTTGACAAAGCTAGTACGGTAAAAGAAGCAAAATTAGTATTTGAAACTGTTAATACAGGTATGAATTCAAATTCTAGAAAACACATAAATGAAAATTTAGGTAGAGCTTCTAAATCAGTATCAACTCCATCTGCTCCAAGTAGAAAACCTATTGTAGAATCAAATGAAATGGTAATGAGATTCCAGAAACTAGCTGGCATTATCAATTCATAACAATTATTTATAAACGACTAAAAAAATTAAAAAATGTCACAATTAAATTCATTATTAGAAAGTGCAAACACCTACAAATCACTACAAAGTGATTCTGCAAGGTTAAGCGCTAAATGGGCCAAAACAGGTCTATTAGAAGGCATGGGATCCGAGCAAGACAAAAACAATATGTCTATGATCTTGGAAAACCAAGCAAAACAATTAGTAACAGAGAACACTCAGACAGGTGGTGGAACAGCAACTATGACTGCTGGTACAGGTCCTGCAGGTCAGTGGGCAGGTGTTGCTTTACCATTGGTAAGAAAGGTATTTGGACAAATCGCAGCGAAAGAATTCGTTTCGGTTCAACCAATGAATCTTCCTTCAGGTCTAGTATTTTATCTAGATTTCCAATATGGTGGAACTAACGTAGGTTCACCAGAAACAATAAACAATGCTAACAAGAATCCATTTACAAATGGTACTTCATTATATGGTACTGCTACTCCAGCAAACCCAAACCCAGCTAACACAGGTGGATTCGGTAATGCTGCAGCAGGTGGTTTATATGGTGCTGGAAGATTTGGATACTCAACTCAAAACTTAGTTTCTGCAGCTTTAGCAGCTACTACTTACAATGTTGGTAATGCTAATTTCTACAGAGATATGCATGCTGATTCAGCATTTACATTCACTGGTGCTGATACAGTTGCAAATGTTGAAAAAGTTAACTTTTTAGCTACTGTATTAGATGCTAACTACGATAGAACGGCAATTGAAGGATTTTATTTAGGTGGTGCAGCTACGCTTCCAGCTAACGGATCAAGACAATATCCAGCATTTACAGCTTTAAGCTCAGGTGCTTATTTCCCAACTCCAGCTGCTGGTGTTTCAACAGTTCCAGCTGGTGATATTACTACTGACTCTGCTGGTACTGCTGGTGGTGCGGATAATAACATTGCCCCTACTGCTACAACTTCTGTTGCTGGTGTTGGTTTAACAGTTGACTTTTTGGTAGCTGTTGGTGGTGCTACTACTGGGATGATTGTTAACAACCCAGGAAATGGATATGTTGCTGGTGATACAGTAACTTTCTCAATTGCTTCTAGACCAAATGCAGGTGCAGGTGCTGGAGCAATTGTAATTACTTTGGGTGCTGCAGTTGCTGCAGACGTTAGAGGAACAGATGGAGTAATTTCTTTCTTCTGTGTTGCTGGTTCACAAATTGCTCCAGCTGCAACAACTACTATTTTACAAACTCTACAACCTACTGATAATAACAGAGGTGATTTTGAAGATGGTAACAATGCATTAAACGCTGCTAACACGCCAATCGCTATTCCAGAGATTAACGTACAAATGAGAAGTGAAGCTATCGTTGCTAAAACTAAAAAATTAAAAGCTGTTTGGACACCTGAGTTCGCTCAAGATCTAAATGCTTATCATTCTTTAGATGCAGAAGCTGAATTAACTTCAATCATGAGTGAGTATATTTCATTAGAAATTGATCAAGAAATTCTTTCAATGCTAATTGAAGATGCTGGTGCTGGTGATGAGTACTGGAGTGCTGTTAACAACCAAAGTATTTCTGCAGCAGGTGCAGGTGCTGGTTTAGGTTTCTTCAACTCACAAGGACAATGGTTCCAAACTTTAGGAACTAAAGTTCAGAAGTTAAGTAACATCATTCACCAAAGAACACTTAGAGGTGGAGCGAATTTCATGGTATGTTCTCCAACAGTAGCTACTATTATCGAATCTATTCCAGGATTTGCTAGTAACTCAGATGGTGATGCTGCGAAAATGAGCTACGCATTTGGTGTACAGAAAGCTGGTTCAATGAATGGTAGATATCAAGTTTACAAAAACCCTTACATGACAGACAACACGATCCTATTAGGATATAGAGGTGGTCAGTTCTTGGAAGCAGGTGCTGTATTCTCTCCATACATTCCATTAATCATGACTCCATTAGTTTACGATCCAACAACATTTACACCACGTAAAGGTTTATTAACTCGTTATGCTAAGAAGATGTTAAGACCAGAATTTTATGGTAGAATCTACGTTTCAGGATTAAACACTCTGTAATAGTATATTTCAAATATTTATTAAAAGCCTCGCGAAAGCGGGGCTTTTTTTATCCCTTGGTTATCCAGTAATCATTTAGTATATTTATACTTGAATTAAAAATAGTTTTTAAATGAAAGAGACACCCTCACAGTTACCAATTCAGAGTTATTTAATGAATTTCCCACATACATTTTCTACAAATGATCCTAACAATGTTTGGATGGAAGAGATGTCAAAAAATGAATTATCTATAAACAGGCCAAAAGCTTATAAGCAATTTATGGACTTGTATAACTTTATGGCAGGCCAATCATTAGTACATCTATTACCTGCAGAAGGTAATTTCCAAGATTTGATTTATGTAGCAAATTTAGGATTACAACTACCCCATATTAAGGATAAAAATCAAATTTTATTATCTAACTATACTTCTCCCCCAAGACAAGGTGAAGAGTATGTAGGTGAAAAATTCTTCAATCAAATGGGTTATAATACTCATATTTCTCCACATAAGTGGGAGGGTGAAGC
>UPTG01003098.1_pt1 | contig 10823 bp, 8 predicted proteins | sample 2160121 | NCBI WGS metagenome assembly UPTG01 (sample SAMN06266255, study PRJEB28933) | marine metagenome | isolation source: Columbia River Estuary | place: USA:Columbia River Estuary, USA | collected 2014-07-27 | reverse complement strand
CATCTAATAACAAGACATCTTTTACGTCTCCTGTTAACACACCACCTTGAATAGCAGCTCCTAAAGCAACTACCTCATCTGGGTTTACTCCTTTATTTGGTTTTTTACCAAAGAATTTTTCTACTGCTTCTTGCACTGCAGGAATACGAGTAGATCCACCAACTAAAATAATTTCATCAATATCACTTTTTGAAATTCCAGCATCTTTTAAAGCTTTTTCACAGGGTGCGATGGTTCTTTTTACAAAATCATCGATTAATTGCTCAAACTTTGATCTTGTTAATGATCTTACCAAGTGTTTAGGACCACTAGCTGTAGCAGTAACATAAGGTAAGTTTATTTCTGTTTGTGTAGACGCGGATAATTCAATTTTTGCCTTTTCCGCGGCTTCTTTTAAACGTTGTAGTGCCATTGGATCTTCCCGCAAATCAATGCCTTCATCTCCTTTAAACTCTTCTGCCAACCAGTTGATGATTTTTTGATCAACATCATCTCCTCCTAAATGAGTATCTCCGTCAGTAGATAACACTTCAAATACACCATCACCTAATTCAAGAATAGAAACATCATGTGTTCCGCCACCAAAATCAAATACTACGATTTTTTGGTCGGTCCCTTTTTTATCCATTCCGTAAGCTAAAGCTGCTGCTGTTGGCTCATTAATAATTCTTCTAACTTTTAATCCAGCAATTTCACCGGCTTCTTTAGTTGCATGACGCTGACTATCATTAAAATATGCTGGCACAGTAATTACTGCTTCCGAAACACTCTGTCCTAAATAATCTTCCGCTGTTTTTTTCATTTTCTGAAGAATCATAGCAGAAAGCTCTTGTGGAGTATACATTCTTCCATCAATATCCACACGAGCAGTATCGTTATCTCCTTTTGCTACTTTATAAGCAGCACGTTTTGCCTCTTTATCAGATTCTGTAAACGTATTTCCCATAAATCTTTTAATCGAAGAAATGGTCTTTGTGGGGTTGGTTACTGCTTGCCTTTTCGCAGAATCTCCAACCTTAATTTCACCATCTTCAACAAATGCAATAACTGAAGGCGTTGTTCTTTTTCCTTCAGCATTAGGAATTACGGTTGGCTCACTACCTTCCATTACAGCCACACAAGAGTTGGTTGTTCCTAAATCGATTCCTATTATTTTACTCATAACTATAAATTATATTTTTATTTATCTATTTTAAATCTCAAAAAATACTCGAGACATTTTGTATATGGCAATCTTTATGCCAGTAGATTTGATATGACAGGGTGGCAGATTTATTCTTAAAAAGTCAGTCAAATTAATTTTTAGTGGTTTTAAGTTTTAACAGCTCTTTCCATTGGGTGGTATAACGAGGACTGCGATCTTCCTTAACTAACTCCCATTCTTTAGCTCGTGTCCCTACTAAGCCTGAGAATAAAGTAGACTTACCGTATTTTCTATTAATTTTGTCAAAAACATGCATCAATTCATTTTTCTCCCAACGAGGAGTTGGTATAAATAAATTACCCTGTACATAGTTGCTAGGAATAATTCCACTTAAACAAACCCCTACTTTTTTAAAACGATAACCTGGTTTATAAATAATATTTAATGCTTTTTTTGCTTCAGAAATTAAAATAAAAGTATTGTTCGTAGGAATACCTAAGGTTACGGTAATACTCTTCGAATACTGTTGGTCATGATTACTAAAGTAATTCGTATGTAAAAAAACCTGAAGATAAGTTGCACAAGATTTTTGATTTCGAAGTAACTCACTTACCTCGCTAATATAAGAGGAACAAGCTTCTTGGATCATTCCTAAATCTTCTATTTTTTTTCCAAAAGATTTTGCAGTACCAATTCCCTTTTTTGGTGAGGGTACGGTTTTAAATTCAATAGTTGGTTTTCCTTGTAATTCGCTCCAAATACGAAGGCCTACAACTGTCATATTTTTTCGAACCCACTCCTTTGGAAGTTGTGTAAACTCGTAAGCATTTAAGATCCCTATATCTTTCAAGCGTTTCGAATGCTTACTTCCGATTCCCCATACCGTATTAATATCTGCCCATTGTAACGCTTCAATTCTTTTTTCTTCGGAATCAATAACAAAAACACCCTTGTTTTCTGAAACTCGCTCCTTAGAAATTTTATTGGCTAATTTTGCCAATACCTTCGTAGGTGCTATACCTACTCCTACTGGTAATCCTGTATATTGAAAAATAGTATCCTTAATTTGGTGTCCATAACAGTTCATAGAAAAATGTTTCATTCCAGATAAGTCTAAAAAAGCTTCATCAATACTGTAAATTTCAACTTCTGGAGAAAAAGAACTAAGAATATTCATAACGCGTTGAGACATTTCGCCATAGAGTGTATAATTAGAAGAAAAAAAGGTTACATTATTATCTATTAATAACTTTTTAATCTTAAAAAAAGGCTCAAACATAGGAATTCCAGAAAGTGCTTTAGCTTCTTTATTCGCAGCAATTACACAACCGTCATTGTTACTTAACACCACCACAGGTTTACCCCATAAGTCTGGTCGAAAAACTTGTTCGCAAGTAGCATAAAAACTGTTGCAATCTACTAAGGCAATCATCTGGCGTAATGAATGATGTAACTAATTAAACCCCACAAAACAAATTCAGTTTCTAAAAAAACTCTAGGAAATCTAATTACTTTAAATTCACCGTCTATAACTACTAAAACTAAATCGTTTTTCTTCGGAGCTAAAGATCGATCTATTAACAATACGTCTTTATCCCAAATATTATAATTTGAAAGTTCATCTCCGTCTATTCTTACATAAAACGTAGCATCGCGATTGGCAATCAACTCTTTATGTAAATCTACACTTGGTTCTGCATAATGTGTCGCTGGACTTGGAAAACCGCTTTGTTTAGATAATCCTGAAGCTCCTTTATTTTTTATTTTACTCAGCTTTCCTGAAGAGAATATTTCCATGATTCAAAAATATGGAATATTTCCATTTTAATTATGGAATATTTCCATTTTTTTAAAGAATTTTAATTTTAAAAAAGGATGTTTATTTTACTTCTAACTTGAAATTTTATGACAACTAGATGTAAATTGATAGTATAAAGACTTCGTATCAGAATATTTTAAAAATTAAGCTCCAAAATTAGTACATTTACCAATCAATTTTAAAATTATGAGCACTGCCAAAAAAGAATACAAACGAATAACTACCAAAACATTGGTGGATATGAAGAGTAAGAATGAAAAAATATCGATGCTAACTGCTTACGATTATACGATGGCTAAAATTTTAGATAATGCTGGAATAGACGTAATCTTGGTAGGTGACTCCGCATCGAACGTGATGGCTGGTCACGAAACCACACTACCCATCACATTGAACGAAATGATATACCATGCCTCGTCCGTAGTAAGAGCAATTGACAGAAGCTTAGTGGTAGTTGATCTACCATTCGGAGCGTATCAAAGTGACCCAAAAAAAGCTTTAAGATCCGCTATTAGAATCATGAAAGAAAGCGGTGGACATGCTGTTAAATTAGAAGGAGGAAAAGAAATAAAAAATTCTGTAAAAAGAATTTTAAATGCAGGAATACCCGTAATGGGTCACTTAGGACTTACCCCACAGTCTATCTACAAATTTGGAACGTATACCGTAAGAGCAAAAGAAGAAGAAGAAGCTAAACAATTAAAAAAAGACGCTTTATTACTTGAAAAATTGGGCTGTTTTGCAATTGTGTTAGAAAAAGTACCTGCAAAACTAGCTGAAGAAGTTGCTAAAAGTCTTCAAATTCCGATCATAGGCATTGGTGCAGGTAGTGGTATCGATGGTCAAGTTTTAGTGACTCACGATATGTTAGGTATGACACATGAATTTAACCCAAGATTTTTGAGAAGGTATTTAGATATGTTCACAGAAATGACCAATGCATTCAAAAAATATACAAATGATGTTAAAAATGGTGATTTTCCTAATGAAAAGGAGCAATATTAATAATACAAACACAGCAATTGCCTATAAAAATTATATCAAATAAAGAAAACCTTCAAGTTATCTATGAAGACAATCACATCATCGCAATTAATAAAAGAGTCGGTGATATTGTACAGGGTGACCAAACAGGAGACACTCCCCTTTCTGAAGTTGTCAAACAATACATAGCTGAAAAATACAATAAGCCCGGAAAGGTATACCTAGGCGTAGTTCATCGGTTGGACAGACCGACAAGCGGAATTGTAATATTTGCTAAAACTAGTAAAGCCCTAACCAGACTTAATAAATTATTTTCAGAGAGAAAAACCGAAAAAACCTATTGGGCTGTTGTAAAAAAAAAGCCAGCCAAAGCATCAGATGTATTAATTCATTATTTAAAAAGGAATTCTAAACAAAATAAATCATACGCTCATAAAAATGAAATTCCGGATAGTAAGAAAGCTATTTTAGAATATCAAGTTATTAAAAATTTGGATCACTATTCGCTGTTGGCAATCAATTTAAAAACAGGAAGGCACCACCAAATTCGAGCTCAACTATCAAAAATTGGATCACCAATAAAGGGGGATTTAAAATATGGCTTTGACAGAAGCAATTCTAATGGAGGTATACATTTACATTCAAGGAGACTGTCTTTTATACACCCTGTTAAAAGCGAAAAAATTATTTTAACTGCTCCACTACCAAAAGATCCTATATGGAACGCCTGCGGTTAGATTGAATTAATAATAAATTAATAATGCTCATGAAATTATTTGATTTAGAATATGAATCCAAACGAAACTTATTACCATTGGACGGTACTGTCAATTATTTTGGTAAAATTTTAAATCAAGAGCAAGCTGACTATTATTATCAGTCATTACGAAAAGATATTAAATGGGAACATGACGAAGCAATGATGTTTGGAAAAAAACTAGTAACCAAGCGGAAGGTTGCTTGGTATGCAAACGAAGCCTTTAGTTACACCTATTCTAAAATAACTAAGCAAGCTACACCTTGGACTCAAGAATTATTAGAACTAAAAAACATCATTGAAGAAACTACCAAAGAACAGTATAACTCCTGCTTATGTAATCTATACCATACTGGTGAAGAAGGAATGGGTTGGCACAGTGATGGTGAAAAAGATTTAAAAAAAAATGGCGCGATTGCATCAGTAACTTTAGGAGCAGAAAGAAAGTTCGCATTTAAGCATAAGGAATCGAAACAAAAAGTAGAAATTTATCTGGAGCACGGAAGTTTATTGGTTATGAAAGATGAAACACAAACTCACTGGTTACACAGGCTTCCTCCTACAAAAAAAATTAACACTCCTAGAATAAATCTTACTTTTAGAAGTATTGTAAAAAACAGTTAACCTAACCAACCCTCTCGATCCAAACTTCGATACTGTATGGCCTCTGAAATATGTTCACTTAAAATATTTTCAGAACCTTGTAAATCTGCAATAGTTCTAGAAACTTTTAAAATACGGTCATAAGCTCTTGCAGACAAATTAAGTTGCTTCATTGCAATTTTTAGTAATTTAATAGATGTTTCATTTAATTTGCAAAATTGTCTAATTTGCTTCACTCCCATCTGAGCATTGTAAAAAATAGTTTCTGAATCATTAAATCTTGTCGTCTGTATATTTCTTGCTTTAATAACACGTTCTCTAATTAACTTGCTTAATTCACCACTGCGATCATCACTTAATTTATCAAAAGGTACAGGTGTTACCTCTACATGAATATCTATACGATCTAATAATGGTCCAGAAACTTTGCTTAAATACCGTTGCATTTCAGCAGGTGTTGAGGTCATAGGCGCATTTGGATCATTAAAATAACCACTCGGACTGGGATTCATACTTGCGACTAACATAAAACTGGATGGGTACGTAACGGTAAATTTAGCTCTCGAAATAGTTACTTCTCTATCTTCCAGAGGTTGCCTCATAACTTCTAAAACTGTTCTTTTAAATTCAGGTAATTCATCTAAAAACAACACCCCGTTATGTGATAATGATATTTCTCCAGGTTGCGGGTAGGTACCTCCTCCTACAAGAGCCACATCCGAAATGGTATGATGAGGACTTCTAAAAGGTCTGGAACTCATAATTCCTCCTTTTTTAATGGTCCTGCCAGTTATACTATGTATTTTGGTAGTTTCTAATGCTTCGCCTAAAGTCATGGGAGGTAAAATACTGGGCAATCGCTTTGCTAACATTGTTTTACCAGAACCTGGAGGCCCAATTAAAATTATATTATGACCTCCTGCTGCAGCGATCTCCATACATCGCTTTATAGATTCTTGACCTTTAACATCTGCAAAATCAAATTCAGGATTTTCTAATAGATGATTAAATTCAGATTCTATATCAACTTTTGTTATTTCTAAGGATTCTCCTTTATCAATATAATTAATAACTTCTTCAATAGTGTCAACTCCATAAACATCGATCCCTTCAACTATCGCAGCTTCTTTAGCATTTATTTTAGGAAGTATAAAACCTTTAAAACCTTCGTCTTTAGCTTTTATAGCTATTGGTAAAGCTCCTCGAATGGGCTGAAGGTTACCATCTAACGATAATTCACCCATGATGATATAATTTTCTAATAGGTTAGTTTCTTTAATTTGTCCAGTAGCAACTAAAATTCCCATTGCTAATGTTAAATCATACGCGGATCCTTCTTTCCGCATATCTGCAGGAGACATATTTAAAATTAATTTTTTTCCAGGAATTTTAAAGCCGTTGTTTTGTAGTGCAGCAGCAATTCTATAATTACTTTCTCTAATAGCGTTGTCTGGTAATCCTACTAAATGATACCCAATACCTTTATCAACGTTTACTTCTATTGTAATCGTGCTTGAATCAACTCCAAACACGGCACTCCCATATACTTTTGTAAGCATATTATATTTGTTTAAGATAAGGGAGTTATTGAAAGTATTAAGATAGTAATTTTATTGTAATCAAAAAAGCCTTTATCGATAATGATAAAGGCTTTTTTAAATTCTCTTTATTTAATACTAGTTTTTCAAAAACTGTAATACTTTAGTATTGTTTTCAGAAGTTACAGAAATAAAATAATTTCCTTTAGCTAATGATGATACATCCATTTGAGTGATAGACGCATTTGAGGTTTTACTTAGTAATACTTGACCTAAAACGTTTACAATTTTCACCTCCGTTATTGGAGTAATTGCAAATAAATTTAATACATCTTTAGTTGGATTAGGGTACATTGCTAATCCTTCGATAGATTGATCATTTACTCCTAATATTCCATCCACGGTAAACGTATAGGCTTCAGAAAAATTTCCTGTAGCACAGGGGGTATAAGGTTTTACTCTCCAGTAATAAGTAGCTCCTTCTGTAACACCTAAAGCAAAATATTCAGGTATAATAACATTTCCTGAGAATTCTACCTCAGAAAAATCCGCATACCTACTTAATTCAAAATCATAACTAGATATGGATTCATCTCCATCTTCCCATCTAAAAAGAATAACTACCGGTTGGTTTTCAGCACCATCTGGTGGAAAAATCAATCCCACGTTAGAAACATCTGTGTCTAAAACTCTTAAAATTAAATATAAATTTATGGTTTCAGTACTACCAGAACCAACGACTGTAAATGGATAATCGCCTGGTGATAAATTTTCTAAACCACTTACGTTTAATACAGTAGTTCCTTCCTCATTTAATGAAGTAGATGAAAAACTTCCAGAAGTACCAGATGGTAAACCAGAAACTGTAAAATCTATGGTATCAGAAAAACCATCACTAAATGCTAAATCAACATTAAAATCAGCGCTATCAGCTGTACTACAAGTTTCTAATATTCCTTGATGAGAAGATATAGTGAACTCCTCGTTATCGATTCCGGTAACTATTAAAGAAAAATCTTGTAGACCATCTATGAGAGAACTCCCCTTATGTGAAACTTGAATAATGTATTCTCCAGAGGCATTTGGAATTTCTATCTTTTCAATATTATCAACCAAATTGTCACCCGTAGTAGCCGCAGCTGAGAAATTGGAAACATCTAATTTCCATGGAAAAAAAGTGGCCCCTCCATCTTTAGAAACTCTTAAATCCAAGTCATTCATTAAAGAAGGAGTGGGATCATCTTCAACTCCAGATGGTAAAACAACCCCTGGAGGATCTGTCCAAGTAATTGACACCATTAAATCGTTAGTTCCATCAGATTGAACAGAATAGGTAAAAACTTCATCAGTTACTATGGTTTCTTCTAATATGGTAGAAGAATTTCCGTTATTTGTTATAACTGCTGCTGCTCTCTCTATATTTAATAAACCCCAACCAAATCGATAATCTGGACCAGGACTGGTGCCTGCCTCATCTGCTGTGTGTAAAGCTAAACCCCTCAAGGTTGAGCTTTTTATGTATGTTTGGTTTATATTATTGTAATGTTGTTGTAATAAAATTAAACTCCCTGAGGTATTGGGTGCAGACATCGAAGTACCACTATAATTGGCATAGCCACTCCCACCAACAGAAGAATACATATTAACTCCTTTTGCGGAAATATCTGGTTTTATTCTTCCATCATCTGTTGGACCCCAACTACTAAATGAAGACATATTTACACTATTAGGTCCTGTATAATTTAATACCTAATTAACAGCAGCAACAGTAATACCGTTTTTAGAAGTACCGCTGTCTGTAAGATAATCGTAACCGCCATCTCCCGTATTTACTCCAGATTGACGATCATTCCCGGCAGAACAAATTGGCAAATAGTAGGGTGCATTGTATATTATTCTGTCTATATCTCTTGCATTACTATCATAATAGCCAATATACCAAAGAGGTACATTACTACTTGCAATACCATAACTATGGTTAGAAATTAGCAAGCCATTTGCTGCAGCATTTGTCATCTCTGGCTCATCTGCACCAAATTCATAGGTTAGTAATTCTGCCATTGGAGCCATACCCTTGGCTTGCCCATTTACTTGACTTCCAGAGCCTACCATAGTACCCGATACATGAGTAGCATGACTACTAATACTTCCTGGATTATCAATCTGTAAAACTCTATCTTCAAGTAAATTATGGCTTTCTCTAACAAGGCCACCATCCCAGACACCTGCAATCATGTTCTCTCCGTTGAGATCTAAACCTGCTACACCGCCAGTATTAACTGTATTTGCTCTAGTTGTAATAGCACCCTCACGATTATAGGTTGCATAATATTTTGGGGTTCCATCATCAAAAACACCAACTAAAAGAGCGTTACCTCCGTTTGGCAATGTCATGTGGGTTTCCCATCCCTTTTGAGCAGCCATCTCAAAGGCGATTCTTTGATTGGTTTCAAAATCTTTCCGTAACTCATCCTCTAAAAGAGTAAGCGCCTGCTGATCATAATTTGCGGTAATTACTTGACGCTCTGCTAGGGTTTGTGACAAAGCATTGGTTACAGACAATAAAGCTGCCAAACCAAATAATAGTGTACTGTTTTTCATTGTTTGTTTTCTTTTTTTCAAAAATACTAAAAAACAAATCGTGACTCTACACTACAAATTGTTAAAGTTTGAGCTTACTTAGCCAAAAGACACATTTAAACCAAAAAAACTAAGGAAATCGAAAAGAAATGCAACAAAAACTATATACTTAGGTGTTTATTTGCCATTTTTTTACCCAACTCTACACCAAATTGGTCATAACTATAAATATTTAACACGGCTCCTTGAACAAATATTTTATGCTCATACATAGCAATTAAAGAACCTAAGCTCTCTGGGGATAGTTTGCTAATTGTCAATAAGTTTGAAGGCTTGTTTCCCTGAAATACTTTATATGGATTAGAAATATCTTCTCCATGGGTACCCATTAAAAGCGCTTCTGTTTGTGCTAAACAGTTCGCAACTAAAATATCTTGATGCTTTTCTTTACCATAAAGTGAGGTATCACATAAGATGAAATCTGTAGGTATTAAGAGTGTTCCCTGATGTAACAACTGAATAAAAGCATGCTGGGCATTGGTTCCTGTATTTCCCCATACAACAGGGCCTGTTTGATAGGCTACAGTAGCTCCATTTCTATCAACAGATTTACCATTACTCTCCATTGAGGCTTGCTGCAAATAATCAACAAACTTAGAGAGATACTGGGTGTAAGGTAAAACAGCTTCTGTCTCTGCTTTAAAAAAATTAGTATACCAAATAGATAACAGCCCTAAGATAACTGGTATGTTCTTGGAAAATTCAGACTCTTTAAAATGACAATCCATTTTATGAGCCCCTTTTAATAACTGCTCAAAATTACTATACCCTATTGCGCAACAAGTGGAAAGTCCAACAGCGCTCCAAAGAGAAAATCTCCCACCTACCCAATTCCACATGGTAAATGTATGTTTTGGTAAAATACCAAAACTAGCTACTGCAGGAAGGTTTGTTGAAACCGCAACAAAATGTTGCTGTATGGCTTTTTCTCCAGCTTGGTCCAAAAACCATTCACGTACAGTATTGGCATTAGTAAGTGTTTCTTGTGTAGTAAAGGTTTTACTTACTATAATAAAAAGTGTTGTTTGTGGATCTAGTTTTTTTAGTATCTCACAAACATGATCTCCATCTACATTAGAAACATAATGTACATTAAGATGATTTTTATAATACGAAAGTGCTTCTGTAACCATTGCTGGGCCTAAATCACTTCCTCCTATTCCTATATTAACAATATCTGTTATAGCCTTACCGGTATAGCCCTTATGTGTACCATCAATAATAGCCTCGGAAAACTGCTTCATTTGAGCCAAGGTAACCTCTACCTCAGGTTTCATTGCACTAAAATCTCTTAGGGCAGTATGCAGTACTTGTCTGTTTTCTGTTTCATTGATAACA
>UPTG01003093.1_pt1 | contig 10831 bp, 18 predicted proteins | sample 2160121 | NCBI WGS metagenome assembly UPTG01 (sample SAMN06266255, study PRJEB28933) | marine metagenome | isolation source: Columbia River Estuary | place: USA:Columbia River Estuary, USA | collected 2014-07-27 | reverse complement strand
GTTGGAACTCCTTTAAAGATTAGAGTAAGTGGACAACATTATTATTTAGATTTTATAGGAGAGATTTAATGAAAAACATAATAATAGCAGTAGCGATAACATTTGCAATTATATTTGCATTCATTAGTAGTGTTGAAGCAAAGCGAGTAGGTGTACTACAAGAACAAATTGAAGCACATAAACTAGCAATGACATTCGCCAACGATGCAATACACACATTTTATAATCAAGTGGAAGTAGCAAGCAAATGATAGGCGAATTTATTAGCAGTTTTATTACATGTTTTATTGGAATCTGGGTAGTGTTAGGTATACTAACTTTGTTTTCATTTATTTTTGGTTAGAAAGGTTGACAAACAAGTTGACTTATGTATAATATTAAATATACGGAGAGTAAAATGGTAAAAGATACAACAAAATTAGTTGCATATATTAACTGGCTTAACGCCAAAGGTCAAGCAATGATGGAAGACGATCCTCATTTGTGGGTAGGAATGTTAACTACTGATTTAGACCATTGGGCAAGTTATGGAATTACTACTCCAGATCAACTAGGTGAATACCTAGATGCACAGTCGGGAGACTTTTAGATAGAATTTTATTAACAGTAAACTTAACTGTTAAAAAGGGGAAAAAATCACTTAAATACACTAGTGGTTAAGAAATTAATTGCTCTGATGTGATCGCAGAAGCAATGACGAAGAATTGGTCGGTCACGTAAAAATAAAATATAGGAGAAAACTATGTTAGATAAAATCAAAGGTGCCGTTACAGGTGCTATGGATATTGGCGTAATGCTAATTGGCCTTGCTATCGTTCTACAAATCGTATTCGGTGGTTCTGTTCCTTTCTTAGGTGGCGATGTAATCGGTACTGTAATCGGAATAGTTGGTCAACTAGGTGCAGCTGGTCTTACTGGTCTAATCGCTGCAGCAGTGTTGTGGAAGTTATTTGATCGTGACTAAAAGTAAAGTTTTTTTAATTTACTAACTAAACCCTTGTATTACAACAGTTTTACAAGGGTTTTTTCTTAATAAAAAGGTTGACAAAAGCAAGAGTTCTTGCTATAATATAACTATATTAACAATAAAACGAAAGGTACTAAATGTCAAAATCAATGCAATGGGCGTGGGATAAAGCAGAAGAGAAGCTAGAAACTACAATCGACAGAGTAAGACTAGGACAGTTAACGCAAAGTCAAGCAGTAAAAGAACTTGAAGATGCACATGAGGCCTGGGAGTTAATGGGCTTTGAAACTATTACAGATGTTATCGACTATATGGTTGATGAAGTACAAGTAGAAATAACAGGAGCATAACATGACCTCAATTAAATCAATTCTAAACTTTACACTAAACGGCCTAACAATACTAGGCATTACACTTGTTGTATTTGCATCAATGATTTGGCCATCAACGCCAATTGCGGCAGATACTACTGGAGAGTTTCCACATACAGAAGTAGTTAACTCGCATACATTTTTAGAAGACAAACAAATTGATCTTGAACTTTATTCACAAGCTGATATTGATTGCTTATCTACTAACATGTACTTTGAAGCACGAAGTGATGGATATGCAGGTATGTATGCCACAAGTTTAGTTGTTATGAATCGTGTATCAGATAATCGTTATCCTAATACAGTTTGTGAAGTTGTTAAGCAAGGACCAGTTAGAGAGAGTTGGAAAACACGAGACAACCCAACTATTGCTACAGAAGATCGTGTGTTTTTTCCAGTAAAGAACAAATGTCAGTTTAGCTGGTATTGTGATGGAAAAGCAGACAATATGTATGATGAAGCATCACTAAATACTGCTAAAGAGATTGCAAAGATTATTTTAACAGACTTTGCTAAAAATGGTGCAGTTGATATTACAGAAGGATCAACACATTACCATACTATTGCAATTAATCCTTATTGGGCAAATAGTCGTGGAATGATGAAAGTAACACAAGTAGGAACACATGTGTTTTACAAATGGAACTAATATGAACTCAGGGGATTTCAAAGAAGCAAGGTATACTGAATCTGAATGGTTCAGTACCTTCACATTGGGACATGATGACCCCGGTAAACGAAATTGGATAGACGAGGGCGAAGAAAAACTAGGTTGTGGTAGTGGATATACCAAAGACAGTGTAGAGTATTTTATCAACAATTGGAGATACAGAGGCCAACGAGTTCCTGAAATGGGAGCAACAGCGGCATTTGGTTGTAGTTACACATTTGGGTATGGTGTTAACTTTGCTTGGCCGAGTATGTTAAGTGTTGTAAATCTTGGACAAAATGGTGCAAGTAACGATCAGATAGCAAGACTGGCAATTACATATTGTAAAACATTTAAGCCTGAACAAATATATGTGTTGTGGACTTTTAAGGAACGCAGAGAACATATTAACGAAGATGGTGGACTAGATAAATTTAGAAGTCTATCCGAAACTGCTATCAAAGAAGAACTTAAAAACCCAACTTGGAATAGCAATTATGCAATGCTATCAAATAGCAGTGCAGACGAGTATAATTTTAAAAAGAACAAAATGTTGTTAACTTCATATTGCGTAGTTAACAATATTAAATTAAATCAATTAAGTATTTTTGATTTATCAAAAGCAGAATTTCCACCAGCAAGAGATAACGATCATCCTGGTGAAGATTGGCATACTAATATAGCGGGTATCATATGCGAGGCATAAGATGTCCACATATATGAAACAATACGTAGGAGAATATATGTTTGACCACTGGCTAAAGAATCACCAAAATTTGGGTGGTTTTCTTGCGTCTAGTTATGTTGATTGGGACATATTACATTCACCTTTGCATGATATAGTACACAAGCTAGAAAAGTTTAGACAAGTTCCATTTGAAGCAGTACTAGATTTTAGTGATGCAGGTATTACAGACAACTCAATGGAATACAGAGACATTGTGGAAGATGCAAGTAAAATATTTTACTTGTGTGAAATGATTAACTACAATGAACTAATATTTCACCCGCAAATACTACACGAGCCTTGGAACAAACGATATAGAGTACACCCAGGAAGTGGTAGACTTATGGCATTATGGTTGTGTGGATTTGAAAAGATTAAAACAATTTATATACACTTTGACGAGCCAGGATTTCAGCCACCAGGTGATTGTTTTATTATCAAAGACAGAGCAACTGCTCAAAAAGAATTTCATGTTAATCAAGTATTAGCACAAAAACTACAAGTAGAAACATATGCAGCTTTTCCTAAAACAGAAAACGAGCGTATAAGAACACATGCACAAGATCACGAATGGGATTGGAGTCATATACACACTGATAAGTTTTGGCAGTTTATGAGATTTAGTGAAGGTAGTACTTTTTTAGAACATAAAAGTATGTGGAGATCATATGCCATTGATGCATGGCAAGACTTACAACATGATCACATACAAATTGGTACTACTAGTTTTGATTTTGACCACACTGGCAAAATTATAGAAGTTCATCGTAATACCGGAACTGGCACAACTGATATTTTACTCTAGTTCTAAACTATCTAACCAGTCTTTTATTTCTTTAGGTTTAAATTTTGATGTAGTGTTAAACACTCTATCGTGTTTATAAGTTCTACGGAATATACTATTAGAAAACACTTTAGCATATACTTCTTTTTGCAACTTATCTTCCATTTTAGGTTCAAAGAACTTTTTCTTTCTTTCAAACGCCCATACATCAGCTACAGTTAATTCTTCTTTTCTTCTATTTAGAATTTCTAAAAATTTTAAATATTCGTTATCTTCGGGAATTATTCCTGTATACTTAACATACGCAGGTGTATTTTTTATTTCTTCTATGTAATTGTTAGTTGTATCTTTTGGTTCGTGAACAATGTTAAAAATTACACTGTTAGGGAAATATTCTAATATTTTAGCAGGCATACTATGAGTACAATATATTACTCTTTCGCCGTTGTTGATTATATCAGCTCCACCATTCTTTTCAAATAGCTCATCAAACAATTTATAATATTGTTTTTCATTGGGCATATATTTTTCTACTGCATCATGTGTAGGAGGAAGTTCGCCATGTGGAGTTATTCCACTAAATTTATGTTTATTAACAGAATTAGTTATATTCCATGGTGCTTTACCATTTTCTTCACAACTGTACCAATGCATGCAAGGTAACGATGCTAGAACTCTTCCTAGTTTGTATCCATTTGTTCCTGGTTCAAAGCTAACAAATATATGTTTATCTTTTAATTTACGCATTTTTATACCTTTATAATTATAGTAGTATTTATCTATTTGTCAACCGCAATGACAACAAATGATAAATACTATTACCGCAATAAACAATTGACAAATCAGCAAAAATCATTTATAATATACAAAGTAATTAAACAATAAGGAGATACTATGGCTAAGGCAATTATAGTACTAGCAGGCAGCAAGCAGGCAAACAAATTAGGCAACACTATTAAAAAAGCAACAAAGGATATGACTGAGAAGTCTATTACTTTATCATTTGCACATGACGAATATGATTACATTACAGTAATCAAAGATGCACCAAAAACACCACAAGAAGCCCGTGACTTAGGCGGAAATATGGTAAAGAAATACAAATCAACTGTAGATGAAATTGTGTTTGATGTTACTAGATTAAATGATGTGAAAGAAGGCGCGGCATTGGCAGCATATGAATTTAACAAATATAAAACAAAACCAAAAGAAAACAAACTACAAGTACAACCAGCAGGTATAAGTACAAGTGTTAATTTTGCTCGTGATTTAGTTACAGAACCAGGTAATGCATTGTATCCTGAGAAATATGCAGACCGTATTAATGAAACACTTACACCACTTGGTGTTAAAGTGCGTGTAATTTATCAGCGTGAACTAGAACGCATTGGCATGGACATGTTGTTAAGCGTAGGTCAAGGCAGTGAGAATAACAGTGCCGTAGTTATAATGGAACACTTGCATGGACCAGAAGGCGAACAACCAATTGCACTAGTAGGCAAAGGTGTTACATTTGACACAGGCGGTATTAGTTTAAAGCCAGGTCGTAACATGGGCGATATGAAATATGACATGGGCGGTAGTGCCGCAGTTGTAGGAGCCATGCATGCTATTGCTGATAAAAAACTAAAGAAAAATGTTATTGGCATTGTAGGACTAGTAGAGAACATGCCAGACGGTAAAGCAATTAAACCAGGCGATGTTGTTAGATCACTAAGTGGACAATATGTTGAAAACTTAAATACAGATGCAGAAGGTAGACTTGTGCTAGGTGATATTTTAACATATGTACAAAGCGAATACAACCCAGGTGCTATTATTGATCTCGCTACACTAACAGGAGCCATTGTTGCAACATTAGGCAACGAAATGGCAGGACTGTTTACTAACAGTGATGGCTTAGAAAAAGCAATTATTGAAAATGGTGAGCTAGGTGGAGAAGGTTTCTTCCGTATGCCAATGGGTAAGAACTGGGCTAAAATGATTGAAAGTGAAATTGCAGACTTTCAAAACATTGGTGGTCCATATGGTGGGTCAACTACTGCCGCAGAGTTCTTATACAAATTTGTAAATAAGAAAACAGCATGGGCACATTTAGACATTGCAGGTATGTGTTGGTCTAAAAGTGGAAATGCAACAACACCAAAAGGTGCAGTTGGATTTGGTGTTAAAACACTGTTCAATATTGTAGACAACACAGATAGTTATCAGTGGTTTGCAGTAGAAGAAAAAATGTCATATTAATTTAAGGAGTAATAAGTGACTTATTTAGTTAAAGACGAATGTATTAAATGTAAACACATGGATTGCGTAGAAGTATGCCCAGTAGATTGTTTCTACGAAGGTGAAAACTTCTTAGTAATTAATCCAGATGAATGTATTGACTGTGGTGTATGTGAACCAGAGTGTCCAGTAGATGCTATTGTTCCAGACAATGCATTAGAAGGTGAAGAATATAATTTCTGGTATAAGTTTAATGCAGACATGTCAGAAGAATGGCCAAATATTACAGTAGCCCGGCCAGAAGATGTTCCGCCTGATGCGGAAGAATGGGCAAAAGTAAAAGATAAACGAGAACATTTATCATATAAACCAGGAAAAGGAGACTAGGCCATGTTAGTAAGTTTTATATATGTAGGACGAGAAGCATTAGAAATGATGTTTTTGTTTTTAATGATTACTGCAACAGTACCAGTAACTAAACAATTAGTCAGTGTTGGAGCATTAGGACTAATTAGTGGATTCGTAGGCGGATTTTTAATTGGCGATTTTTTAGAAAACTACGAAGTAATTATGTTTACTATGCTAAGTGGATTAATGATTTACTTGTTTGCTACAAGTAACAATCTACCAGCACACGTTAAAGGACATGTTCAAGCTATTGCAGATAGAACTGCTGCCTATTGGGCAGGACTATTTACTATATGGTTCATATTCTTTAGAGAAAGCATGGAAATATTTTTGTTTATGTTTTCGCCGACCCCGGCCCATTCGTTAAATAATTGGATGCACATTAGTCCTCATTGGACAGGAGCCGCACTTGCAGTATTTGTAGTAGCGTCATTATATAAAGTATTAGAAAATTACAAACACACAAGAGAGCTATTTACAATAACAAGATATGCTTTCTTAATTTTTGCAATATGGTTTGGCTATGAAGCCTTTGATCATTATAATCATTAGGAGTAACAAATGAGAACTAAAGAAGAAATACTTAAACAAGTAGACGAAGTAATGGAAGAATACATTGCACCAAATGTAGCACAACATGGTGGACAAATAAACATTCTAAGTTTTAGCGAAGAAACTGGAATACTACATACACAAATGAGTGGAAGTTGTAGTGGATGTGCTAGTAGCACAGAAACACTTAAAATGGGTGTAGAAAGTACGCTAATGCATTTTATTGAAGAGATTAAAGGTGTAACAAGTGAAGACGATCCAATGTTCAGCGACCCATACTATATGAGTGACCCAGGCATGATGGATTTTCCACCAGATGACCACTAGAAAAAAAATAGCAATATGTTATAGTGGACAGACTAGACATTTAAATGAATATCCAGATTTTACTGATGATTGGTATAATATACTTGGTTTGTTTAATGAGTTTGATTGTGATTTATATGGGCATACTTGGGAAGATCAGGCAACTCCCAATGATGATATTTTAAAAAATTTCAAAGTATTTGAAAAAACAAATCAAGATGATATTTGGGATACAATAAAACTAATGCCTAATTTAGGATTTTGGGATTTTATGCCAGAGGCACGAGATTGGCACCTTAAACAAGAATACCAAGATATTATAAACAACAAAGGAGATTTTATTACTTTTGCTAAGGCAAGAATAAATGGAACACTTGGGCAACTTTGGTCAGCACACGAATGTTTTCATTTAATTAAAGCAGACGCTCATTGGCCAGATTACGAGTATGTAGTAAGATTAAGATGGGACCTGAACAGTAAATTTGCTAATACTACTCAAAATCAGATTATGTTATTAAGGGATCAATTTAAAGATGCACTACGAAACTATGCTAGGGACCGACATCAAAATCCTCTGGCATCAACAAGAACTGCAAGATATGGTGATTTTAATTCGAGTGATGTATTAACAACAGATATTTTATACAATGGAAATAATAATACACCATTTGTCAATGATCATGTTTTTGTAATAAAAGGAATATCGTTTTTACAATCTAGAATTAGTAAGAAAACACCAATAGAAGTATTTTCTCATATAGCAAGATACACTAACTGTGGGTTCCCAACATCACATACATTATGGGTACAGTGGTTTGAACATTTTAATTTGCATTTGCACACAGCACTTCCTGATATAACTAGTGGAAATGGCAGCAGTGATGGAAAAGAAAATAAGTATTGGCGAATATAACATGAATAAAATAGCAATTTGTGTAAGTGGACAGACTAGACATTTTAATGATGCTCCACAATATACAGATGATTTTTATAAAATCCTTGATTTGTTTAATGAGTTTGATTATGATTTATTTGGACATACTTGGGCAGATCAAGAAGACCCACATGATGCAGTATTGAATAAATTCGTAGAATACAGAAGCGATAATCAAGAAGTAATTTGGGATACTATTAATAATCCTAATGTATATAGAGATTTAAATAATCGTCCAATGTGGCCACAGTTTTTTACAACAGAAAAGGATTGGCATCTTAAACCAGAATACCAAGATATGTTAAATGGTATATCTGATACAAGTTATATAGATTTTGCTAAAGCAAGAATAAACGGAAGTATAGGACAAATATGGTCTGCTATGGAAAGTTTCTTACTTACTAAGAATCATTGGGACTCTAATAGATATATGTTTGTTGTAAGATTAAGATGGGACTCGACGCTAGATAGTATAGATGAATCTCAGATAAAACAATTTAAAGAAATACTATGGCAATGGGCCGCTGGAGAAGGAAAGTTTAGTCAACAAAATCCATTTGGCGCTATCCATAAGGCTCAATGTTTAACTACAGTAGATTGTGTTATGGGACAGGGAGCATTTTATACTAATGATATGATTTATGTATTTAAAGGTCATGCGTTTCTGAGACAAATTCTCAGCACTACAGCAATTAGAACGTTTGAACAGATTCTAAGTCAAAAACCAATAGATAATCCGTTTATGAGTTCGGCACATCAGCTGTGGGCAGAATGGTTAATAAATTTAGGTCTATTAATGTCTCCACAACTACCTGATTTCATACGAGTAAACGGACCCGGTGACGATAATAAACCAAATAAAAAATGGAGAATGCAATAAATGAATATTAAAGATTATATCAGAACAGTTCCAGATTATCCTATCAAAGGTGTAAACTTTTATGATGTAAACAGCTTGTTTGCAAGTGATTTATGGACAAGTGAAGTAGAGGATATAGCAGAAAGAATTAAAGAAAGTATTGAGTTTATGCCAACACATATTGTTGGTATTGAAAGCAGAGGGTTTGTACTAGGTGCAGCATTATCACAAGAATTAGATATACCCTTTGTTATGATACGAAAGAAAGGGGCTAAATACCCAGGTAAGTTGTTAGAAGAAAGTTATGAACTTGAGTATGGAACTGATACACTCACGCTACAAGAGGGTATATTAGGTCATACAAGCAGAGTTCTTATAGCAGACGACTTAGTAGCAACAGGTGGTAGTATGAACGCTAGTAAACGTTTATGTGAACAAGCTGGTGCGTTAGTATTGGGCGGTGTTACTATAGTAAACCTAAAATACTTGAACGATGAAGAGCTTGAGCTCTTATCCTCAGTGGAGATAGAAGAATGATTAAAGTAACCGAAAAAGCGGCAGATCATTTAAAAGGAATTAGTGACTCTAACGATAACAAAATTCCTGTACTAGGATTGCGTGGCGGCGGCTGTGCAGGTTTTAGTTACGAATGGAAATTAAAAGAAGAATCAGAACTTGACAATAAAGCAGATCATGTTATACTTATGGATAACGGATGTAAAATGGCAGTAGACAGTTCAAGTATTATGTTCTTAGTAGGAACAACATTAGAATTGAAACAAGATCTAATGGGAACAATGTTAGAAGTTGTTAACCCGTCAGCCGCAAGTAGTTGTGGATGTGGAGAAAGTATTAACTTCGACATGGAAAAAGTAGAAGCAAATCAAAACGCATTCAAGTTACCAGAAGTAACTGATGCAACTAAAAATTAATTAAGGAAATAAAATGACCAAGCAGATCGATCTAAACAAATACAAAGATTTCGTACGAGAAGTAACCAGTGGTGAATCATTATCAAGTATGCAGATGTATAATCGCATAGTTGAGATCGAAACTACCGAAAGCAAAGCCAAAGTAAACATGGCGTTACTAATGACTGGTGCAATTGGCATTAGTGCAGAAGGCGGCGAGTTTATGGAAATTGTAAAGAAGTGTGTATTTCAAGGTAAGCCTATGGACGAAGATACACAGTTTCATGCCAAGCGTGAACTAGGTGATATTATGTGGTACTGGATGAACAGTTGTACTGCATTAGGTATTGACCCAAATGATGTAATTGCTGAAAATGTAAACAAGTTGCAAAAACGCTATCCTGGTGGCGAGTTTGATGCTTTCTATTCTGAGAATCGAAAAGATGGAGATCTTTAAAGATTTTGAATGGTATGATTTCCTAGTAGTAGCAATATTCGCTAAAGTTTTACAAGTTTTAGTTATTGTTACACTAATGGGTGGCGGCATTGTTACTGCTACTTTTATAGCAATTGTTTGGCAACTTTGGTTAGCCTACGAAAGATTTAGATCAAAATAAGACTTGACTTCTATTAGTTTTTACGCTATAATATGTATTAACTAATAGGAGTATTCTTTTGATACACGCAACAATTGACTTAGAAACAATAGACACTTGCCCAGAAGCAACAGTGCTTAGTATTGGGTGTGTTAAATTTAATCCGCTTGATAACAGCGAACCTCATTCAGAACTATATTTTAAAGTATGTATAGACGATCAAGATCGTCTAGGACGTACAGTAAGTGACGATACAATAGAATGGTGGGGCAAACAAAATCCAAAGATTATGGAAGAAGCGTTCGACCAAACAGGAGCAATTACTGTAGATGAGTCTTTACGCAAGTTAAGCAAATTTGCGGTTGGTACTGATACGTTTTGGGGACAAGGATACGGTTTTGATTATACCATTATGGAAAACATGTTCCGCCAAGGCGGAATGCCTATTCCGTGGCAGTTTTGGCAAATAAGAGATTCTAGAACACTTTTTGGCTGTTGTAAGAGTGATCCACGTAAGTTGATACAAAACGATTTACATAACGCA
>UPTG01003088.1_pt1 | contig 10838 bp, 7 predicted proteins | sample 2160121 | NCBI WGS metagenome assembly UPTG01 (sample SAMN06266255, study PRJEB28933) | marine metagenome | isolation source: Columbia River Estuary | place: USA:Columbia River Estuary, USA | collected 2014-07-27 | reverse complement strand
TTTTGTTTCGGTGGTTCCTTCTTTTATTTTTTCTATTATTAAGTTTCTACCTATTGCTTTCATCTTCTACTCTTAAGTTGTTGATTACACAATCAGTTGATAATATAGTTGTCGCTACTGAAGCTGCATTCTGAAGAGCGCTCTTGGTAACTAGTAAAGGGTCAATAATACCTGAGTTTATCATATTTACCATTTTTCCTGTAACCACATTTAAACCTCTTCCTTTAGCTTTTGGTAGCTCTACGTCTGTTATGCCAGCGTTTTCTAGTATTGTCTTAAACGGTGCTTTAATTGCTTCTAATAGCAACTTCTCACCGTCTGACTTTGGTACTATATTTTTCGCAGCGTTTAACAGCGCTATACCACCTCCAGGAACGATACCTTCTTTAATAGCAGCTTTTGTAGCGCAGATAGCATCTTCGACTCTATCTGTTTTTTCTTTTAATTCAATATCAGAATTAGCACCTACTTTTACAATCGCTATTTTAGCGGCTAGCATTGCTAATCTTTTTTCAAGTTTAATTACTTTATGAGGTGGATTATCTTTTGATAACTCGTTTTTAATCTCATCTATAATATCTAAAACCTCTTGCGAAGAGTCTCCAAATTGAAGGATAGTTTCTTCGTGTGTTGTAACACTTTTTAAGCAACTACCTAAATGTTCTACTTGGATTAAATCCATGTCGTCACCTAGGTCTTCATTTATAATAGTAGCTCCAGTTAATAAAGCTAAATCATCTAAAACTTCTTTTTTGCTAATACCATAAGTCGGTGCATTGATTACATTAACTTTAATATTACCTTTGTTTTTATTCATAGCTAAAGCAGATAAAACACCTTGTTCTAAGTCGCCGATAATCAGCAAAGGTTTGTTGTTTTTTATTACATACTCTAGCACTGTTTGAATTTGCCTAATTGTATCAACTGGTGATTCAACTAGCAATACTAATGCGTTTTCTAATTCCGCTGATTTGTTTTGAGTGTTTGTTATAAAGTGTGAATTAGTAAGACCTTTGTCATACTGAACACCATCTACAACTTCAACTTCTGTTTTGCCATCAGCTGCTGTTTCCAGCATTACAATCCCCGTGTTATCTACGGATCTAAAAGCGTCAGCTATAATGCTTCCTAGCTTTGGATCGTTATTAGTTGATATGGTTGCTATTTGATCAATCATATCGCCTTCAACCGGTACTGATACAGATTCTAAGTATTTGATTACTTTTTCAACTGCATTGTTAATACCTTCTTTTAACTCTCTCGAGTTTGTTTTGTCCGCTACTTTATAAGCTTCGGTTAATATTGAGTGAGCTAAGACAGTTGCGGTAGTTGTACCATCACCGGCTTCTCTCACCGTTTTTCTTGCTGCTTCTTTTAAAAGTGTTGCACCCATATTTTCAACTGGGTCTCGCAAGATAATCGAGTCTGCTACTGTTACACCGTCTTTTGTTATTACTGGGTTACCGGTGTGATCTTCCAGCATTACACATTTGCCGCTAGCCCCTAAAGTGGAGCTAACAGCTTTTGTGAGTTTTTCTATTCCTTTAAATACATTAACTCTGGCTTCGTTGCCGAAGTTAAGATTTTTGACAATTGCGTCCATATTTGATTTGATTTAATTAAAGTGGTTTGGTTATTTAAAGGTTTTTACTACTTTCGGTCCGTTTAAAAATTCAACTTTCTTTTGGTAGTGTTCCACAGAACTATCTATTGCCATTTCAGCACCTTCAATAGTTTCGCGTCTGGTTACATCAATCCAGTTTTCGCAGCACGTATCCTTTTCAGGATTACATTCGCATTTTGGATCTTTGTATTCGGTTTGGTAAAAACCGTTTACTAATTGCACAATACGCCAGTTCTTTTTTTCAGCTACGTGCTTCCAAAGGTTTATGGTTTCTTGTGTTACTTGTGGTTGACTAGTCCACGAATTAGTCTGGTAAAATAGTGTCATTGGTTTTGGTTTTAGTTTGACATTGGTTATATGCTTGATAGCATATTGCTATTATTACCTGTTTTAGTTGTTTTTTACCTACGACTCTACATCCCAAGTAAAATACAGCTCCTCTATTACTGGATTTTTTTCAACAGCTATTTTTGCTTCAATATCAGCTTGCATTGCAGGTACGTCTAACGATCCTTCTAGCCACCCGATAACAACATCTTCAAAAGCTTCTGTGTCCGCATAAGGAACAAAGGGATCTCCTGCTGTATAAGTATAATCTTGCATTCCAGATTCCGTGCCTGAATATTGATCTTCCTCGCCTATGTAAACCCACTGTACTCTAAATATTACGTTGTCTTCGCCGTCTTTTTCAACGTAAGCTTCCATGCTTGGTATTACCCATTTGTAACTAATTGCCATAATTTTATTTTTCTAGTTTAATTATTCTTGTTTTTAAATCTTCTATTATTTCTTGTTGTTCTTTTATTGCATTTATTAATACGGCTGTTAATTCTGAATATGCTACTGACTTAAGTCCATCGTCTGGTGACTCTATTATAAGTTCTGGTAAGACAGCTTCAACGTCTTGAGCTATAACACCTACTTTTGTAGCTTCTGTGTTAAAATCAGTTCTATTATAGTAAACACCTTTCATTGCTTGAACCTTACTAATACAATCACTTATTTCAACTATATTTTCCTTAACTCTTGCATCGGAGTTTTGAGTTAAAGTACCATTAATAGTCATGTTAGCAGTTGAAGGGAAAAAGGTATATCTTGTTGATCCACCATCTCTCCAGTATACATTACCACAATTCATGTCAAAGTAAGTATTGGAATTGTTTGTATGAAATCTAAAGTGATTAGCAGTTGCATAGTTTCCTAAATAGAAATCTCCAACTCCATTGGAATCTCTAATAAGTCCAACACCGTCTACGTGCAATTTTGTACTTGGGCCGGACGTTCCTACGCCTAAATTTCCAGCAATGTAAAAAGTGCTACCACTTATTGTAGCTTCTAATGCGCCTCCTGCTGCAAAACCAAGTGTATCTGTAGAGTATCTAAACATACCTGTATTTGTATCACTTGTAAAAGAATGGCTCGGCTGATATTGAGATCCATATGTAGTTCTTAAATATCCTGCTTCCATATTACCCACAGCCTCAAGATTTCCTTCAGATCTAATTGTTGCTGAGGAATGTAGTTTGCCATTTGTATCTGCTTGAAGTCTTACGTTGTAATCGCTAGTACTTGTGTTTGTTGTATGAAAATCAAGATATCTGCCTATTTCTGACAAACCGTCTGTCCCTACTATAATCGCGCCGCCATTGTGCCAATTTCCGCTTACTGGCTTTAATAAACTAATAGTTCCACTGCTTGTAATTGTTCCACCTTGTATAGGACTTGTTGTAGCAATAGAAGTAACACTTCCGTTTCCACTTCCCGTTGCTCCTGTTGTAACGCCTGTAACTCTGCCATAAGCATCAACAGTTATATTGTCTATTTTAGTACCATTAGATGTAGATCCATAAGTTCCTGACCCAACACCACCTGTTGCCATGTTTAAGGTTACACTACCCGATGTGCCTCCTCCAGTAAGGTTCGTACCGGCATTTACTGCGGTAATATCACCATAGCTCAAGTCATTATCAAAAAGGCTTAAGGGTATATCTACAAATTGTTTTTTCTGAGCATCCCCAGTAGCATCTGGTTGAATTAATATATAATCATCCCCGCTTAAACTGCCTGCATCTGATGCTGCATTTATAAAGTTGTCATTACCCGCGTAATCTACGTTTAGTGTTACACTTCCTGATGTACCCCCACCAGTTAATCCTGTACCTGCAGTAACGCCTGTAATGTCTCCAACATTTGAAGTATAGCCTTGATTTTTTACAAACGCAGTTGTAGCTAAATAGGTAGAACTATCTGCTGTTGACCTTGTTACAGATATAGGTGTTGTTGTAAATGTTTTTGCTCCAGCAATACTTTGTGTACCTGATGTTCTTACTACTGTGCCATCTACGACAATATTATCTGCGTTAGCCGTTATACCGTCTCCGCCAATTACATTTAATGTAACTGAACCTGAAGAGCCGCCTCCTGTCATACCTGTTCCCGCAGTAACATTTGTTATATCACCCTGTGGAATACTTGGAAAAGTAGCCAGCGAACCATCACCTCTTACGTAAGAAGCGGTATTGCCTTGCCAGGCTAATGTTAGCGTGCCGTTCCCCGTTAAAGTGTTAGACGCGCCTAAAGCTCCTCCGTTGGTTGTTGCATTTATACTGCTTATTGTTCCTGCTCCTATAAAACTTCTAATAGCAGAAGGACTACTACAATAGCGTGTATAATTATCTGAACCATTGTTAACTCTAAAAGCAATTGCTCCAGATATAGTACTTTGATTTGCGTAATTAGCTCTAAGTAATCTAACACTAAGATCAGCGGAGCCGTCTCTGTAGGCAATAGTATTTGCTGTTGCAGCAGTTGTTGCGTTTGATGTTACGGTAAATGTAGTGTTACCACTTTGATTTGCAGTAGCATCCATAGAACCGCTTAATCCATTACCACTTGTTCTACCGTCTATTTGGCCATTTCCAACAGTTGGTAAAGATGCAGATGTTATATATCCAGAGTTATTAGTCCACTGACTAATATTACCAGATTTATTTGTAAAGGTTTGTGTATTACTTGGAGTTGTAGTTCCTTGAGGATTACTAAATGATGTAGTTAAAGTACCGCCATCTTTTTGCGTAAGTGTTAATGTTATTGTAGAAGAACCTGAATCACTAAACGCTTCTATCATATTGTCATAAGCTGTGTTCCACTCACCTGAATTACCTCCATCAGTAACAAGCGTCCCTGATACGGTTGCGCCAGTTGAGGTAGTTGTAAATTTTTGGCCTGAATTATAATAAAGTCTTATTCCTGCGTTTTCTGACCATTGAATAATCCAATCACCATTTTGATCATCGTAAATACCACCAGTGCTTCCGTCTCCCATGAGAGAGAATATAAATTCATTTGACGTATTACCTATTTGCAAGCCACCCCAAGAGCTAGTTGAGCTGTTTATATAAAGAAGATCTGATCTGTCAGAAGATTCAGAAAGCGTAACTCCTGAGCCATATTGTACGGAAGTTAGTTCAATAGCTGCATCTAAATTTAAAGTAACAGCACCTGATGTACCACCTCCGTTTAAATTTGTTCCTGCAACTACTGATGTTATGTCACCTTGAGGAATGCTTGGGAAAGCTACTCTATCACCAAGCCCATTTACGTACTCCGAAGCAGTACCTTGCCATATACCGGTCATTGTGCCAGTTCCTGTAATTGTGTTTGAGGCTACATTTAAAGCAGTACCGTCGGTTTTAAAGTTTACACTTGTTACACCTTGAGCGTCGCTTCCGTTTGATACAGATGTTATATGGCCTGTAGCGTTTACTGTTACATTTGCATTTGTATAACTCCCTGCGGTTGCGCCTGAGTTATCGTGCGTTACAGATATTGTTGAATTACCAGATTGATTAGCCGTAAAAGTTCCTGAGCCACCTAATACGCCTGTTCCTTGTACTGTTAACGTTCCATTACCAACTGAAGATGAGGTTATAAATCCAGCATCATTGGAAAATATGCTTAGTCCTATTTCACCTGCACGTTTTCTTCTTTCAGCACTACTGTCTAATACTATGAATTCATCATTAGTATTCATACCTGCTGTCATATCTGTAAATTCAGATAAATCTAAACTAAGTGAAGTAGCGCCCGCATCTAAACCGGCACCTAAACTTATTTCAGTTAAATCTAATGTAACAGCAAATGTAGAATTACCAGATTGATTAGCCGTGAATGTAGCACCACCGTCAAGACCCGTACTCGTGGTCATTGTAAGTGTTCCGTTATTAACAGTAGGTATTGAACTTGTAAAGGCTAATTGATTCCAGCCTTGAGTGGTATTAATCGCGGTATTAACAAAATTTCTATAATATAAATTTCCATTAGAGCTAAAGCCAAATTGACTATAGTAATTGCCAGCATGTCTGTTTACAGTAAGAATTAAATTTGCATTATCTGACGCCGCAAAAAGACCTGTTGTTGTTGAATTAATTCCATATTGAGAAGCTATTGTACCAGAACCACGTTGGGTTGTAAGGCCATTTCCACTAGATAAATTAACAGAGTTACCGTTTATGGTATTTGAAAATGTTTTGGTTCCACCTAAAGTTTGATTCCCTGTAGTTCTTATTACTGTGCTATCTACCTGTAATGTACCAGTGCTTGTTATGGTCCCGCCAGTAATACCATTTGTTGTAGCTATAGATGTTACACCTTGTCCATCATTTGTAGCATTAATAGTTATGGTATCGCCTGATCTAACAGTAGTAACATTAGTACCAGCTGCGATAGTTAATGTGTCATTATTACTGTTAGCAGTAGCTGTACCACCTGAGCTTGCTGTAAAATTCTTATATATAGCTTGCGATGACCCTTTGTCTGTATTTGTTAATGTAGCACTTGAATTACCAGATTGATTAGCGGTCATTGATCCAGACCCTGATAAACCACTGCTTCCACTTACAGTAAACGTTCCATTACCGACTGAAGGTACACTTGCATCCACATAAGCTTTGTTTGCAGCATCAGTGCTACTTGTTACCGTATCAATTCCTTGTATTCTACCTGTACCTCCTAATATTATATCACCACCTGACACAGTTATATCGCCGTTGAACGTTACAGTGTTACCATTGTAAGGAAAAGAAAATACAGCAACATTTGAACCTGCGGCTTTTCTATAAAAACCAATTGTATCAGAAGTTTCACCAGTTGCAAAAGCAGGTGATCCATCACCATTATAAAACATACCACCTCCATAAGCGCTTGATTGACCTACGTAAGCATATCCCGTACTTTGAGAAGATCCGTATGCTTCAAAGCCCGCTGTGTAACTGTCACCCGCAAGGACTCTAATAGTTCTGCTTGTGCTGGATATACTGCCTACAGCAAAACTTCCGCTATAGCTACCTGACATTAATAAGCCTGTAGATGATTGAGTTAAACCATCACCTGCTCCTACAGTTAAAGTACCTGTTGAAGTTATTGTACCCCCGCTTATTCCATTGCCAGTTGCTACAGATGTTACACCTGAACTTGTTACATATCTGCCATCAAGATCAACTGTTACACTACTTAAGCCTTGTCTTGCTGCTGTTAATATACCATTACCAGTATTAAAACTTAAGCTAGTTAAATAATTATTACTTCCTGAATCATCTGCCCAAGAAGCCGTAATAGTTCCTCCGTCTTGCTGAGTAGCTGTCAGGGTTTTAGTTGTAGTACCGGTTACAGCTAACCCAGTAATCATATTATCATATGATGTATTCCACTGAGTAGAGTTACCACCTGGCGCAGATACAATGCCACCAGAAGTTATTGTTCCTCCGGTGGTTATTGAACCTTTTACATCTTGATTTGCATAATATATTATAGCCATGTACGTTTAATTTGTTTTGTTAATTAAATTAAATTGAATTTTATTATCTCATTCTGTTCACTAGCACTATAACTCCTCCTGTTGGGAAAGTTCCAGTACCTGAAAGCGTAATTTGAGATGTGGAGTTTCTTTCAACTGCCATTTGTATTGTGTCTTTTGTAGTTTCATCATAAATTTGAACCATTACATCATAACTACCTAAGCCGTGTGTTATTGCTCCATAAGAAGTTATTGTTCCAGATACAAAAGTATTTAGCTGAGTAAAGTCTTCAAGAGCCATTTTAACATTTAAGTCAGCGCTATCGTCATTAATAACTACATAACTTTCATCAAACGTTATTTGAGCTTCTGTTTTTTGAGCAAGTCCATTAATATCTAAGCCAACCTTAACAGCGCCTGTTGTAGGTGTTACAGATATACCTTCCAACCCGGCAACTGAAGAAGACGAAACGCTAGTTACAGTCTGAGTATTAGTATCTACCCAAGGCACGTTAACTACTAGTTTATCACTTGAATCAACTTGAACTTTATATGTTCTAGATGCAGTAGTACTTGAAGCATTAGCGGCTACTGAATTTGTTCCGTCGACGTTAACATTTAAAGTATTACCTGATAAACTTAAACCTATACCAGCCGCTCTTTGCGTATTGTCATTTGCAGGTACTGCCCAAGTTCCGTTACCTTTTAAAAACGTAGTTGAAGCACCACCAGAAGGCACAACACCTAATGCAGAACCTCCACCGTATATATCAGAAGTTACAAATCCATTTGATGTTACACTGAATGTAGCAGAATCAAATCCAGCAACACCTTTTTGTGTAGCACCATCAGAAGCTCCTTCGCCCGCGACATTTTGATCTTGTATAACAACTGTATAAACTGATTGAGCAGGATTACTATTAACTGTAATATTTTGATTGGCATAAATCGTATCACCAATTTCAAGCGTTACACCATAAAAAGCCGTACCACCTGTTGTTACTACAAAGAAATCTCCAAGATCTAAAGCAATGTTACTTGCTCCATCTAAAGAACCATTACCAGCACCTAAATCTGTTGTTAAACCAGAAGTTGCATTATAACCTCCTTTAAATAAACCAACACCAGCAACTAATCCTTGCACTTGGCCTAAGTTAACCGCGTCTCCAGAACCAGTACCGTTTGCTAAGCTGGTTATTTTTTTACTATTAAAACCTACGTTACCTTGAGGAGAACCTAATATACTTAAAGGTATATCTACAAACTGTACACTTGCAACTTCGTTATTATTAGCATCTACTCCAATAAGTACGGCATCGTCTGCTGCTGCTGCGGATGCTGTGCCTGCATCTGCAATAAGACCATTCGATGTATAATCCACACTTATTATTGGATCAACTGCTGTTCCGGTTTTTATTAAACCAGCACCAACTTCAACACTTTTTACTGTTCCTTGAAATTGATCTGTAGAATTTACTGTTACAGCTCCAGTTGCGCCGCTAATTGTTACATTAGTACCAGCTACTATGCTTGTTACACCTGTATTTGATATAGTAAGTGTGTTTGGGGTTGCAGCTGCTGCAGCTAATCCAATACCGGTGCTTGAAATGAAATTAAGTATTTCATTATCAACCATATCAATTGCTGTTCCACCGTTTACTTTATACTGCCATTTAGTATATGATCCAGAAGGTGTTGCCCATACGTTGTCACCTCTTAAAAACTTAGTATTGTTTGGTGTACCTGTTGCAGAAAGATCTGCTGTAACTGTCACTGCGCCAGTTGTGGCTGCAGTTGGGGTTAAATCAATGAATGAGCCATTTGTTGTTTTTACAGTAGTTACACCAGAACCGGTGCCGTCCATTTCTATCCAGGCGGTTCCATTGTAAAAGTACATTGTTTTGTCACCTGCTGTTGTATCAAAGTACATTTGCCCTTCTACCGGTGATGAGGGCGCTGTTGCTTCGTTGTCGATAACCGGCAACTGTAGCTCATTTTTGTTTAACTGAATATCCGATCCCACCATCGTGATACCAGCATAATAATTAATTTCTGCCATGTTTGTTGTTTAGTTTAGTTTAAAATTGATGCACCTGCTACATTTGTATTAAAGGTGACTGTTATAGTTGTGGCGTTTGTATACACTACTTCGCCGTTTATTTCGTCGTTTGATTGATTTATTAAAGTAACGGAAGGTTCCGCTTTGCCTGTTGTATTAGCTATAACCCATATGTTTGATGCGCTAAAGGTTTGTTTTAAGTTAACATCTCCTGATGCTATATTAAAATCGATTATTGTATATTGCGTGCCTTCTTCTGCTATGACACCGTGGCCTCCTATATAGGTTATGCCTGCTATATAGTAACTTGCTGTATTAGGGTCAACAGCATAAGAGTTTAATTTATAATGGCCAAATTGGCTTATTTCATTACCCTGACCTATTAATATATCTGTTCCAACTAAGTATTCTAGAAATTCCACAACACGTTGACCGTTTAGCTCGTTTCTTGAAATTCTTATTTCAGTTAGCGTGTTAAACCCAGAACCAGTTCCACCACTACCTGTTTTAGATATTGTACCTAGCCCGCCATTTTGAGTGTCTGACCATTTGAATGACATTTGCCCACCAATATTAACCTTAGCATTAAGGTTGAGATAGTTTGCCACTGCCGAAGCAGTAAATTGTTTCGTCTGGCGGTTAGCTGCATTGGTTCCAATCCAAGCGTCGTTGTCTGTTACATTTGTATCAAAAGTATACGAACTTATTCTAGCCATAAAGTTTTATATTATTTGGTAACGCACTGTAATTGATAAGGTACCGCCACCTGCTATAGTAGCCCCACTTGCACAGCCAAAATTAATTGCGCCGTTACTTGAGGAGGCTGCTCCAGATATTGTAAATATGTAGGTTTCGTTCCCATCAATGTCCGTATAGTTAGCAGAAGGCATTGTTGCTTGGGTTACCGCTCCTACGGCGCCGCTGGCTCCGTTGCCTAAAGTTAAGGTTTGATTGAAAGCAAAGTTAACCCCTGAAGGGATCCACTTCACATGCGCTAATATCACTTGAACTACTTTACCTGCGCCAGGAGCAGGAATTATTTCTACACTAGTAGATGCTAAACCCAACCACTGTGAGTTAGATATTGATACCGTCTTTTCTACGTAGCCTTGCTGCACTAAAGAAGATATAGATGCTATGTCAAAATTTCTGGTTACTGGATTTTTATCGTCTTCGTCTGCATTAGGCACGGATGTTCCTAGCAGGTAATCACCTTTCTTAGGTACACCTAACGGATAGCTTATTGCATTTGCCATTATTTAGTAGATTTAAACATTAATAAGCTGACGAACGCGTTCCATTTTCTTTTAAGGTAGTTTTCAAACGCTAAAACCTTTTCTCCTATTTTTATAATTAGTTTT
>UPTG01003086.1_pt1 | contig 10842 bp, 9 predicted proteins | sample 2160121 | NCBI WGS metagenome assembly UPTG01 (sample SAMN06266255, study PRJEB28933) | marine metagenome | isolation source: Columbia River Estuary | place: USA:Columbia River Estuary, USA | collected 2014-07-27 | reverse complement strand
CGACTATCCAACCCTTGTCAGTATCATTAGGATTGTTTAATGTTCCATTTATTCCAATTGCAGATTTTAAGCCAGTTATATTCCAATCATTGATAGCTAAAGAATTTAATTCTCTATATGGTTTAGTTAAAAATAAATCCCATATAGTATTTAATGCATTTATTTCTATTTCGTAATAATTATGTGTATCTCCATCTGGATCGATAAAAATTTCAAAATTATTATTAAGATAAATAACAGCATCTTTTTTATTAATATTTCCCCAAATATGAGGCTCTTTAATATCCGCTAAAATGTAAAAAAAATCTTCATCCCACAATATCTTTATTTTAGTTTGATATTTTGGATCTTTTTCTCCTTCAATATCAATAAAATTTGAGGACCAGTTTACTTTATTCCAAATAGATTCATTTACTTTTCCGTCTATATTAATAGAAATGTTTGTTTTGTAAGCAGTATATGTTTTGGGAAGAGTTGCTATTTTAGTTTGACAAAAGACATTAATTGTAAAAAAAAACAATAAAAATAAACATATTTTGTTTTGACTATTCATTTATAAACTGTTGTCTTTAGTGAATTTTATAACTTCACTTAGGTTTCCAAAAGCAATGGCAACAACTAGAAATATCCACACCATAAGAACTTGCCGCTATAGCATTTTGGTCAACTAGTTTCCATTTGTATTAACTTCTTCCATTGATCCAACTTTTAAAGCAATTATAACTTCTTCCCCAAATACATTTATAAAATGTTTTGTTCTGCCTGTTACAACTATTTTATATGGATTAATTGAAGTAAATCGAATTGTATCACCAATTTTATATCTCCAAAGACCTGCGTTAGTAGTAATAACAATTGCATAGTTTTTATTTAGCTCTACTTGAGATAGATTAATAATTGTTTGGTTTTGATAATCATCCATAGGGATAAATTCATAGTATATTCCATAATCCAACATTAATAAAAGATCCTTGGAATCATTAGAATCCTGTACAGCAAAAAAACCTTCCGAAGCATTGTATATTTCGTAATATTTAACCTTATCAGATTTGAGTATAGAATTATACTGATTTAAATATGGATTAAAACTAACACCTCCGTGAAAATAGACTTCTAAATTTGGCCAAATTTCGTTAATAGAACTTTTATTTGTAATCTCTAATGTTCTATTTAGTAGGGTTAGCATCCATGATGGAACCCCTGCTAAACTTGTAACATTTTCTTTTATTGTTTCATTAATTATAGCGTCCATTTTATATTCCCAATCACTCATTAATGCAACTTTTTTTGTTGGGGTACTACTGAAATCAGCCCAGATTGGCATATTTTCAATTAAAATTGCAGATAGGTCACCATATATGCTACCATTCTCAGAATAGGTAGATTTGCTTCCTCCTAATCGAAGATTTTTTCCTTCAAACAATTTTGAGTTTTCATTATTGGATAGATAAAGACATAGTAAATCTTTATTTGCAGCATAATGACAATAATCTAAAGATTCCTGACTAATGGGAATGAATTTACTTTTAGAATTTGTAGTTCCACTAGATTTGGCAAACCATTTTATTTCAGTGTTCCAAAAAATATTTTTTTCTCCCTTTCTAGATCTTTCAATAATTTCTGAAATTTCTTCATAAGTACTAACTGGAACTCTTTCACAAAACTCTTTGTAACTCTTGATCGAGTCAAAATCATATAGTTTTCCGATTGAAGTATTTTTAGCTGTATTTAAGAGTTTTAACAGTAATTCATTTTGAACCTCGTTCGGATATTTTAAGAACAATTCTATTTGATGAATCCGTTTTTTTAGAAACCAAGAGGTTACTGTATTAATAAAAGGATTTACCATTTTTTCATATATTTATAGAATACTAAAATTAGTAATATTTTCATGAAATTTCAAGGTGTTATCAGAAAAATGCAGAGTGAGTTTAAAAGTCCTATAAAATATTATATGGAATTTGATGATGACTTTATTTGTCTTAATGATCTGCTTGATAAAGAAGTTTCAATTAAGTTTCTTCATTATTTTTGTTTAAGTTGTGAAAGAGAAAAAGAAATCTTTAGACAAGGATATTGTAAAAACTGTTTCTTTGAACAACCCCAGGCTGGAGATTGGATAATTAAACCAGAACTAAGTAAAGCCCATTTAAATATTGAAGATAGAGATCTAGATTATGAAAAAAGTGTTCAACTCCAACCACATATTGTTTACTTAGCTAATACAGGTCAAATTAAAGTTGGTGTAACTAGGAAGACTCAAGTTCCATTTAGGTGGATTGATCAGGGAGCCCATCAAGCAGTTGAACTAGTCGAGGTTCCAAATAGATATTTAGCTGGGATAACAGAAGTTGCTATAAAAGAGTTTATAAGCGATAAGACCAATTGGAGAAAAATGCTAACTAATGAATCTAATGAGCTTGATTTAATATCTTGTAAAGAAGATATTAAAAAACATATCCCCAATGAAGCTCTTGAGTATTATATTCAAAGTAATAGCGAGACTGATATTAATTTCCCAGTAAAAGAATACCCAATTAAACCAATCACTCAAAAACTTATAAAAACACAAGAGATAAAAGGTACTTTAAAAGGAATTAAAGGTCAATACTTAATTTTTGAGGAAAACAAAGTTTTTAATGTTAGGTCTCACGAAGGTTTTGTTGTGGAAGTATCTTTTTAAAAAAAATCAATCTATATTAATTTCTTCATTTATTTTAAGATTAAACTTTCTTCTAAAAAAATATACTCCTAGGTATAAAAATGGAGTATCAATAAGAGCAATTATAACCTTAAATAAAAACCCAGAAATAAGTAAGCCCATAAACTGATCCCAGTTTAATACTTCAAATACACATAGCAAGAATGTAATGGTAAAAGTATCTACAAATTGTGAGAAAAAAGTTGAAAAATTATTTCTAAGCCAAAGCATTTTACCTTTGGTCAAGTTTTTCCAAAAATGATAAATATGAATATCTACAAATTGAGCAAAGAGGTAAGTTATCATGCTTGCAAATACAGCGATTATTGTACTTCCAAACACTTTCGAAAATAACTCATCACCAACAGGAGAATCAACAATAGCTGGAACAGAATCTGCAACTAAGATTATCAAAATTGAAAAAATAGATGCAAAAATACCAACAGTTACCATCTGATTAGCTTTTTGTTTGCCATAGATCTCACTAATTAAGTCTGTAATTAAAAAGGTGATAGGATAGGGTAGAATACCCACAGAAAGAATAAATAAATCGACTCCAAATATTTTTATATCAAATGGATGCCAATAAAAAAATTTTTGAAATATTAGGTTAGAAACAACTAAAGATGTGATAAATAAAGCCCCAAGAATTAGATATATTTTTTGTGCTAATATTTTATTTTTTGCTGTCATTAATTCAAAATATTAATTGAGGTAAATATAACATTTTGAATTTCTTTTTGTTTAATTTGTACCAATGAAATCTTTTAATAAATATCATATTTCTATTGGCTCTAATATTGGAGATAGGCTGCAAAACCTTCAGAATGCAATCGATTTAATCCATTTAGAAATATCTATCATATCCTCTATATCTCCTATATATAGAACAAAAGCTGTAGGTTTTAATGGGGATGATTTTTATAATATTTGTATTTCTTTTTTCTCAAATGATGACCCAAATAACCTGCTTCAATCTCTTCTCAATATTGAAGGAAAACTTGGCAGAACTAGAAATAATAAAAATGTCTATGAATCAAGAACAATAGATCTTGATATTATATTAATCGAGGACCAGATTATTAATAATAATTTATTAACCGTCCCTCACCCCTCTATGCATTTGCGTGAATTTGTTTTGGCCCCATTAAATGATATCGATCCAAATATAAATCACCCAATTTTAAATAAAAACTCTAATGAATTATTAAAGTCGTGTGAAAGTGGTGATGTGGAAAAACTCCGTGAAATTTTAACTAATCCAAAAGATCAATTTGATATTTCTAAGTTTAAATATATAGCTATTGAAGGAAATATTGGAGCTGGTAAAACTTCTCTTGCTAAAAAAATTTCTATAGATTTTAACTCAAAATTGATTTTAGAAAGATTTGCAGATAATCCTTTTCTTCCAAAATTCTATGAAGATCCAGATAGGTATGCATTTACTTTAGAGATGTCTTTTTTAGCAGAAAGATATCAGCAAATTACTGATGACTTGTCACAATTAAATATTTTTAATGATTCTATTGTTAGTGATTATGACATATTTAAATCATTGATATTTTCTAAAATAACTTTAAGTGAGGATGAGTTTGCATTATATAGAAAGCTGTTTTTCTCAATGTACAAAGACATTCTAAAACCTGATTTATATATATATCTTAATCAAAATATTGATAGATTAAAAGAAAATATTAAAAAACGCGGTAGAGATTACGAACAAAATATAGATTCAAAGTATTTGAAAAGCATTAACGCAGGATATCTTGATTTTCACAAAACTCAAACTGATTTAAATATAAAAATCATTGACATTAATAACATGGATTTTGTAAATAACAGAATAGATTACTTAAATATATTAAAATCTATTTGTCAGTAGTTTCTTATTTAAAAACAGAGTTCCAAAGTACAATCCCTACACTAACTGAAATATTTAAAGAATGCTTGGTTCCAAGCTGAGGTATTTCAATAACATCATCACTTTGGTTAATTACTTCTTGATCAACCCCTTTAATTTCGTTTCCAAATATAAAAGCATATTTCTTACCCTTTTCAAATTTGTACTCATGAAGTTTACTAGACCCTTCACATTGCTCAATTGATATAACGCTTATCCCTTCCTTTTGTAATTGATTTACTAATTCTAATGTGCTAGTTGTGTGGTGCCATTCTACACTTTCTGTACTTCCTAGGGCAGTCTTGTTGATGTCTTTGTGAGGAGGAGTTGCTGTTATCCCACACAAATAAATTTTTTCTACCATAAAAGCATCACTAGTTCTAAAAATACTTCCAATATTATTTAAGCTTCTAATATTATCAAGTATGACAATAACAGGACTTTTTTTTGCTTCTTTAAATTCTTTAGGGCTAATTCTATTTAGCTCACTGTTTTTTAATTTTCTCATTCTAGAAAAATAATTTAGTATATCTTCTTTTAATGTCTTTTTAAAAAAATAAATATTAGTTACATTAGCAACACGTGTTAATATATCAGTAAAAATAAATATTTAAAACTAGTCTACGTTGTCTAAAACAGTAAAAAAAATAACCCCTTTAATGAAGCAATATAATGCTATCAAGGTAAAATACCCTGATGCATTGTTACTGTTTAGAGTTGGAGATTTTTACGAAACCTTTGGACAGGATGCAATTAAAACTGCAAAAATACTTGGAATTATTCTAACTAAAAGAGGTGCTGGTAGCTCTAGTGAAACAGAACTTGCAGGTTTCCCCCACCACTCATTAAATACATATCTGCCTAAGCTAGTAAAGGCCGGATTAAGAGTTGCTATATGTGACCAGCTTGAAGATCCTAAGCTTACTAAAACGATAGTTAAAAGAGGAGTAACAGAACTAATAACACCTGGTCTAGCTATTATAGATGAAGTGCTTTCTCCAAAAACAAATAATTTTTTAGCTGCAATTAGCCTAGGAAAACAGATTGGAATTTCTTTCTTAGATGTTTCCACAGGAGAGTTTTTAATTTCTCAAGGAACAGTTGACGAAGTGGATAAGCTTCTTCAAAATTTTAATCCTAGTGAAATATTAGTTTCCAAACAAAAAAAACAAGACTTCAGCTCAAAATTTAGCTACCCATATCAACTTTTTTATCTTGAAGATTGGGTCTTTCAACATGACTTTGCTAAAGAGTCTATTTGTTCGCATTTTAAAACTAAGAACCTTAAAGGTTTTGGAATTGAAAATTTAAATGATGGTGTTATAGCCGCAGGAGCTATTATGCATTATTTAAGTGAAACACAACACCAGAAAATTAATCATATATCTTCAATTAAAAGAATACCAAAAGAGGATTATGTATGGATGGATAGATTTACCACAAGAAACCTAGAGCTTTTTAATTCAAATAATTTAAATGCGGTTACTTTAATTGATGTTATCGATAAAACAATATCTCCAATGGGGGGTAGACTACTTAAAAGATGGTTAGCACTTCCCCTAAAAGATCTTAAAGAAATAAATAGTCGCCAAGAAGTGGTTGAGTTTTTTATTCAAGATTTAAATTCTTTAAATCAAATCCAACATCATATTAAATTAATTGGTGATATAGAAAGACTCATTTCTAAAGTTGCTACTTTTAAAATTAGTCCAAGAGAAGTAATTCAATTAAAAAATTCTCTTGAGGCAATTATTCCAATTAAATCACTAGCAGAAAAATCTACTAATACTTCTGTAAAAGAAATCGGAGTTAACCTAAGTAATTGTGATAAGCTAAGGGATAGGATTAAAGAAACTCTTTTGGAAGAAGCTCCAGTTAATATTTTAAAAGGAAATTCTATATCCTCTGAATATTCAAAGGAGTTAAAAGAATTAAGAAATATTGCTTTTTCAGGCAAAGAGGTGTTGGATCAAATGCTAGCTAGAGAAAGTGAAGCAACAGGTATTACATCTCTAAAAATAGCTTCAAATAACGTGTTTGGATACTACATTGAGGTTAGAAACACTCATAAAGAAAAGGTCCCAGAGCATTGGATAAGAAAGCAAACATTAGTAAGTGCAGAAAGATATATTACTGAAGAATTAAAGGAGTATGAATCTAAGATACTTGGTGCTGAAGAAAAAATAATGACTCTTGAAATTCAAATTTTTAATGATTTAGTTCAATGGATGAGCGGCTTTATAAAGGAGGTTCAAAATAATTCGTTTTTAATTGCAAAATTAGATTGTTTATCTGGGTTTAGTCAACTATCAATAGAGAATGATTACTGCAAACCTATCATAGATGACTCTCATGACTTAGACATCAAAGATGGTAGACATCCTGTTATTGAAAAACAATTAAAGGCACATGAATCTTACATTTCTAATGATGTCTTTTTAGATGCAGATAAACAACAAATTATAATGATCACTGGGCCTAATATGTCTGGTAAATCTGCTATATTAAGGCAAACAGCAATAATTGTTCTAATGGCTCAAATGGGTAGTTTTGTGCCTGCAAAATCCGTAAGAATGGGTTGGTTTGATAAAATATTTACTAGAGTAGGAGCGAGTGATAATATTTCCATGGGAGAGTCTACTTTTATGGTAGAAATGAATGAAACTGCATCAATATTAAATAATATTTCTAGTAGAAGTTTGATTCTTCTAGATGAAATAGGAAGAGGAACAAGCACATATGATGGAATATCAATAGCTTGGGCTATTAGTGAGTTTTTACACGACAATGTATCCAAACCAAAAACTCTTTTTGCAACCCATTATCATGAGTTAAATGAAATGACTTCTTCTTTTAAAAGAATAAAGAATTTTAATGTTTCTGTAAAGGAAGAAAAAAATGATGTACTTTTTTTAAGAAAATTAATCCCAGGTGGTAGTGAACATAGCTTTGGAATACATGTTGCTAAAATGGCTGGTATGCCTTCAAAGGTTTTAAATAAGGCTCATCAGATTTTGAAAAAACTAGAAAAATCACATTCTAATGAGGAATTAACTGGAAAGGTTAAGTCAATAAAAGACGATATTCAACTACAGTTTTTTAATTTAGACAACCCTGTTCTGGAAGAGTTGAAAGATGAAATATCAAAAATTGATATTAATTCATTAACCCCAGTTGAGGCTTTACTTAAACTTAGCGAACTTAAAAAAAAGTTAGATATTTAATAACTGCTTATTTTTTTAAAAAATACTTTGCTATTATAAGAATTGTATTAAATTTGCACCCGCACCATTAGGTGTTCGTTCATTAAAAAAACTGCGAAAGTAGCTCAGGGGTAGAGCATCACCTTGCCAAGGTGGAGGTCGAGGGTTCAAATCCCTTCTTTCGCTCTGATAAAATATAATGCTGAAGTGGTGGAATTGGTAGACACGTTGGACTTAAAATCCAATGGACTGTAAGTCCGTGCGGGTTCAAGTCCCGCCTTCAGTACAAAAGGGGTTAATCTTTAAGATTAACCCCTTTTTTTATTAAAATAAATTCAATTTTCTACTGCCCAACATTCTAGTTCTAATTTAGCGCCAAGTGCAAGTCCATCAGCACCAAAAGCACTCCTTGAAGGTTTGTTTTTGGTAAAATAGGTTTTATATACTTCATTCATTTGTCCCCATTCAGAAATATCATCAATCATGCAAGTACATTTTACAATATTATCCATCGTTAAATCATAGTGTTCTAGTATAGATTTGATGTTTTCTAAAGCTTGTCTTGTTTCTGCTTGTATACCTCCCTCGACTACGGATTCATTGCCTGGAATATTTCCAACAACCCCAGAGAGAATAATAAGATCATTAATCTTTACAGCATCAGAAAATGGATACCCAGCTTTAATTGTTTCTTCACTGGAGTAAAATTCAATTTCAGTATTTGATGAGCTGCTAAAATCTATTGTTTTTTCTACTTTATAATCACAAGAGATAATTACAAAGGTCAATACTGTTAATACGAAATATTTCATTTTTGTTTATTTTAAATTAGTTAATATGGATTGGGTAGCCCCAATTTTACTATTAATAAAACTAGAGTTAAGAGCACCTGTTTTTTGTAGTTTTTCTTTATCCCTAATTAATTCATCAATTTTATTTTTTAAAGATTCAGCATTATTAACTGAAAACATCCCTCCGCTTTTAATCATATTCACTGCTTCTGGAAATTTACTATAATATTTTCCAATGATTATCGGTAAACCAAAAACTGCTGCTTCTAATGTATTATGGAGCTTACCCTCTCCATTAAATCCACCTCCTATGTAAGCTAGGCTAGCGTATTTGTAAAGTTTAGAAAGAGTCCCAATATTATCTACAATGATTACACTTGCATTCTTAATATTTTCATTATTTAACTCAGAGAAAAGAATTGTTTTTTTATTAATAAATGATTTTAGATTAATTATTTCCTCTTTATTTATTTCATGAGGAGCTATAATGTATTTTAAATCTGACTTTGAATGATTTATATAATTTGTAAGTATCTCATGGTCCTTACCCCAGGTGCTCCCTGCAATTAGACAGTCTTTTTTACTCAAAAACTCTTTAATATAATCAACATTTTCATTTAAGTTTTTAGACAAGGACACTCGATCAAATCTGGTATCTCCACAGTTAAAAACATTATTATGTCCGATTGATTTAAAAAGGTCTTTTGACTTTTCATCTTGAGTAAAAATGTAATCAAACTTTAAAACTGCTTTTTTCAATAAACCATATTTCATTTGTGAAGAGTTGTAAATTGCACAAACTAGTATCGATTTTATGTTTCTTTTTTTAATTTCATTTAAATAGTTTGGCCAAATCTCTGACTTTATAAATACTACTATTTCAGGCTTGATTAGATCTAAAAATTTTTCACAATTATCTTTAGTATCTATTGGAAGATATACAACAATATCTGCAATACTATTTGCTTTTTTAACTTCATAACCAGATGGAGAGAAAAAACTTAATACTAATTTATGATTCGGATATTTCTTTTTTAGTTCAACAAATAGTGGAAATCCTTGTTCATATTCACCAAGGGATGCGCAATGAAACCAAATAGTTTTATCATTTGTATTAATAGAATTATTAAGTCGATTAAAAGTTTCTAGTCTTCCAATAACTCCAAGCTTAATTTTAGAGTTAAACAGCGATAGTAATTGTAAAACGAATTTACTTATATGTAGTATTAAGTTATAAATGATATAATTATTTATAGCTAAAATACACTACTTTATATTATTTTTCTTAAAAGATAATATATATCTAAATTATTTTTTTAAAATTAATTTAATAAAACCTTTAATACTATTAATTCCATGTTTACTAATATATTTTATAAAAGCACTTCCAATAATTGCACCTTTTGCATAACGTGTTGCTTGACAATATGATTCATTATTTGCTATTCCAAAACCAATAATTTGAAGGTTATTTAACTTCAATTTATTGATACGTTCAAAATAATTTGTTTGCTCTTTTGTAAATCCATTTTGACTTCCAGTAGTGCTAGCACTACTAACTGTATAAATAAATCCTTTTGAAATACTATCCATATATCGGATGCGCTTTTCACTTGTTTGAGGAGTAATTAAAAATATATTTAGTAAGCCATAACGTTCAAAAATGGTCTGGTACTCTTCGTGATAAACTTCTACAGGAAGGTCTGGAATAATCAATCCGTCAATACCTACTTCTTGACATTTTTTACAAAATTCCTCTACACCATATTGAAGCATGGGATTAAAATATCCCATTAAAATGAGAGGAATAGAAACTGTTTTTCGAATGTTTTTGAGTTGATCAAACAAAACGTTTGAGGTCATGCCATTTTGCAAGGCCTGTGTAGAACTTGCCTGAATTGTAGGACCATCCGCTAATGGATCGCTAAACGGCATTCCAATTTCAATCATGTCCACCCCATTTTTCTCTAAGTTTTCAATCGTAGTCACCGTGTCATTTAGGCTTGGATATCCTGCTGTAAAATAGATCGATAATAGTTTTTTATCTTCTTTTAACTTTTGCTGTATTCTATTCACAATGTTAGAGTTTAAAATATTCAATATATGTACTCAAATCTTTATCGCCACGCCCCGATAAACTAATGACCACGACATCTTGTGGCTTAAATTTTTTGTCCTTAAAAATAGCCAACGCATGAGAGGTTTCAATCGCCGGAATGATGCCTTCGAGTTGTGATAACTCCAATC
>UPTG01003083.1_pt1 | contig 10849 bp, 13 predicted proteins | sample 2160121 | NCBI WGS metagenome assembly UPTG01 (sample SAMN06266255, study PRJEB28933) | marine metagenome | isolation source: Columbia River Estuary | place: USA:Columbia River Estuary, USA | collected 2014-07-27 | reverse complement strand
AGCTTCTTTTTTTGGAGCAGCTTCTTTTTTTACTGATTTTTTTGCACCAGTAGCAGCAATAGATTCAATTTGAATCTCGCTTAAATACTGTCTGTGTCCGTTTTTCTTTTGGTATCCTTTTCTTCTTTTCTTCTTGAAGACAATTACCTTGTCACCTTTTAAATGACTTAAAATTTGAGCCGTTACTGAAGCTCCTTTTATAGCTGGGGCGCCAATCGTTACATTTCCTTTGTTGTCAAGTAAAAGAACGTTATCAAAAGTTACTTTTGATCCTTCCTCTCCCTGTAAACGATGAACGTATACTTTTTGGTCTTTTGCTACTTTAAATTGCTGCCCTGCTATCTCTACGATTGCGTACATACTTTTAGTTTTGCGTATTTATACTTATTTTTTTCACTTTCTTACAGAAAATGCGGGTGCAAATATACGTTTTTTTTATAATTCTACAATAGGTTTTATTAAAAATAACAAGCCAATATCATCAAAAAAACATGATAAAAATTAACTACATTGAAATTTATTAATAGGCTAATAAAATAGCCATTCTTTCAGCGTTGATGTTTTCCTTTTCTGTAAGTACTCAGAGGGTTCATTTTGAAGCGTGTGATTTAAACAATGGAATCCTTGAAATACGCTATCAAGAGAATTCTGTCCCTGAAACTACTGTAGAAATAATGTATGATGAAGGTTCAATTGACACAAAAGAAAAAGGGTCGGAATCTATAAATTTCAGGTACTTTTTATTTTGATTTATTTACCAAAAAGACTCCCAAAAGAATGATAACCCCACCTAAAACTTGAACAAAACTTAATGTCTCACCATCAAGTATTCCCCAAAAAATCGCCACAATGGGAATTAAATAGGTGACCGATGCCGAAAATATAGGATCTGAAATCTGAACCAATTTATTATAGATTGTTTTTGCAATTCCGGTGCCTACAACCGATAAGATTCCGATATAACCTAACGATGTTAATCTAACCTGTGTAGCTTCAAAAGAAGTAAAGAAATCGGTACAACTTAAAACGATAATTGCAGGAATAAATAATAATAAAAAATTTCCCGTAGTAATTGCCAAGGCATCTAAATCTGATAAATATTTTTTTACCAAATTTGCATTAAAAGCATACCCAATCGAGGCAATAATAATCAATAAAGCAAACCAATAATTTTGGTTCGGATGTAAATCAGCTCCTTTTAAAATCAAGATTAATGTGCCCAGCAAACCAACTAAGATCCCCGTAAATTGCCTTTTTTTGAACGCAAATCCAAAAACCAACGCTCCAAAGATTAACGTATTTAATGGCGTAAAAGAATTTAAAATAGAAACAATAGAACTGTCTATGTTTGAAATGGCAAATGCAAATAAAAAACCTGGTATAAAAGTCCCTGTTAAGGCTGTATATAATAAATATTTCCAATGCTTTTTTTGAATTTTCTTAACGGAAGGAAAAGCAAAAAGAAACATAAAAAAGGAGGTAAATATCATTCTTAAAGCACCCAGTTGAACAGGCGTTACCCCTAAAAGAGCTTTTTTTATTAAAATAAAAGAACTTCCCCATACGATCGATAGTACGGTTAAATAAAGCCACTTTTGCTGCTGTTTGTTCATTTTCTATATAATATCGAACAAAAATCCGATAAAACTTTAGATATAAGACATATTCTTAATAAATTTGTACAATAATTAAATAGTTAAAAACATGAACGTATACAAACTCATTTGCTTGCTTGTAATTACCTCTTTTGCAATTTCAAGTTGTAATTTGGAAAAAAAAGCAACAACAATAACTACTTCAGTTGCCAACAAACAGCAAGTTTCACTGGCTATTTCTGGTATGACTTGCGAAATTGGTTGTGCAAAAACAATTCAATCTAAACTGTCAAAAAAAGAAGGAGTTCTTAATGCAAAAGTTATCTTTAAAGATAGCATTGCTAACATAGAGTTTAATAAAGAATTAACTTCAAATAAAGAATTGATTTCTTTTATCAATGGAATTGCAGGTGGTGAGATGTACAAAGCCTCTGAGGCTTCTAAAAAAGCAACTGTTTACTAAGTCAATTTTGACCAAAAAAAAAGCTGAATCTTTAGAAGAGATTCAGCTTTTTTTTGTTTAAAATGAATTACATTTTCTGTAACCAAGTTTTTATAGCGACTTCTTTTTTGATAATTTCTTTTAAATCAGAAATAGCGACTCTCTTTTGATCCATCGTATCTCTATGTCGAATTGTCACAGAATTATCCTCTAAAGTATCATGGTCTATCGTGATACAAAAAGGAGTTCCTGCTGCATCTTGACGTCTGTAGCGTTTTCCTACCGCATCTTTTTCATCATAAAACACGTTAAAATCCCATTTTAAATCATCCATGATTTGACGGGCAACTTCAGGCAAGCCATCTTTTTTAACCAATGGTAAAATTGCAGCTTTATAAGGAGCTAATACCGCTGGTAATTTTAAAACAGTTCGCGTTGTTCCATTTTCTAGGGCTTCTTCTTGTAAAGAATTAGAAAAAACTGCTAAAAACATTCTGTCCAACCCAATAGAAGTTTCTACGACATAGGGCACATAACTTTTATTTTCCTGAGGGTCAAAATAGTGTAATTTCTTACCTGAAAACTCTTCATGTGCTTTTAGATCAAAATCTGTTCGTGAGTGAATTCCTTCTAATTCTTTAAATCCAAAAGGAAAATTAAACTCAATATCAGCTGCGGCATCTGCATAATGCGCTAATTTATCATGATCATGAAAACGGTAATTTTCTGCTCCCATTCCTAGGGACAAATGCCACTTTAAACGGGTTTCTTTCCATTGCTCATACCATGTTTTTTGAGTTCCAGGTTTTACAAAAAACTGCATCTCCATTTGTTCAAATTCTCGCATTCTAAAAATAAATTGCCTTGCAACTATTTCATTTCTAAAAGCCTTTCCGGTTTGAGCAATCCCAAAAGGAATTTTCATCCTTCCTGTTTTTTGTACATTTAAGAAATTAACAAAAATTCCTTGGGCGGTTTCTGGACGTAAATACAAGTCCATCGCTGTTTCTGCAGAGGCTCCAAGTTTGGTTCCAAACATGAGGTTAAACTGCTTTACATCTGTCCAATTTCTAGAACCTGTTAAAGGGTCTGCGATCTCTAATTCTTCAATCAATAACTTTACGTCGGCCAAATCTTCGTTTTCTAAAGACTTACCCATTCTTGTTAAAATTGAATTTATTTTTTCTTGATAACCAACAACTCTTCCGTTAGTAGAGATAAATTCTTCCTTGTTAAAAGCATCCCCAAAACGTTTTTTAGCTTTTGAAACTTCCTTGTTAATTTTACCTTCAATTTTGGCGCAATAATCTTCAATTAAAACATCTGCTCTGTAGCGTTTTTTTGAATCTTTATTATCTATAAGAGGGTCGTTAAAAGCATCTACGTGACCAGAGGCTTTCCAGGTGGTAGGGTGCATTAGGATTGCAGCATCAATACCCACAATATTTTCGTGCATTTGTACCATTGCCTGCCACCACTATTCTCTAATATTTTTTTTTAACTCAACTCCATTTTGAGCATAATCGTATACAGCACTCAATCCATCATATATTTCAGAGGACTGAAAAACATAACCGTATTCTTTGGCGTGCGATAAAACTTTTTTAAACTGATCTTCTTGTTTTGACATAATTAGGGCAAATATACACGTTTAGAGAACTTTTTTCAAGAAAAATCTTTCAAGTTTTTTTAGCACAAGTCTCCATTATTTAATACTGACATTTTTATGTATATTTAAGGCGAATTGCTGAAAAAAAATGACTGTTTTAAAAAATGTTTTTAGGATCTTTTATCCTAAATTATGTGCTAATTGCGAAAATTTATTGACTGAAAATGAAAAGACAGTCTGTACGTTTTGCAGGCATGACATCCCCTTATTTTACGATACAAATTATTCCGAAAATAAAATAACAAAAATATTTTATGGTAGAGTCCTTATAGAAAAAGCAACTACTTTGCTTTGTTACAGAAAAGAAGGAATTACAAAAAAACTCATTCATGCTCTTAAATACAGAGGAAATGAAGAAATAGGAATCTTCTTAGGAAATTGGTTTGGTGAAATTCTCAAAGAAAACAATCAATTTGATGATATCGATTATATAATTCCTGTAGCATTACATCCAAAAAAAAGAAAACAAAGAGGTTATAATCAAGTTTCAAAATTTGGAAAAATAATCGGATTTCATTTAAAAAAACCCTTTTTAGAACATATTTTATTGAGAACAACCATCTCAAAAACACAAACTTTTAAAGCTCGTTTTGAACGTTTTAATACGATCGATAGTCCGTTTCATTTAAAGAATACATCTTTCCTAAAAAACAAACATATTTTATTAATTGACGATGTAATAACTACTGGAGCCACTATAGAAGCTTGCGCAAAAGAATTACAAAAAATTGAAAACGTAAAGATTAGTATTTTATCAATGGCATATACAGAGTGAAATTAATAGTTTTTAAATCAAAAATATATTGTTAATTTGTATAAAATTCTTTTTCGTGAAACCTATTTTAAGATTTATTTTTTTTGTTATTTCAGTTTTCATTTTAGTTAATTGTGCTAGAACAGGAAGACCTGAAGGAGGGCCAAAAGATGAAAATCCTCCATTATTTGTTACAGCAAATCCTCCTTACAAAACTATTAATTTTGATGATAAAGAAATAAAATTAAACTTTAACGAATTTATTAAGCTTAAAAATATAAATAAGCAGCTGATCGTTTCCCCTCCATTAAAAAATCCTTTATTAATATCTCCACAAGGATCTGCAAGCAAATCTCTAACCCTAAAGATTTTAGATACACTTAAGGACAACAACACCTATATCATAAACTTTGGAAATGCCATTGAAGACAATAATGAAGGAAATAGTTTAGAAAGTTTTAAATATGTTTTCTCTACAGGAACTTATATCGATTCTCTTTCCGTTTCGGGAGAAATTAAGGATGCGTATTTAAATCAAAGCCCAAAGAGTACGAATATTTTGTTGTACAAAATAGACAGCTCTTTTAATGATTCTATCATTTATAAAAAGAAGCCAAACTATGTAACAAGTACTTTAGATTCATCCTCTTTTAATTTTACAAATCTTAAAGAAGGGAAATATTTAATGACCGCTCTGAAGGAAGTTACAAACGACTACCTTTTCAACTCAAAAGAAGATAAAATTGGCTTCTCTACAGATACTATTGTCTTGCCAAAAGATAGTATTCTTAAAAATCCAATTGTGCTATTTAAAGAGATACAACCTTACAAGTTTAAACGCGCAAAAGAGACCTCTAAAGGGAAGATAGCATTTGGTTACGAAGGTCGAACAAAGGATTTACAGATAAAAATAATCTCTAAAGTACCCGAAAAATTTAAAAAAATTTCCAAATTTGAGATCAATAAAGACACCTTAAATTACTGGTTTACCCCTTTTGAAACTGATTCATTGAATTTCATCGTTACAAACCAAAAAATTATAGATACGATCACGGTAAAATTACGAAAGAAAAAAATAGATTCATTAATTTTTAATTCCTCTATTAAAAGAACAATTCACTTCAGAGATACCTTTTTTATTAAGGCCAACAATCCAATTGTGAAAATTGACACCTCTAAAATAAAACTCACAGACAAGGATACAACAGCTGTTTTTTATTCTAGTTATATCTCTAAAAAAGAGAATAAAATTGCAATCCTTTTTAATAAAAAACCTCAACAGAAATATTCGTTGAAGATACAACCCGAAGCTTTTTTTGATCTCTTTAATCAAAAAAATGACACCTTAGCCTACAATTTTAACACAAAAGAAACGGAAGATTATGGAAGAATTACGATCAAAATTGAAAATCAGACTTCTCAAAATCTAATTATTGAGCTTCTAGAAGGAAAAAATAAAAATAATCTTGTAGAAAGAAGGTTAATTTCAAAATCCCAAGAAATAAGGTTTGATTTTTTAGAACCTAAAACATACTTTGTAAGAGCAATTATAGACACCAATAAAAACAATCGTTGGGACACTGGAAATTACTTATTAAAACAACAGCCTGAGAAAGTCATTTACTTCGATGAAGAACTAAAGTTACGGGCTAATTATTACTTAGACGGTAATATTTTTATAATTGATTCTTTATATTAAATTTTGGGAATAGGTTGTAATGTTGTAATTTGCGTAAAAAATTGAAAAAGAACCCCTTATACCCCTTATATTTTGAAAAATTTAATACCAATAACTATTATTGCTATCATTTTATGCGTTCATAAATTTGATGCTCAAACCCTTAATCATGATGTAGGCCTCTTTATTGGATCTACGAACTTACAATCAGATTATGGAAATACTAAAGAATTTTCTAGCCATTTTACAAACAACGGTACTTCTTTGTCATTAAGTCATTATCTCAGTTTTAACGAAAACACATCACGCTGGGGAGTAAGAAATAGAATACTCGATCATTTAAAATTAAAAACCGAAATTAAATACTTAAGTAATGGTACTTTTTCTCACAGAGGTTATTATGCCGAAAAAAAAAGTATTGAAGGCGAAAAAATAAGAGCTATGAAAGGCAGCTTAAAAATGCTTGACGTCGGATTGAACTTGGAGTGTTTTCTTAAACCCTTGAGTGACCGCAATGATTATAGTTATAATATGTATCTGAATCCATTCTTTACTTTTGGTTTTAAGTATTCATTTTACACGAATGGAGTCACTTCTGAATTAGGAGACTGGAATAAAGACAGAACACTTTTACCGACTTGGTATTCTGAAGAAAACACCCTAGATATTGGAGCTGGTGAGGCTTTATCGGTATGTTCAGGAATAGGAATTGTTGGTAGGATATCTTCAAATATTGATTTGGTCACACAAGTGTCATATCAATATTTCTTTTCTGACTCTATTGATGGTTTGAATCCTAATAAAGTTGACGGAACCAATTTTAATGAGTACTCCATAAATATTGAATTTGGTATCATTTATCATCTAAACTTTTACTAAAAAAGTTGGTTATAAGAACTTTTTAATAGACCTAATAACACCATAATGAATTCCTTCATGAAAGTTGTTAAAGACTACTGCAGATTCAAAAGAGTTTAAAACATATCCTGCACTGGTAGGATACTCACTAAAATTCTGAAAAATTCCTGCTTGAAAATCTTCTTCTAAGGTATTTGGCAAGCCTACAAACAACTCTTTTACTTCGTCAAACTCTTCCTCTGTGAAGTTTTTTGTAGGAGCTGTTCCTTTTTTGTACATACGTATCAAATCGTCTGGACACAAGCAATCTAAACCTGATAATTTGTAATGCAATAATTGTTGCGTAACTACTAAATGCGCAATATTCCAAGCAATATTATTTTTAAACCCTGTTGGGATTGTATGCATTTGTTCTAATGTCAAGCCATCTAATTCTTTGATAGCTAACAAACGAGATTTTCTTAAAACATCGAATTCTATCTTCATATTTATATGTAATTTTGTTTGGTAAATATACCATTATAAATAATGAAAAAAGTCTATTTTTTACAAACTTGTGACACCTGTCGAAGAATCTTGAAAGAAGTTCTGATTGAGGGTTTTGATCGACAAGAAATAAAAGCACACAATGTTACTCCTGCTCAATTAGAAAAAATGTACAGCTTTTCTGGAAGTTATGAAGCGCTCTTTAATAAACGAGCAAAGCTTTATAAAATAATGAATTTAAAAGGGAAGTCCTTATCAGAAACAGATTTTAGGCAACTTATTTTAGACGAATACACCTTTTTAAAACGACCTGTTTTTATCGTTGATAACGAAATTTTTATTGGGAATAGTAAAAAAGTAATTGAGGAATTAAAAGCTAAAATTAATTAGTTTTTTCTTGCCAAGTTTTTGTTCTTAAAACTGCATTTTCTCGAATATCTTGCCAAAAAAGATTGATATCTCCTACGTGATAGTTTTGAATAAAGGACATGAAAAACCGCTTTGGGAATTTCGGGGTTGAGCTCCAAACTAGTCCATCAGTAACTTCTATTTTTAAGGCCTTTTTGTACAGTTTTTTATTCGTATACAAGAATCCTTTATGCTGCTCTAATACTGTATTTCTTTCACCATTCCAAGTAATTGGGTTGGTTGTCACACTGCCTTTAAAAAAGTCTTTTTTCTTGGGATATGCTCCTTTTTTAAAGGTATTCCAACCGACTAAACCACCAACCTCGTTGGGATTCTTCATTGGTTTAATGGTCGTATATAGATCAGGTTTTATAACTGTCCCTACAATATAGGCTGCAATTAATTTTTTTTGTAGGGGTTTATTATCAAAAAAATCTCTTAATAAAAATTTGGTATGCGTTGAGCCCTGGCTGTGACTTGCAATAAGAATAGGTCTCCCATTGTTGTATTTTTCCAGATAAGTTTCAAAGGCTTTTTTAACGTCAGCATACGCTAATAATAACGCTTTTCTACCCCCATTTTCTAACATTTTATAAGATCGAATATGAGCTTGCCTATAATAAGGTACATATAATTTCCCCGAGGTAGTAAATGCAGAAGCTTGAAACAATATGGCTTTGTTTACTACTTTCTGCTGCTGTTTTTTATCCGCTATGGGTACATTCCATCGCAGATCTTCTTTTTCAGTATTTAGAGTAGGATAGACATAAAAAACATCTGCTTGCAATGTGTCTATTTGTGTAGATGAAAACTGTTTTAAGTCTTTTGAATAAGTTCCTGGAAGAACTGCCCAATTTTCTTCTTTATTGTAGTCTGGTGCTAATGGTATTGTGAATTCGCTGAATACAGGAATCACATACGTTGATTTACAACTCAGTAAAAAAGCACTAAAAAAAATTAAAATTCCGATTTTTTTCATCTAATTATTTATTGATTCATATAGCTCCATTAAATGATCTGCCTCTTTTTTTGCACTCCAATTTACAATAATTTCCTCTCTAGCTTGCTTTCCTAAAAGCGGAATTTCTTTTTTAATTGATTGTAATAATAAATTTTCTAATTCAGAAACATTTCCAGACTCAAACAAATATCCATTTTTTGCATGTGATATCAACGAAGAGTGAACACCGACATTTTTGGTTGCAATCACAGAAGAGCCACAAGACATTGCTTCTGCTGTTACCAGAGAAAAACCCTCAGAAAAACTAGGCACCACTGTAATTTTTGAAGCTTGGTAATACGAAATAATCTCAGAAGTTTCATCAATAAAATACAGTTGATTTTTTATTCCATTCTTTTCTCCTATTGCTTTTAATTCTTGTAAAAAAAGTGGTTTATCAACTTTTCCGACTATTACTAAAGCCCATTTTTTATGATCCTTTAAAATTTTAGCCGCTTCCATTAGGGTAAGATGACCTTTTGCTTTTCGAACTCTTCCGGCACATAAAATAATGTTTTCTTGAGTGATATGGGGCAATTTAACTTCCTCTTTTGGTGAAAATAAATGCACATCAACTCCATGAGAAACAATGGTATTTGATATTCCTAAATGTTCACTCATGCTCTCTATAAGTGTAATTACCTTGTCCACTTTTTTAAGTAAAAACTTGGTAACTCCAGAAGGAACTGTTTCTGCATGACGGGTTGCAAAGAGCGTAAATTTTGCTCCTAAAAAACGATAAAAAAGCATGCGTATGATCTCATTATTTCTATGACAATGAACGATGATTTTTCTTTCGGAACGCAGCAATGATTTTAATTTTGCAAACGAAATTTTATTCCCTTTTACATTATAACCATAAATATAGGTTTCAAATTTTTCGTTAAAAAAAGGGAGTACATTCTCAACACTTCTGGTTATTCCAGTTCTACGCTTATGAAAATGGGTATGAATTAAAATGGGTTTCACTTGAGCGTTTTAAATAAACTTGCGTTCTATGATTTCTAAAAATCGTGCTTCTAACTCTGCTTGTTCAGACCAATCATAATCTGGTTTCACCATTTTTTTTATAAATTTCTTAGCCTCTTTTTCTGAAGTATAGGTATTTAATTGAGAAAGCACTCTATTAAAGTCCTCTTGGCTCCCATCAAAAAGATTTTTGACAAAAGCAATTCGATCATTTAAACCTATTTGTATGTTTATTGCCAATGTATCGTTTAAAGATTTTGGGACTGGCAAATCGAATAAAGTAGCTATTTCGTCTACGGGAATGGTGTCTTGCAATTCTTCTTCTAGGGAGACTGTTTTGGTTTTATCACTGTCCGAAGTGTCAGAAACCGGCTCTTTTAAATCCTCTTCTTCTGAAGACAATAACGCCTCTAATTCGTCAAAGGGTTGCTCTATAATTGCATCAATATTGATCTCTGACGGCAACTCTTCATTGACTTCCACCTCCTCCAATACTGGATCAGCTTCTTGCAATACTGTATCAACTTCTTCTTGAGAAACCTCTGTTACAATTTCAGAAACAGGTGCTTCGTCTATTACTTTAAGTTCTTTTAACTCTAATGCTTTTTCTACTTTAGAAAGAAGTTCATTCTTTGAAAGCTCTTCATTTGGGGTTGTATTCACATATTCTTCCACAAATGCTAGTAATGATAATTTCTCATAAATGACCCTCGATTTTTCTTTTAAAGCAAATACATCCGCTTTATTCTTCATTTGGAGAATGCTATGTGCCAAACTTATTAAATCAGTTTCTAATCTTTTGTGCATAAGTTGTATGTTGAAGTTATTTTTTTACTCGTAAATATTCATAAATTTGTTAAAATCAATGTAAACGTCCATTTAATACTCTAAAGCCTAAAATTACAAAATGTTTCTTGAAAATACAGTAAATCATACAGAACAATTTGGTTGGATAGAAGTAATTTGTGGTTCGATGTTTTCTGGTAAAAC
>UPTG01003082.1_pt1 | contig 10851 bp, 13 predicted proteins | sample 2160121 | NCBI WGS metagenome assembly UPTG01 (sample SAMN06266255, study PRJEB28933) | marine metagenome | isolation source: Columbia River Estuary | place: USA:Columbia River Estuary, USA | collected 2014-07-27 | reverse complement strand
AAACATTCCCAAAAGGAGAAGTCTTAATCCGCGAAGGACAAATAGTGAGGAGAACATTCTTTGTTACCTCGGGCTGCTTAAGATCTTATTGCATTGATAAAAACGGGAGAGAGCACACCTTGCTTTTTGCCATTAAAGATTGGTGGATCAGCGATTACATTGCTATTCATACAGATGAGCTCGCAACGCTCACCGTTGAATGTTTGACAGAATCTAAGGTCATTGAATTCAATGCCAAAGAATTGGATAAAATTCATGCGAGGTTTCCAGAATTCGAATCTTATCAAAGACATAATTTAGAACGTCACGTAGTAAGTTTACATAAGCGTATTTTGAATCAGCTGCAGCTAAGTGCTCCTGAGCGGTACGATTTATTCTTAAAACAATACCCAGATATTGAGCAGTATACTCGCAATTATCACATTGCTTCTTTCCTAGGCATCACTCAGCAAAGCCTGAGCCGTATACGAGTTGAAAAAGCAAAAAAATAACTTTCTTACCATAGGGTAATTTTTCTAAAAAACTCCCTCTCTAATTTTGTGTCAAATTATAGAATCAAAACAATTGATCCAGAAATGAGAGCTTTACAAATAACAAAATACGGAGAAATAAAAGATAGTTTAGCCGTCAACGAAGTAACTATACCAGCAGTGCAAGCGAAAGATGTACTTATTGAGGTCAAAGCATCTGCCATTAACCCTATCGACAAAAGTATTATCCTAGGAAACTTGCAAGGTTTTCTTCCAATTCCATTGCCAAGTACAAGTGCTTACGATGTAAGCGGTGTTGTTGTTGGGAAAGGAAAAGAAGTCATGGATTTTGCAATTGGCGACTTAGTGTATTCTAGAGTTCCTCAAGAGCAAATGGGAACCATTGCAGAATACGTAGCCGTAACAAGCGGTGCCGTTTCAAAAAAACCAGGTAACATTTCTTTCGAAGAAGCAGCAAGTTTGCCCTTAGCGGGATTGACAGCTTTGCAATCTTTAGAGGTTGCGGGAATAAAAGAGCACGACAAAGTTTTGATTCATGCAGGATCTGGCGGTGTGGGCAGTTTTGCTATTCAATATGCCAAAGCAAAAGGAGCGTATGTGTATACTACTACAAGTACAACGAATGTAAGTTGGGTTAAAGACCTTGGCGCAGACAGAGTAATAGACTACAAAACTGAAGATTATAAAACGATTGTAAAAGACGCGGACATCGTATTTGATACATTGGGGAACAACTATACTGCCGAAGCCTTCCAGGTGATTAAGAAAGGTGGAATCGTTGTGAGCGTAATTGGTGCTATGGACGAAGAAACTGCAAAGCTATTTGGCATGGCCGATTACAAATTACCAGAAGATTTAGCTAAAGCAAAAAGTGATAAAGAGGCGACATACAAATATGTTTTCATGCACCCAAATGGCGAACATTTGGGTCAGATTAAATCACTCGTTGAAGACGATAAAATCAAGCCGGTTATTGACAAGGTTTATCCATTTTCAGATAGCGTTGAAGCTTTTACACATTTGGCATCAGGAAGAGCAAAAGGAAAAATTGTAATTAAAATAGCCTAAGGCAAACGCATACGTATTAAATTAAAAACTTAGAAATCATGATGAAGAAAATATTAATTGGATTAGGAAGCACAATTGTTGTTGCATTTGTTGTATTGTACTTTACAAGTAGACCAAAGTTAGAATCTGATGGTTCTTACAGCCCGTCAAAACTGGCGCTCTCGTTAGCAACTGTTGAAGTAAGCGATTTTGAAAAAATTACCTACGAGAAATACCAAGGGAATAAATCGAAGATCTTGGTCATTTTCACAGAACATAAAAACTTGAAGATGCAAAATGGTAAATCGTTTTCTACGGGAAACCATCCAATAGAAGCTCTTGTGCCAATGTTGCATCTTAAAAATGCGGGCTTTGATTTTGAAATAGCTACACAAACAGGACAGCCAGTCGTTTTTGAAATGTGGGCCTTCCCAGGGAAAGATGAGGAGATGAAAGCAATCTATGAAGAGTATAAATCTAGTTTTGAAAACCCAGTAAGCCTTCAAAGCTTTATCGATTCCTCATTTACAGAATCAGCATCGTATGCAGCCGTTTTTGTACCCGGTGGACACGGAGCCATGATTGGTATTCCAGAAGATGAAAACGTATCTGAAATTTTAAATTGGGCGCATGACAGCGATCTATTCACCATAAGTCTTTGTCATGGACCAGGATCGTTTCTATCTACAACATTGAATGGTCAAGAATTTCTTTATAAAGGATACGACATGGCAGTATTCCCAGATGCCGTGGATGAACAGACTCCAATGATTGGTTATTTGCCAGGTCACATGCCTTCAGGTCTAAGCGAAAAGCTGAAAGCCTTAGGTGCGAACATTGTGAATACGGAATCGGATAAAACGGTTGTGGTGGATAGAAAATTAATTACGGGCGCAAGTCCATTAGCCTCTAATGACTTAGGTGAGCTTGCCGCTGAAACCTTATTAAAAGAATTGAAGTAAAAACTTCATCCAGCGATTTAAAATCAAAAGCGGTTTGGGTACTCACTCAAACCGCTTTTTTATTTAGATCAAAGACCTTTAAAAATATTTATAAAATCAGAACCTTCTATTTAGTCAAGAACTTGACGAGAAAAATCTCGGTATTTATTTTGTGCGTTTTCGATAATGACATTTCTTTCCAGACCTTCTCCATCATACGGGTTCATGCCCGAATGGTGAGCCCGAACATACTGGTCACTCCAAATAACGATTTCCAATATCATTGGAGCAAGGCTCAATCCCTTTTCGGTGAGTAAATAAATGTTTTCCTTTTTGTTTGCAGGAAGTTTACGTTTGGTAATCACTTCTAAAGATTCCAACATTTTTAGCCGTGAAGACAGCAGGTTCGTTGCGATTTCTTCATCAGATGTCGCGAACTCTTTAAACGTCTTCTTTTGAGCCAATAGCATATCTCTGATAATAAGTAAAGACCATTTATCACCAATTAAATCAAGACAAGAAGCAATAACACAAGAAGATCTAAATTTTTTCTCCATACTATTTTATAAATATCACTTTACTTTTTAAAGTAAAATGTATTTTCGCTTTAATAATTAAAGCAAAATTAAGAAACAAACGATTTAGATATTTATAAATTATGCTCGCAGGACATTTTACCACCGCATTGGTCGCCAATCAAAAATTCCCAAAAGGGACACTTCTCTTTTTCTTAATTGCTTCGCAGTTACAAGATTTACTCTGGTTTACGTTACACTACTTAGGATTAGAACCAACTGGCCCAACTGATGTGTTCGACACTACATTGAACAGCTTAGTCGTAGACATGCTCTATAGTCATGATTTAGTACCTCAGATTTTTTGGATCTTAATTACTTTTCTGATTGGTAAAGCGCTATTTAAAAGCAATAAAATTGGAATTGCTGGTGCTTTAATAGTTGTGAGTCATTTTGTACTCGATATATTTTCAGGTCACCCGCATCACATTTTTGGTGCAGACTCTCATGACATTGCGCTTGGTCTTTACGCTACAAATGTTTACTTGGCCATAGCGATTGAAGCCGTCTTTATTATAGCTATGCTTTGGTATTTCTTTAAGAAAGAAAAAGAGTTAGGAAATGAACATACCTCAAAAAACAAAGCCTACATCATAGGCCTATTTGTCTTTGGTGTAGTTTTTATGTTGTCCATAGCAACAACTTCATTTAGACAATTGTTTAATATTCCTGAATTTGATTTTGGCTTCAACTCAAATGTCCCTACTCTTATCGCTACCTACTTAGCCATGATTGTGTATTTGAATTATTTCGTGCCCAAATTTCAAATCGATAAAAAGAAATAAATCCAATTGACAACTGATTCATTAGCATCCCTCTGTACATGAATACAACATTACAATTTGCTCTCTCTATGATTGCTTACATCATTATACTTTTACTCATAGTAGAATTAATGAGAAAGAATCATCGCCTCGCTTTTGCCTTTTGGATTGCCTCCTTATTCACTTTTCCATTGTGGATGAAGAACTTAGATGGCTGGTTTCGGTGAGTTAAAACCTTGAGTGTTTTGCTGCCAACGGCATTAATTGTTGGTTTCGGAAGAATAGCCAACTATGAAGACCGAGGTGGGTTCTGGAAATTCTTTAAAAAAGATTGGATTCTATGGGCCGTTTATGGTGTGTTGGCAACCATTGAAAATTTACCTCGTTTAATTATCAATAAAATTCTAATTTTTTAAATAACCCAGTACTCAATCACAAAAACAATTTAAACATGAAATACACACTTAGATTATTAACTGCTTTTTTAAGCCTCAGTTTATCTCAATACAGTTTTGGGCAATTCATACCGTCCAACCCCATTGAAACTTCATTTACAACTGTAGCAGTTGGCGAAAAAATGCTCAATACTTTCTCCTATGATTTCAATAAGGATGGAATATTAGACCTTGCTTTAGACGGAGGAATGACCTATCCTCAATCCGCTGAGTTTTATCCAGCATCAAATGCAATTATACTTATTGGAAATGGTGATGGAACATTTACACAAAGTGCAACTTCAATTAACTATGCTACTGGTAGCATAAATAACCTATTAGCTATCTCAGATTTTGCTGACTATAATCAAGATGGAAATGTAGATATGCTAGTCTATAGTTTCTGGAATAATGGATTTTATCTTTATGATGGAAATAATAATGGTTTCTTGACATTTGATGCTCCAACGTTTTTTAGTTGCTCTACTCATGGATACGAAGCAATTTTTATTGATTATGATGCGGATGGCGACTTAGACATTGTGTCTGCATGCTCTGGGTCTCATGCTCCTCTTCTACTACATGTATTCGACAATACAAACAATTCATTTACTCATAACGTCTATGGAGATGTGAATTCAACCGGCTATTCTCTCGATTTAAAACATGGAGATGCGAATGGCGATGGTAGAATGGACTTTTTTATGCCTATTGATAGAGGTTTTACTTTATTCACACAAAATGCAAATAAATCATTTGAAATGGAATTTTACCAAGAGGGATGGAATAATCCATTGGGTCAACTTAAAACACATAAACTATTAGTGGATGTAAATCAAGATGGTTCTGATGATGTCATAGCATATAATAGACAATTCGAGAAGCTCGATGTTTTCAATTCATCAGGGTCTTCTGTATTATTTGATCTGTCTTCTAATCCTAATTATTCGTCACCGGAAATTGTGAATGTTATATCGGATTATTTTTATGGAGGTTTTATGTACTCACACGATATGGACTTAGACTCAAATACAGATCTTGTATTCGTTCAATCCAATGGCAGTGATCTCGACTCCGTTGTAATTGCACTTGATCCATTCGATATAAATAATTCCCATCAGGTTCAAGCGATTCCATTAGGTGCAGATTGTAGCACAGAAACTGGTAGAGGTATGCTTTTTGAAGATTTTGACAATAACGGATTAGACGATATTTGCTTCTTGGGTTCTGACAATAAAGTTCGTGTAATATTAAACATGAGCCCCTTAGCTGGAATTAACGATTTTCAGACACAACTAACCGAAGCATCAGTTTATCCAAACCCTACTAATGGTAATTTCTCAATAGATTTAGGAGAAAGTTATCCAACTACGTCTATTATTATAACAGATTTATTAGGAAGGACAATACAAACAAACGAATTTACGAACAATCAAATACTTAATTTGAAAATAGAGGAACCTGCAGGAATCTATTTATTGATGATTAAGTCGGGAGATAAGAAAGCTGTGATTCGTTTGATTAAAGAATAAAAACGATTTGCCAACAAAAAATAAAGCGCATTGAAACGCGCTTTATTTAGAACGTTGTTTTTAAATATTGCAGAAGCCACTCTCAAAGATTTCCAGACCAATAACATTCCAAATGCGATTATAAGTGTAATTCTGTGTATTTCTATTCCGTTGGTCTATGCAAAAGGCCAAAAACAAGCTTGGGTTTTTAGTAAAGAAAAGCCGGGAGATCTTCTTGCGTATACTTCTGCGGGTTGGAATTTTTTATATACTACTTGGAACTTGGCTTTTGTATTTGGAGAAAGCCCAACTTTTTTCGCTAGCTCATTTTGTATTCTATTCGCAGCCGAATTTTACCCCATATTAAAAAAAAGACCGGAGCTGTATGTCACCGCTCGTATCTACACATTGGCAACTCAACTTCTATTAAGAGCTACTTATGACATATTTACTCCAGTCATGAATTCTTCAAGTTGGTATAGCGAATCTGTTCATAATTATTGGGGATGGGTCAACTTAGCTATAGCTATTCCTTTTACTGTCGTATGGTTAAGAAATGTTAAGAAAAGAAGAGGTGAGGCTATAGAAGTAAAATAATTAATTCTAACAACCACGGAAAACTTCTCTAAAACGTAGATTAGCAACCCGCTAAATGTAACTCGACAACAATTTTTTAAATAAATGAATCTTTCCTTTTGTCTAGAGAAATTAAATCGTCTTAATCAAAATTAAACGCATTCTTATATGTATACGCACAGAGTATTTAATCCACTAAACACTATTAGATTCACTTTAGTCCCTATAATTGTTTTCTCTGTCTATTCCTTCCTCGTAGTAGCGCTTTACAAATGGTTCGAATTTGAATGGTTAAAAATTCCGTGGGTACCACTTACACTTATAGGTATTGCTGTGGCATTCTATGTTGGCTTTAAAAACAACTCTGCATACGACAGGACCTGGGAAGCCCGCAAAATTTGGGGAGGAATTGTCAACTCAAGTAGAAGCTGGGGCTCTATGATTAAAGGATTTGTTACGGATGAATTTGTCAAAGAGGAGTCTACTCGAACAGAAGTTGAGGAGTTGAGAAAACAAATGATTTACAGACAGATCGCATGGCTGTATAGACTGAAAAGACAACTACGGGTTGTAAAACCATGGGAACATGATAAGAGTTTGAATAAAAAGTATCGAAAATTTATCTCTGATTTATTCCCAAGTGAAGACCCAGAAACCGAATTACTTAATTTTTTACCAGCTAAAGAAGTTGAACACTTACTCAGCACAAAAAATGTATGTATACAACTTTTAGACAAACAATCTGAAGAGCTACGCGAATTGAAGCACAAGAAATTGATAGATGATATCAGACATATGGAACTGCAAAAAATGCTATCTGAATTTTATGCACTGCAAGGTAAGTGCGAGCGCATTAAAAATTTTCCATTGCCACGTCATTATGCATCATTAAGTATTTACTTCGTTCACATTTTCATTTTTCTTTTACCAATGGGATTGCTTTCTGCAATTGGCAGTGCGAATTTGAGCGAAACCATGATTTGGAGCGTGGTCCCCTTTTCAATCCTCGTTTCATGGATTTTCTGGATGATGGAAACCGCTGGGGATTATGCAGAAAACCCATTTGAAGGCTTAGGTTTTGATATTCCGATGGACTCTTTAACAAGAACTATTGAAATAGATTTACGTGAAATGCTTGGTGAAACTGACTTACCTCCTGCAATAGGGGTTCGAGAAGGTATCATCTTTTAATTTATATTTTCAGTTAAAGAGAAGCGAATTACAAATGGCAAAAATCTCTCACCTAGACAAATCTGTTTTTCAGTTTCTGAAGACTTTAGAAAACAATAACAATCGCGATTGGTTTGCAGAAAACAAACCGAAGTATATAGCCGCTAACGAACATTTTAAAGCTTTTGCCGAAAGCGTAAATGAAGGCATGCAAATTCAAGATAACATTGAGAGAATGAAATTGTATCGCATTTACCGCGATGTACGTTTCTCCAAAAACAAGGCTCCTTATAAAAATAGTTTCTCTGGTGGTTTTAGTCGTGCAACCGAAGCGTTAAGAGGCGGTTATTATTTTCATTTACAACCTGGAAACAATTCTATGGTGGGTGGTGGCTTTTGGCAACCAGAAGCAGCTGACTTGAAAAGAATACGCGAAGAAATTGCCGCTGACGCTGCTCCATTGCGGAAGATTATAAACACCAAAAAATTTAAAAAATACTTTGGTAATTTAGGTGGTGAGCAATTAAAATCGAACCCAAGAGGCTACGCTAAAGATCACCCAGATATAGATTTATTGCGCTATAAGTCTTTTGTAGTTTCTAAATATTTTTCAGATGCTGAAGTTCAAGCGCCTGGTTTTGCAGACGAAATCTTAAAATACTTCAAAGCAACGCGCCCTTTCTTCGATTACATGAGCGATGTATTGACGACTGATGTTAATGGAGTTTCTTTGATTGATTAATTTCAATTCTACTTTAAAACACCAATGGGCGAAGCAAGTGAAATAGTACTGATGTTTCTACTGAGTTTATGGAAGGTCTTTATCGCTTATGGCTATTTAGCCTATGAGTCCTATTCCTTTGTAATAGCAAACACCATTGTGTTTTCCGCTGTGATTTGTTCTAATCTTTTGTCTTATTGGGCCTTTTCTAAAATGCAAAACTATGCTTTGTTTGAGAGATTTAAATTTTCCAAAGTTTACCTCAGAGGAGCGGTCTTTTACAGCAAGTATGGATTTTACCCCAGTGCACTATTGGCGCCAATACTTTTGGGTATACCAACGTTTAGTTTGGTTTCTTTCGTTTTTAGCGTGAGTAATAAAAAAGTATTATCAGCCTTACTGGTATCAAGTTTACTTTGGGGCGCAGTTATTTACATTGCTTTTTATTATTCGTTAGATTGGTTTTAAGAACGAGTTTGACAGCCACCATTATCGATTGCGTGCAATTTAAAATCTATTTCTAGCTAGTTTGAAAAACACAATTGGCATAAGCATTTTAAATAATTGAATAATTAATCAACGTATTCCAAGAGATCGCCAGGCTGGCATTCTAATGCCGAACAAATGGCTTCTAAGGTAGAAAAGCGAATGGCTTTAACCTTCCCTTGTTTTAAGATGGACAGATTCACGGTTGATACACCAACTTTTTCTGAAAGTTCTTTTAGCTTCAGCTTACGCTTGGCGAGCATCACATCTAAGTTTACTATAATAGGCATATGCTCAGTTTAAATGGTGAATGAACTTTCAATTTCATTTAGTAAATCAGAAATGTTTTTCTCGTTTTTTCCCCAAGAATATATTTGGAAAAGCGTTGAAGAACAAAACTTCATTACGGTCTCATCGCCTCTTGTTTCAAAGCTGATATACAAATTCTCACCCCAAGAGAGAAACGAAATACTGGAAATCGCTAAAATTTCCAGCTTTTCATTATCTGTATCAACCAATTGAAATTTTGAATCATCAACTACCTCCATAACTTTTTCAAACATCAATTCTTTAGAGACATCAAATATTTTTTCTATACGAATTTTTGATGTTAAAGGATTGTATTGACTTGTGAAATATTTCTTAAAGGAAAGTGATTTCCGCATGATAAAATTGGAAATAAAAAACCCTAAGATCAAGAAAAGTATGATAAGAAAAAGAGGGTCTTCAGGTTTCAAATAGTAACCGCTTAAAATTGGAATAGGGAGGATTAGCCATAAGAGTACAATCCATATTTTAAAATCCTTTACTGTTAGCTCATGCATAATATATTTCATGTAAAAAAGTATAAATGTTTAGTGCAAATTTATAATTAATACAATGATAAGCAACTATTTATTAATGTTTATCATTAATTTTATTTATGCTAAACTAATTATTTCGCTTTATAAATGTGTCTTTTTCCATTTACGATCAGAACACAACACCGCAAAATTACTTAGCTGCCTATAGCTAGAAATAAAAAACTGTTTTTTCAAAAGATATTCTTCTTAAGTGTGCCTTCAAGAATGGAGAATCTATTTGTATCTTAAACATTATAAAGTCGGTTCCCTTTCCAACTTTCAATACATTTTAAAAACTAATTTTTAGAAGTCAGAACCCACCATCAAATTTTTTAAAGTCGCTCACTTTATCTGTAACACTGATCGTATATACCAATTAAGAAAATTAATAGATTGTTATTTCCCTAAGGCTTTTACTTGAGTTGTATTAGCTCTAAACAATTACTGAGCTGTAAAATTTTTCCATTACCACAGAATGTGGTAAGGTAAAGGCTGAGATGGCTATGAATACAACTAACGTCTTGCTAATCGGTAAAACACCAAAATGAGATAAGCCCAGAATGATTAGAAAACCAGCAACGCTTATCAAAGTATAAGGTGCTAGGATGCCCAAGAAATATGTGAAATTGAAATTCGCTCGATTTAATTTCATAAAAGTATATTCTTGATTCAACACTTCAAGAGAATGCAACGTTGCAAAATAGATGCTAAATCCAATAAGGATAGATTGAAAATAAAAGGAAACGTGAATAAGAATGAAGAGGCCAAGTTCAAACAAAAATTTCTTTTTAGAAAAAGCATTCTTTTTAAAGAAAAACACGGCAAAGAAAGTGAGTGAACTTAAAGCTAGAATAGTTATCTGGATAGGCAGTTGAAATACAATACGCAACGCATACAGGTCTGGAGATGTTGAAAACATTTGAAATATCTCCTGATTATTGTAAACTACTAAACCGGATATAATCGATATACCCCAAGAGAGGTATAAAACTATTCTAGAGCGAATTAAGATGCATGGATCATACAGAGATGACAGAACTGGAGTAGGATGCATGTCAACATTTAACGAACACCTAAGCTGGAATATGGCGGATGGATTTTTCCCTATGATTACAGGTAGAAAAATGTTTGAGAAGTCTTTTCGAACAGAATTCGAATGGTTTATCAATGGAGAAACAAATACAAAACGATTCAGAGAAGCTGGCGTTAAGATTTGGGATTCATGGGCAGATGAGAATGGCGATTTAGGGCCTGTTTATGGGCATCAATTGAGAAACTTTAATAGTCAATAAA
>UPTG01003072.1_pt1 | contig 10878 bp, 9 predicted proteins | sample 2160121 | NCBI WGS metagenome assembly UPTG01 (sample SAMN06266255, study PRJEB28933) | marine metagenome | isolation source: Columbia River Estuary | place: USA:Columbia River Estuary, USA | collected 2014-07-27 | reverse complement strand
AAAATGATGATTAAGTATTTAAAGTATGTCTTTATAATTGTAGGTTTAACAATTTTTATATTATATATTTTAGATAATGAGTACATCAACAAGTATCTATTGTCTCTCAGCTATCTACTTATATTTTCAGTTGCCTTATTGAATAAGTATGAAAAATAGGATAATGTGAAAGCTAGAATTCAGGGCGACTTTATATTTGTATAAAAACACAATTAAAATTAATTATTTTATTGGAGGGATGATTTTGTGTTAATCTTTTAATTTGCACAACAACGGCTATCATTAATTGTTGAATTCCAGTATGTTCAATAATACTATCTAATTGGATGAGCAAAGGTGGGTAAACGGAAGAGGTGTATGTATCTGGATTTCCGTATGCATGACCAGCGACTACAAAACTATAAGCCAAAATAAATAACTCAATACTGGCTATATTCAAAAATTGATGCGCAATCAACAAACCAACAGCACTGTTTTTTAACCCGCCTTCGATGCTAATAGCTAGCGCTTGATTGTTATTTCGAAGTGCCATCTTGTAGATCTTTTCGAGGAGTGGTAGATTTATTTTTCGCCATAATAATTTTTCTGAAAAAATAGAAAACCCACAAGATGACTTTAAGTAATCTTGTGGGCCAAATTTTATTTATAATAATAGGTTTTAAGGAGTCGAATAGATAATTGGGAACCAATTTTTCTATCTTTACAAAGATGCACCCCCATCAAGTGTTATAGTCTGCCCTGTTATAAATCTTGTATTATCCGAAGCTAAGAAAACGATGGCTTCTGCAATTTCTTTGGCTTCACCAAAACGTCTCATTGGAACAAATCTTAGGAGTAATTTATCCATATCGTCCCGCATCTTTAATAACTGATCTAACAATGCAGACTTTGTATAACCAGGGCAAACAGCGTTGACTCTAATATTATCATTAGCATACTCGAGTGCCGCAGATTTCGTCATACCAACTACCGCAAATTTACTTGCACTGTAAGATAGATTTTTACCAGAAGCTTTTAAACCTGCAAGTGAGGCAACATTTACAATATTGCCTCCACCATTTTTTAACATTTGAGCAATCGCTAATTTCATACAGTAAAAGACGCCAGTCTGATTTACCGCTATCACTTTATCCCAATCTTCTAATGTGTGATCTGCTACTTTAACCATTCGTTTAGGGCCGATTCCAGCATTATTTACGATTACATCCAATCTACCAAATACTCCAACTGTTGAGTTAATTAGATTTTCTACGTCTTTATATTTAGTTACATCTGATTTGACCACGAGTGCATTTCCCCCTGCCTCAATTATTCCATTTACCACATTTTGAGCATTGGCTGAATTCACATCAGACACAACGACCTTTGCTCCATTAGCAGCACATAAAATTGCAGTAGCTGCTCCTATTCCAGATCCTGCCCCAGTAACAATGACGACTTTATTTTCTAGTTGCATGATTAATTTATAATTTTAAAAGATAGTAATTTTTATTTTTCATTTAGTTCACAAAAGATCAATCTAGAATCTTCTAAAGCTGATTTACGCATTTCAGAAGGATAACCATCGGTGGTTATCATATTGATGAAATCGTTTTTTTGTGCATATTCAACAATTAAAACTTTATCCCATTCTAATTCTTGTGGGCCTATTAAATTGAATTTTGCATCACCATAAAAAATTACTTTTGCTTTTGATTTTTCAAAAAAAGGAATCGCTGCTTTCATATATTCTTTATATCTCTCTGCACCCGAAATATCTGAGTCATCCATCTTATCCTTAAATTTTAAAAGATTTAACATTTGTAATGGAGCATCAATTGGCATTGCCATAAATATTTTGAATTGTCTTTTTGTGAGATCTGTAAATTTTTCCATCATAATCTTCATACAAAGGTGATCATTTCTTTTTCCAAATGTGGTAATTCATTAAAGCTCAAAAGGTTAAATTTGTTTTGAGAAAAAAGAAAACTTGTGAATGAGGTATTTCGAACTGAAAAATTCATAGTCGCAACTATTCGTTCTTCTTTAATAGCTATCGCCTCAGCAGTTATTGCAGATATAGTTCCTCCAGAGGTAAATGCACCAATAGTTTCCCCTTTCTCGGTATTTTCTAAGATCTTATTTAAACCAATTTTTACTTTTTTCCTAAATGTCGCCCATGAATCGACTTCTGGTACCTCGATTTTTCCTTCCGCCCACTCATCCATAAAATGTTGAAAAGCTAAAAGGTGGTTTCTTTTTTTTAATCGAGGATCTTTCTCCGCAATTTGAAGTAGTTTTTCTACCTCTGAATTATTTTCTCTTAATTTTGGAAAAACATAACGCATTGCTCTTGGTCCTGAATGCTCTCTTAATTCTTCTATAATAACTGGCTCTGGAACCATCATTTTATTCTTAGAAAAAACACCAGCAACTATCTCAAATGTTTTCTTTTGTCTTTCCAATGGACCAACATATATTTTATCAAAATGAAAACCTTTTTTAACAAGGTACTTTCCTAATTCTTCAGATTGCTTTTCTCCATGCCCAGATAATTTATCATAATTATCAGACATAAAAGATGCTTGAGCATGACGAAAAAAATATAGTTTTGACATAAAGTAAAAACGCTTTTTAAATTTTGTTTTTATTAAACTTAAAAATACTCAGTTTAGATTGATTAGAATAAGTTATCTATTCGTTTTTTCGAAATAGCTTGTTGCCCCATGATACAAAGCAATTCTGCTGCTTTATCTAATTTTGAAAACTTGGGATCAGAGGTCATTCCATGATGATAACGATAGTAAATTTGTTGAGCGATTACGGCTATTTTATACAACCCAAAAACATAATAGAAAATCAAATTGTTAATCGATCGGCCACTTTTCTGAGCATACATTTCAACAACTTCCGTACGACTAGGATTACCAGGCATAGCAGTTGGTGATGGAATTCCTTGGTTTACTATTGGCCCATCGGAAGCCATCGACCAATAGGCAATTGATGTCCCCAAGTCCATCATAGGGTCACCTAGTGTACACATTTCCCAATCTAAAACAGCAGCAACTTCTCTCCAATTTTCATCCTTAAATATAACATTATCATATTTGAAATCATTATGAATTAAACTATGATCGTATTCAGCAGGTTGATTTTCATCTAACCATTTCATCACATTGATGGCTGCAGGGACTTCTGAAGTAGCAGCTTTTAAATACTGTTTTCCCCAATTTCTAACTTGCCTTTCTACATAACCATTTGGTTTTCCTAAATCATCTAATCCAATACTTTTATAGTCTACTTGGTGTAATTCAACAAAAGTTTCTAACCAACTATTTGCAATGATCGGAAATTCTTCGGCCGTCACTTTTCTTTTGGAGGCCTCTTTGGCTGTTAAAATTATTCCATTTACTTTTTCCATCACATAGAAAGCTGAACCAATTATTGTTTCATCTTCTGTATAGGCGAACGCTTTTGGAGCTTTTGTAAATATATTGTTAAGTCTTGACAAAACTTTGTACTCGCGCCCCATATCATGACCTCTCTTAATAGCTCCAAAAGGTGGGCGCCGTAATACATATTCTATATTTTCAATTTGTAAAAGGTAGGTAAGATTTGAAAAACCATTAGAGAATTGAAATACATCCATATTACTATGTATGTTTTCAATAAGATGATTTTTAAATAAAAAATCTTTTAGGAAACCCTCTTTTAATTCCTCTCCCTTTCTAACATTTTGCCCCATGATATTTTTAATTGTTAACACTGGACAGTAAATGCTTATTATCATTTTAGAAAATTAGCCATTCACCTCTAAGCGTTCACCATTTTATTAAATATATTTCTTTATCGTATTTTTACCTAATTGATACATGTGTACTTCGTCTGGTCCATCTGCCAATCGAAGTGTTCTCGCACCTGCCCAAAAGCTAGCAAGGAAAGTATCTTGGCTGACTCCCATTCCACCATGAATCTGGATGGCTCGATCTAATACTGTAAGTGCCATGTTTGGTGCAACAATTTTTATCATTGCAATTAAATCTTTGGCCTCTTTATTTCCAAAACGATCCATTTTGTCAGCAGCAGAGAGTGTCAATAACCTAGCTTGTTCAATTTCACATCTTGAAATGGCTATTTCTTGTCGTATACTACTAAAGTCTTTAATTGGTCGGCCGAAAGCTATTCGATTAGCTGACCTTTTACTCATTAGCTCTAAGGCTCTTTCTGCCATTCCAATTAGTCTCATGCAATGGTGAATCCTTCCAGGACCAAGTCTTCCTTGTGCGATTTCAAAACCCCTACCCTCACCAAGCAACATATTTTCTTTAGGAACTCTTACATTGTCTAAAAGTACCTCTGCATGGCCTTCAGGTGAGTCATAATAGCCAAAAACAGAAAGTGGTCGAATTATTTTCATCCCAGGGGTGTCCATCGGAACTAGAATCATACTTTGTTGTTGATGTCGTGGTGCAGTTGGGTCAGTTTTACCCATAACAATAGCTACCTTACAGTTTGGATTCATTGCACCAGAAGACCACCATTTTCTTCCATTAATTACGTATTCGTCACCCTCCAATTTAATTGATGTGCAAATATTAGTTGCATCTGAAGAGGCTACATCTGGTTCTGTCATTAAAAATGCCGAACGAATTTCTCCATTCATCAAAGGTTTCAACCATTTAGCCTGTTGTTCAGGTGTTCCATATTTTGAAAGCACTTCCATATTTCCAGTATCAGGAGCACTACAGTTAAATACCTCCGAAGACCAGCGAACTCTTCCCATCATTCCAGCTAAATGTGCATATTCTAGATTGGTTAAACCTGGACTTAGATCTCCATATGCTTTTGGCAAAAATAAATTCCAGAGGCCTTCAGCCTTTGCTTTTACTTTTAATTCTTCAAGGCCTGGCCAGTTTTTCCAAAGGTTTTCGTGGGAGTGATGAAACTTATCTACTTCTGCTTCATTCGGATAAATATTTGCCTCAAAAAATCTGTTTAGTTTTTCAAGATAAGATTCTGATTTTTCGGTAAGTTCAAAATTCATAAAGTATTGTTTAAGTTATTTTCTTTAAAAAAAGTCAATAATTATTTTTTTTATAAATGTACTATTGTAAGTATTTAAATTATTAAGAAACTTTTTGCTTCTTGTTTTTCTTGATTAACAATTTCCTAAAATCATATCTGAAGCTTTCTCTGCAATCATATAAACGGCTGCATTAGTATTGCCAGTTACAATTCTTGGCATAATAGAGGCATCAACCACACGAAGGTTCTTAACACCGTGTACACGTAATTCACTATCAACAACAGCCATATTATCATTTCCCATTTTACAAGTTCCTACAGGATGATAAACCGTCTCTACAGATTTCCGGATATGTATTTTGATGGCTTCATCAGAACTAGCATCTAATGGGGCATTAACTTTTTCAAGGTAGGGTTCGAAAGCTTTTTGTTGATAAATTTCTAACGCCTTTTTTATGCCAGTTACCAATTGATCCATATCTTCCTCCTCTTGTAAGAAATTAGGTTGAATAATTGGATTAATTAGCGGATCAGAGGATCTTAATTTAACAAAACCTCTACTCTTAGGATGTAATAGTGTTGGTAGAATGGTAAATCCATCATGAGTTGGGTAGGTGGATAAATCATACATGTCATAATCATATCCTTCTCCTACATGCATTGGTGCAAAATGAAATTGAAAGTTAGCAGGTCTACCTTCTTCTTTAAGGTCAATAAATGCACCTGACTCCAAAGGGCCGATCATAAATGGCCCTTTGTTTTTGAAAATGTAATTTATAGCAGCAGCTACTTGCTTAAAAAATGGGGAATAATGATTTAAACCTTGTTGTTGTTTCGCCTTAGCACTAACATTTACAAAGAGATGATCTTGTAAATTTTTTCCGACCCCTTTTAAATCATTCACGCATTTGATTCCATGTTGATTTAATTCATTAGCATCTCCAATTCCAGAGAGTAGAAGAAGTTGAGGAGACTGAAAAGCACCTGCAGAAACAATAATTTCCTTTTCTGCAAAGATGGTTTGCTTACTATTATTTTTATCAAAATACTCTAGCCCAACAGCTACGCCGTTTTCAATGATAATTTTAGACACTTGAGCTTTAGTAATTGCTTTTAAATTTGGTCGGTTAAGAACTGGCTTTAAAAATGCAACTGCTGCACTATTTCGTTTACCATTTTTTATATTGAATTGAAAAAAACTTGCTCCTTTTTGTTTCTTCCCATTATAGTCTAAGTTTTCAGAAATTCCTACTTGTTGGCATGCTTCAATAAATGCAGATGAAAAAGGTGTCTTAAAACCTTGAGCAAAAGAAACATTTAGCTCTCCTTTTTCTCCATGATAATTTTCATCTAGTTGATTTGCTTGCTCATTGTTTTCGGATCGAATAAAATATGGTAAAATATTTTCGAAGTCCCAACCAATATTTCCTAAGTCAGCCCATGCATCATAGTCTGCTTTATTGCCACGAACATAGGCCATTGCATTAATTGAACTACTACCTCCCAATGTTTTTCCTCTTGGTAAATAAATCTTTCGGTTGTCAATATTTGATTGAGGTTCTGTCCAAAAACCCCAATCAATCTTTTTTTTAAAGTTCTTCACATAGGCACCAGGAATATGAATCTCAAAATCTGAATCAGGACCTCCCGCTTCTAGGATCAAAACGTTATTGTTTGGATCAGTGGAAAGACGGTTAGCAAGAACGCAACCTGCCGAGCCAGCGCCAATGATGATGTAGTCGATATTTTTCATATTCTATATAATGAATAGTGACAAGAAACTGAAAATCAGAAATAAATGGCAACGATTTATATCTAACCAATCTAAAATTACACAAAAACTTTCTTCTCAGCGTCTTTGATCGTTAATGATTCTTCATTCATTAAAACTTCTGCTAAATAAGTTGTTTTTGATAATTCGTATTTGAAGAAAAATTTCATAGCATGAATCTTACTTTCATAGAATTCCTCCGTGTAAGTTTTTTCTCCTATCACTTGGGATGATTTTGCTTCTATCGCCATATCTAACCACAACCAAGCAATTACGATATTACTGAAGTATTCCATAAATAAGTTAGCATCAGCAGTGTATCTTTCAAAATCACCTGATTGAGCGTATTTAGCTAAATGGCCTAATACTTTTTGTACATCTTGTAATTTTCCACCTAGTTGATTTGCATAAGGTTTTAACTCATCAAACTTTATTGCCTTTTGTATGGATTCCATTATTTCAGCAGCTAAAAACTCCACAGCTTTCCCTCTTTGCATTGGAATTTTCCTTCCTAATAAATCTAAAGATTGAATCCCTGTTGTTCCTTCATACAAGGTGAAAATTCGAATATCTCGATGATATTGTTGCAGGATAAAATCCATAGTAAATCCATAACCTCCTAAAATTTGTAAGCCATTGGAAACTGCAACAGCCCCCATTTCTGATGGATATGTTTTTACTAAAGGCGTCAATAATTCTAACAACAAATGATACCGATCTCTTTCATTTTGATCAGTATGCGTTCTACTCAAATCCAAATATCGAGAAGTTAGCAGTGCTAAGCTTAATGATCCTTCTGCTACTACTTTTTGTAATAAAAGCATTCTACGAACATCTGCATGCTCAATAATTAAACTTGGCTTTTGATTGGTATCTTTTTTTCCTTCACTATTTAATCTTCGACCTTGAGGTCTTTCATTAGCATATTCTAATGAGGCTTGATAAGCTGCCATAGCAATACTTGCTGCTCCTCGACCAACGGCAATTCTCGCACCATTCATCATTAAGAACATATATTTTAATCCTTTATTTGCTTCCCCAACCAAATAACCTCTGCATTCCTCTTTTTCTCCAAAAACAAGATGAGTCGTACAATATCCTCGCTGCCCCAATTTTTGAAAATCACCAGCAGTGATAACATCATTTGGAGCATATGTTCCATCTCCATTTGGTCTATTTTTAGGAACTACAAAAAGAGAAATTCCTTTAGTGCCCTCTGGCGCCCCGTCAATTCGACCTATCAAAAGGTGAATAAAATTATCACTGTACTCATGGTCACCACCAGAAATGAAAATCTTTTGTCCGGATATTTTATAATAACCGTTTTCAGTTGGTGTCGCGCTTGCTGTAATATCAGACAAAGAACTTCCTGCTTGTGGTTCTGTCAAACACATGGTTCCTCCCCATGACCCATCTAACATTTTTGGTAGATAGGCTTCTTTTAGTTCATCACTTGCGAAATGAGCTATCAATTCTGCTGCTCCAAGAGTTAATCCAGTATACCCAGGTAAATGATTATTGGCTGCATCCATGATGTATCCACCAGCAGTTGAAACCATACTAGGAATTTGAAGTCCGCCATCTTCATATTTAAAATTAGCAGCTAGTAAACCCATCTCTCCTCCTTTTCTCATCATTACTTCAACCTGTGGATGAACGATAATTTTGCCATCTTTATAATAGGCTGCTTGTTCATCAACCTCTTTAAAATAAGGGAATAATTCTTTATCGGAAAAATCTTTAACTGAATCTAAAAAGATATCCATTGAATCTTTGTCATGTTCTGAAAAGTATTTTTGTGATAAAACTGATTGTAAATCATGAACATTATGTAATAAAAACCTAAGGGTTTTCATGTCCATATACTGCTTTGCCATATCAAAATATATTTTGTTAATTTTTAATTAATCGTTTCTGGCAAATGAAAAATATTGCCCTGAGTCAGATTGTTCAACACTCAACAAATCAAATATTATTTTACTATTTTATCATTAAACAGGTTTATTTAATTGAATATCTAGGATTAAGAAAAGAAATAAGATAGGCAATCTAAGCATCGCAAATAGAAAATAAAATGATGCAGGGGCATAAAAAAAAGTGACTGATACAACCTCAGCCACTTTTTCCATTTCTGAACCAATGGTCAATCGCAAGTAAAACATAAAATTGGCGCGTTTAACTCACTATTAACTTTGGCCATTTTGTCAGCATAAGCTGATTATAAATGAAATGAAATGAACATATTCTTTTATGATTTATCGTCTAAAAAATTCAAACTTTTTCGTCATTGGTCCCTCACTAGTCATTACATCTAAAATGTACATTCCTGTTTCTAATTTAGAAACGTCTAATGTCAGTTTGTTAGTATTATTACCCTCACGGGTTTGTATAATTTGACCCATCAAATTAATTACTCTTGCATGTTGAATAACATTATAATAATCTGTTTGAAGATTAACTATACCATCTATAACAGGATTAGGGAATACATTTAATAGATTTTTTCTTAAATCTGGATTAAAATCTGATTCGTCTACTTCTATTTGAACTTCTACATCATTTAGTTTGGTTAGGTGCCCATTTCCGGTTAAGGAGTAGGAGTTAGTGAAACTAACAGTAGTAAACTCATCACTTCTAATTCCTTGTATATCATCAACAACAATTGAAACTGTTCCAATTTTTCCAAAACCACTTTTTGTAGTTTCATCGCTCCTCGTAAATGCAACGTCAAGATTCCCTTCATTAGGTATTTTACTGAATTGCATTACGGGTGCATCGTACCCTAACCAACCACCCTCGTCAAAAGCAACAAAAGCTGTATCAAAAATAATAGGGTTATATGCCATTTGGAAAGTCACTCCACTAAAGTCGATAGCTGGATTAGCAGGTGTTCCCATCAAAATTTCAATCTGAATGGTATCCCCTGGTTCTGGAGGTCCGTTATTAATGGTGTTGAAAATTAGCTGGTTTTGTTGAGTGGGAATAATTTGAGGAGTAATTTTATTTCTTTTTCCATAATTAATATCTACAATGTTGGCATCTGCAGATGTTATTAAACTATCCCCGTTTGCATCAATATGCTTTACATCTTGAAGGATTCCAGCCACCGTGTTGTTCCAGTTTGTTCCATGTTGACCAATCCAGTCAGATGATGGACTTATTCTCGGTGCACCTACTTCACCTATAGCAGACAAAAAGAGGATATCTTTTCCATCTACGATACCATCCTTATTGGTATCACCTGCCCACACACAATCTTCAGTTCCTACACATCCAGCCACACCATTGGGATTAGCTGAGATATTTACATTGATGTCAAAAGGAAAACAATTTCCTTTTAAACAGTATTCTAATTCGAAAGACTCAGTTCCAACAAATCCCGTGACAGGAATATAATTGACAGAATTGGAGTCTAATATTAAGGTACCGTACAAAGGCCCATTAATTAGTTTAAAATAATATGGTGTGTACGGTGAGAACGGCGGTTTATACTCAAAATAAATAGGTGTATCATCATAAGTGTCTAAATCGAATACACTGGATCCTGGTACGAAATCAGAAACTGTTACATAAACAGTTGAAGTTTCATAGATTCCAAGAGAATTTGCAACTTTATAAGTAAATTGGTCTACACCTTCAAAGTTTGAATTTGGAATATAATTGATTATTCCGCTTCCATTTATCCATGCCATTCCATTAGTTGGGGCTGAAGTAATTGTTAGTGTCCATTCTAATAAGTTTCCATAGTCATTGGTCAAAACATCAATTTCGTGCCCTGAGTTAATTGAAACGTATACGTAATCATCATTAGAAAAATTATTTTGAGCAGGCAAGTCCATTACTTCAGCTATTACTGAGTAATTACTAGTTCCATTTGTATTGTTTAAACTAAATGAAAAATTATCTTGACCGCTAAAGCCAGTATTTGGTGTATACAAATAAGAAAAATCTTCAAGAATTTCTATGGTGCCGTTGCTTGGAGATTGGTTGATTGTATATCCAGGGTAAGGTAATAGAACGGGAATCGCTTCTTCCATTCCGGTTAAAATTTCAGTAGTTTGAGATGATGGTAAGGCGTAATCATGCACCAAAACACTGATAAT
>UPTG01003065.1_pt1 | contig 10897 bp, 5 predicted proteins | sample 2160121 | NCBI WGS metagenome assembly UPTG01 (sample SAMN06266255, study PRJEB28933) | marine metagenome | isolation source: Columbia River Estuary | place: USA:Columbia River Estuary, USA | collected 2014-07-27 | reverse complement strand
CAATTTTTAACTGGGAAATATATTAAAACTAGTTTTTAGTTCGGTTAGTTAATTGGGCAGCTGGGACTTTTCTAACACGCTATAGCGTTAGGAGATAGAAGACCAGCTGGAGTGGCATTTGTCTGTGAGGGATCACCAAGAAAACGAAATGAGTGAAGACGTGAAGACGATCAGAATCGTGACTTTTCACGATGACAAAGCCAAGTTTCGTATGTGGGCCAAGAAGTTTATCTCGGCAGGGGCAACAAGAGGATATGCGGATCTCCTTAGCGGAGATGTAGTTGCACCCGCACATGACGAAGAACTTGATCCTGACAGCGAAGAAGATCAAATGAAGATCAAGGCAAGGGAGGCAAATAAAAAAGCCTACAACGACCTTATTTTGGCCTGTGAGGGAGAAACCTCATTCAATATCGTGGATGAGGCATACTCAGATAGGTTGCCGAAAGGAGACGCAAGAATGGCATGGGAAAAACTTGAAAGAAAGTTCATGCCCGATACAAGTGCACACAAAGTAAAGTTGAAGGGAAGATTCACCCAAAATGTGCTGAAACACTGGAAAAAGGACCCAGATGACTGGTTCACAAGCCTTGAAACGATGAGAACAAGGCTCTACAAAATGAATCACTCCATATCAGACGAAGATTTGATGATTCATATTGTGCATAACTTACCTAAAGAATATGATGATTGCATCATGGAATGGGAGAGAAGAATCGGGAACCCGCGAGATCCGCTGACGGTTGACGATCTGAGAGATGAGCTGGGCCTGAAGTATGATATGATCCTCAAGAGGAAAAATATCAGAGTAAAAGACGAGTTTGATATTAGTGATGACGGCAGTGATGAAGAAGGACAAGAAACTGCTTTGATTGCGAAGGCATACAAAGGCAGATGCTACAACTGCGGGAATTTTGGCCATAAAAAGGCAAATTGCCCAAATAAAAAGAAGAATCAAGGCACCAAGAACAATAGTCAAGGTGGTGGCGCGGCATTTCAAGGCAAATGCTACGCATGTGGCAAGTGGGGCCACAGAAAAGCAGATTGTAGGAACAACAACAAAGGCGACAAGGCAAATGTTGGTAAAGAGACTGATGACGAGGACTCTGTCCTGCTCGTTTTCGATTGTGAAGCAGTCAAGAAAATTCTGGAAAAATGTGAGAAACACATTGTCAAAACGAAGGCTAGAAAAGAAGCGACTCATGAAGAAAATAGCGAAAGCTATGTAGTAGAAGAAGCTGAAAGTGAATCGGAAAAGGAAGAAGAAAATGTTGCGATGCTCGGAAAAGTGAAAGAAAAAAAAGAAAATAATGAAGGTCAGATGTGGCTAGCTGATAGCGGAGCCTCAGCACATATGACCAATTCATTAGAAGGACTTACCGATGTGATAGACATCAAGTCCCGTGTGAAAATCGGGAATGGAGTTTATCTCCATGCGACGAAAATGGGAACGAAAAAGGGTACGGTGATTGACAAAAATGGAGCAAAACAAAAGATAACTCTGGGAAATGTCAAATATGTACCAGATCTTTTTTGCAATCTTGTGAGCATGACGCAAGCAATGAATAACGGATTTGAGCTAAGAGGGAAAAAGAACGAGATGAAATTGACGAAAAAAGACAAAACTTACTGTTTTGATCAAGTCATTCCGAGTGGTAAAGGAGTTCTGCTCGGAATTACGATTTATGGTGAGGCAGAAGCAAACTCGAAGTCAAATAGAAAGAAAACGAAATTCGAACAAATCCATGCACAGCTTGGACATTGCGGAAAAAACAGCACTTTGGCAACAGCAATGAAATTTGGGTTAAAAGTTGAAGATCGTGATGAAGTTTGTGAGAGCTGCGTTGTCTCAAAACAGAGACAGAAAAACCTCGGCAAATTAGCAGAAAATAAGGCAAAAAGGAAAGGCGTAAGAATTTATACTGACGGTAGCTCAATCAAAAATACGAGCGCAGGAAAATCGAAATTTTGGTACCTTTTTGTCGATGAGTGGACTGGGTATAAGTCCAGCATTTTTGTAGCAAGGAAAGGTGAAATTGCAAAGAAAGGAGCTGAATTATTGGAGCGTTGGAAAACACAAGGGATTGATATTAAAAATATCAGGTGTGATGATGCAGGAGAAAATAAAAGTCTTGAAAAAGAATTGATCAAACGAAAAATAAACGTAAATTTCGAATTTACTGGGGCAGGAACACCTCAGCACAATGGTGTAGTAGAGAGATCGTTTGCAACATTAATGGGGAGAGTTAGAGCAATGCTTACATATGCTGGGATGGCTGAAGGAGATAAGTTGAGAGGAAAATTATGGGCAGAATGCGCATCAACTGCAACTCACCTGGATAATATTATTGTGAGCAAAACGAGCGAAAAATGCAGCTACGAAAGATTCCATGGGAAAAAGTCAAAAATGGTACAACATCTACGTACCTTCGGTGAAATTGGAATTGTCCTGAAACAAAAGGGGAAAAGCATGAAAGGGAAGTTAAATGATAGGGGTAAACCATACATCTTCGTGGGATACTCAGATCAGCATAGTGGGGATGTATACCGTATGTATAATCCCAGTACTGGTAAAGTGTCCAACACTAGAGATGTCAGGTTTTTAAACATGACATATGGAGCGTACAAACGAAAAAAAAAGAGTGCTGGAGAATTCTTGGTTGACGTCGAGACACCAGAGATCAAAAAGGAAAAGGATACTGGGAGATATGACATATTGAAAGAAGAAGCCGATAGCGATGAAGAAACCAGTAAGAAATCAAACGTTAGTGACAGTGACGTAGAAAAAGAGCCGGAACCAGAGAAAACAGAAATGACTGGGATGAGAACTCGAAGTAGAGGAGCAATTGCAGAAAAAATAAGAATCAATAAGGAGAACGCACGTGTACGTAATGCGGTAAAAAAACTTAGTGTTAATTGGCACCCTAATACCTTTGATGACGTGGTCGAAATTGCTCTTGTTGGCGGGACTGATGACGACTATGAGAACCCTATGTCGTTTGATGACGCATGGAACCACCCGGATGAATTTGAAAGGATAAAATGGCGTGAAGCAATACGCAAAGAGATCAGAGATATGATAAAAAGAGGAGTGTGGAGAAACGTGAAGAAAAATAGCATCCCAGAGAATAGGAGATTGATTGGAAATAAGTGGGTATTCAAAAAGAAACGTAACGGAGTTTATCGTGCTAGGCTCGTTTGTCTCGGATATACCCAAATTGCAGGCTTGGATCATCAAGATAATTTCTCACCAGTGGTAAATGAAACAACTTTTCGGATCGTTTTAGTTCTTATGTTGCTAAATGGATGGCATTCGGAAATTGTGGACATCGAAACTGCGTTTTTATATGGAGATCTTGATGAGGAAATTTATATGACGATTCCAGAAGGGATCGAAAATGTGACTGGAGAAAGGCCTAGGGATGACGAAGCTTTGATCTTGGTACATGCTATGTACGGATTGGTCCAGGCGGCCAGGCAGTTTTTTAAAAAACTCAGAAACACACTTGAAGAAGACATGGGTTTTAAGAAATGTCTAGCTGATGAATGTCTTCTTGCACGCACGAATAACTTAGGAACGGTGCTGATATGCCTATATATTGATGACACGTTGGTCATGGGAGATAAGAAAGCGATCGATGATTTTAAGAAAGAAATTACCCGTTACTTCAACACAAAAGAAGAAGGAGCTTTTGAGGAATACGTTGGATGCAAAGTACTGTACGGAGATAATGAGCTATTTCTACATCAATCAGATTTAATTAGGAAAATTGAGAAAAATTTTGGTGGTGATTTGAAAAGCGGAAGAAACTACACGACGCCGGGAACACCAGGTCAGGGAGTCGTGAGGCCTAAAGAGGGAGAAAAATTAATTGACAAAGATCAGCAAACCAAGTATCGATCCGGAGTAGGAATGCTATTGTTTTTGGTCAAGTATTCAAGACCAGACATAGCAAATGCAGTAAGAGAATTGTCTAAAGTAAATGACGGAGCAAATGAGGCACATGTCAAAGAAATGATGAGGCTAATTAAGTTTGTATTGGATACGAGGAAAAGGTGTTTGAAATACAAGCTAGATGGGACTGAGAAAGAAAAGACCAAATGGTCACTTAAGGCTTTTTGCGATTCGGATTTCGCAGGTGATAAAAATACGCGCTTAAGTGTTACAGGATATGGGATCTACCTACACGGATGTCTGGTTTCGTGGAAATCAAGGGCTATGAAAACCCATGCATTGTCTTCGACAGAAGCGGAGTATATTGCTATGAGCGAAGTCGTATGTGAGATTCTATTTGTACGGCAGATCTTGGAATTTTTTGGTAAGAAAGTTGACTATCCAATTGTTGTTAATTGCGATAACGTAGGTGCTATTTTTTTAGCCCATAATGCGAAAACTTCAAACAGGACAAAGCATATAGATATTAAAACACACTTCATTCGGGAGTATGTAGAAAAAGGAGTCGTAAAGATTGTATTCGTGGGAAGCGAAGATAATGATGCGGACATTTGGACGAAGAACGTTACGGAGAAACTCTACTCAAAGCACAGTAACAAATTTATGGGTGAGATAGGTAACGTGGAGGGATTGAAATAATAGTTAGGACGGAGATGAAAAATCAACAAAATAAAAGGAAAGGTGTTAGAGAACGAATATTTATTCAGTTGGATTTTCATATTATTTGAGAGTCAAAATAATTGGGATTATGAAGGGAATAATTTTGGAGGTTGGAACGTTTTAAATGAAGAAAATTTGGAGATGAGGAGGCGAAGTTAGGAATGGTAATTGTGTGGTTGATGGAAATGTATTTGTTATCAAATAAATACAAAACATCATAGGTCAACGATAAAATGTGAATTGATCGTAATTATAGTACGATCAGATTATTTTGATCGAATCCAAAAGGTAACGTATACTATTGTATACTAATAACGATTGACCAAATAGACGGTTAAATAGAGACGTGATTAACTATGTGGAACTATACGAGAGACAAAACAATCTTAAATATAGTTTTTAAAATAACTCACAATTTTTAACTGGGAAATATATTAAAACTAGTTTTTAGTTCGGTTAGTTAATTGGGCAGCTGGGACTTTTCTAACATATATCTCATTTGAGATCTCAGATGAGATATATCTCATCTGAGATTTTTTACATCTACGTGTTTTTTTTTCAGATGAGATATATCTCATTTGTTACGACAAACGGTTTTTTGCTTTAAAATACGTGTTATTTAACACGTAAATTCTCTATCCAAGACAAGAAAAATAGCAACCGTCTCAAAAACCAACTTTGAGACGTTTGCCGATCAGAGACACCTTTTCTGATTATACCATTCGATTCTACTGCTAATTCTCTATCACTTCGTGTATTTGTTTCTTTGAAAGGATAGAGAATTTGTTAACGATATTCAAAAAACGTAAACATTTCAGAATTAACACGACAGATTAGTATTTGTAGTGTAGTAAAGTGAATAATTTTAATACGTAATATTTGACACCTAAATTCTCTTCACTAACCGAGAAGAAAAGTAAAGATCCACTTTCTTCATAGATTTCTGTCCAATTGAAATGATTCTTGGCTCTACACTATGTAAAATTCTAAGCTCTAGCGATCCATAATGAGTACATTATAATTGGACAAAAATTGAATAAGCTACAGGGGGAAAACAAAATCAGCGTCATTGTCTTCAGAAACTGTCCAATCTTGCGTAATATCATCGTCAAGTTCAATGCTGGTCATTTTGAATTTTTCTAGGGGAATATCTATCCAATTGAAATGATTCTTTGACCTACACTATGTAAAATTTTACGCTCTAGCGATCTATAACAAGTACATTATAATTGGACAAAAATTGAGCAAGTTACATGGGGAAAACTAAATCGCCAAACATCGCCAAATGAGATATATCTCATCTGAGATTTTCTACATAAATTAATGTACACTTGTCCCGGTATGGTATGTTCTTGTGTTAAAATGATCGTAGACGAAAATGAGATATATCTCATTTGAGATCCCGGTACTTAAAGAGTTAAAATGCAAAACAGTGGTGATAATGGACAGAAATGCATTTTAGAATGCAAAACAGTGGTGATAATTTGCATTTTAAAATGCATAACAGTGGTGATATGAATTTTGATTTTGCAAGACAAAATCATACGTATTCATAGGATGAGAATTACGTGTGTTGCAGGTCAACAAATCAGCATTGTGAACAATAACGCAAGAAATGAGAAAAAATAACAGCTTTGCGTTAGTCACTACATAATTGAAAGTATGGAATAGTCCCAAACATAGTATATAGTGAAGTGATGGCTTACCTGGCTGAACGTTAGTGCCTGGATGAATCTTGGTAGCAGTAAGTCTCCATGTAGATAAATAACTGATGTATTTGTCATCTGACAATAGAAAGCGCTTGGTATAGCACAAATTATGGGTGCGTTCTTGCACCAAAATTCTGTATGATTCTTGATTCTGTGCTGGATAACTCACTTGACATTCCTAACGGCAGGTTGATAAACAACACACTTTTCTTGACGGATGCTACTGGACGTATCACTGCTGATGGTACGAAACCTGAAAAACTTGGTGAGCTTGGTCTAGAATTCAAATACATCGGACTTGACATGGCTAGCCTTGACATTGTGGATGGGATTAGACTTGGTGTAACATTATGAACATCTCTTCTATGGAAGGAGGATGGGCTTGATGGGGTTGCGGCATCCATTGGATATCTATTCCATCCAATTCCAGAAAATACTGACGATGTGAGAAAGCGTTCTGCTGACGAAATGAGATTTGAAAAAAAATAACTATGAACTATTCGAATTTGAAAACTTTACAATGGATAATTTCATCAAGTAACGGATATTTCATGATTGATTATAAAGAAAAATATAATGAAATAGAAGAAGTATAATTGAAAATAACAAAAAAACAAGACTTACTTTAAATGTTACTTTGAATTGCGAGCCCGCCAAACATCGTAACTCGCCTAAAGGCTCGTTGCGAGTTTGGCGGGAATGTAATTTTCTACGGGAATCGACGTATGCGAGCCCAGTGAAAATAAGTTGTAATTCTAACTCGTGGTGATAAATGACGAAATAACACCACTGTTACGCATCGTAAGTAGAAACCCAGTACTGTGGGGTTAAATAAAAACCACAACAGGCCTTTTTAGCTATGATTTTGCTACTCGCCTGAAGGCTCGTTGCAAAATCATACGCTAAAAGGCCTGTGGGTGGTTTTTATCTAATCCACAGTACTGGGTTTCTACTTACGATGCGAAACAGTGGTGATATATCGACATTTATCACCACTACCACTCCGTTTCAAAACACTTGCCGGTTTTTGACCGAATGTCCCAAAACAGATACCGGTAAGTACATAGGATTATCGTAACTAAAATATCTAAGTAACTATTATCTAATTAAAAATATATTAAACTGAAGCCAAAACAATTCCTTCCTCAACGATATCATCCGAATCATCCGTATCATCCGTAGGATTACTCTCATCACTGCTTAATCCCTGATGGAAAGTTAACAGAATTGTAGCAATTTCTGTATCAGACAGAAGTTGGCTCTCAAGATACGTATCAATAATCATTGTTGCTTCTTCACTTAGAGACAAGTTTCGTATGCCACTCTCAATCAATTGCTTTCTTTCTTTTTTCATATGCAGCGACTTAAAATCTCCTCCGCCTTTCTTTAAGATAATTTGCTCATGGACTTTCTGAAGGGTATAAAAAATATTATTTATCTTTTCACTAGGTAAGTCACGATAAGCGGTCTGGACTGCATCTATCAATTTTTCCATAGAATAAAATAGATTTTTATTTTGCAATGCTTGTATGCTGTTGAAAAAGCCCAGATCTAATACATTTAGATCTGGGCTTTTGGGAGGCTGGAATAAAATTTTTATGTTCCATCCTCCTTCAGAACAAGCCATGAGAACATCATCATCATTGACAATGTTATGTGGAGGAGCATTGTCCTGTTGGATAATGATGTTGTCAGTTCTGTTGGGCCATTTAGATTTCAATGCGGGAATCAAATGGTCCAACAAAAAGTGTTTGTAAGTAGTTTTATTCATCTTTAGATTGTATGGACGCATCTCACCTTTATCGTAATATTTAGATTTCCTAGTACTTTCTTTGAAATGCACAATAGGCCAAATGCCTATTTTTCCATCAAAATCTCCTCTAGGTCGTGCGACGGCTGCGAGAAACATTACCTTAAGTAAGTGCCTCCTGGAGCCATATCTCTCGGGAGGCACTTCACCATCAAGATGGTAATAGGTTTTCTTAGTTAAATCGATGAAGAACCATTTCTCATCCACATGGACCACATGGTCCATGTCAGAGAAATCATAACTTCCTTGTAGATTTTTCTGTAGATTTAAAGACTTCATGACAAAATCAAAGCGTAGTTTCTTATGTCTTTCTGTTAGACATGGCTTAAGATAAGACCTTGATGAGAATAGCAGGCCTTTCTGTATTTTCCTTGTTAAAATAGCAGCCGGAATCGCACTTGCGTAAGCTAAGGACCTTAAAGAAGTCCTATTTTCCCAAGGGACTTCTTTGATTCGGGATTTCACAAGATCATCAGTCCACTTCACTTTGCGTCCAGATTTACTTCGTTTATTAGGTTCGAGTCCATTTTCCCATATCCGTTTAATAGTTTGGCGAGAAAAATCATGTTTTTTGGCCACACGAATTATAGCACCTCTTGGTAGAATGTTTTCTTTGGACAAAGAGATCAGTTCGTGGAAAATCTCTTGTCGCTTCTCTTGAGGAACATCAATTCTTTTACGCATCTCTTGGAATTTATGAGATTTAGATTTATTTCATTGATGAAATGCAGAGATATTTGATTCATATCGTATCAAAAATTAGTTTATATCTGTTATTTGTTAAATCTATTTACTATTAACAGTAATTTTTACTGTTACGAGAATTTTACTAAGCATCAATTTCTCCGTTGCAGTTTTTTCAATAATTTAAAGGTTACTCTTTTTGGATGTGATACAAAAAAAGACCTAAACATATGAAACGGAGTGGTATTCAGATAAATGTGTAGCGATGATGCGCGCAAGAGTATGATCTACCGTAATTCTCAATTAAAATGTTGGATTCATTTTTCTAAGTAATTTTTACAAAGTCATTATTCCAGCAAAGTTCCGTTTGTTAGTTCGTATTTTGTTTGCGTTCGTGTGGAAAACAATTTCTGACAGAAATTATTTCTACGTGTGTTTTATACATATCAGCCGATGAAATGTTCTCTACAGAGTTTGTATAGGCTTACTTCTCATTCAATTGGAATTGTGTACTTTGTCGTAAGAAATAGTATTCAATAAATCTATCTAAATAAATTTCGAAATTCTTTGGTACTGTAGCTACTTACAAAGAATAACCCTCATTCATTCAATTTGTCTTGAGAAGAAAACATCGAAATTAACACGGTTTTTACCGCGTTTATTTCGACAATGGTGAATGATAAAATGAGCGCCAAAAGCAATAGAATATCTCATGCTTCCATGAATGAAGTAGCGACCAGTTTCGAATTTAGTTAGATTAATGTCACAGCTATCTCAATTCGAACCTGGTCGCTACTTCATCCAATATTGATGTCAAATTCACTTGTGATAAGGAAGCACTTTCTTGACGCATGTCAAATCCATCAATGCCGCAACAAATGGTACGGAGACAATGCTTGGATGGATATTCTAACAGAACACTGTAATCTCACAACTATAACTAAAAGACAACTTAACTCAACATTACCAGATATTATTTTAGAGGATCCATTTAAACTACACTATTCTAGACAAGCTATGAGACTAGAAGACGGTAAAAGAAAACATGTTCTATTTTATTTTATTGAAGACGATAAGTGTGCAAGGAGTCAGTTGCAACACCCTGAATCATGGGAGGACACCTACAACAATTATGTCCTCCCAAGAATGCCGAGAAAACGTCCCAGATTGTTCCCTGATGGAGATGGTGAGTGTCCTCCAGGGCGTCCTCAGGTGGTCACTCCTCCTCCCCGAAGGAATGACCGGTTGGCACAAAAGATAGAAATCACTCCTCCAGGGATTCCTCGGAGTCTGACTACTCTTCCTAGAAGGAATGATGCTGTTGCAGAAAATATTGGCACCTGGTGGGATAGTAAAGATGCATACAATCTCTTTGCTCCCACCAGTGAAGGAGAAGACGTAGAAGTAATTCTAAGTCTCCGTATCGATCTCCTACGTGAGCTCATCAGCAATCCAGCAAAAATGAAGAAGCATGTGAATAGAGCAGAGGAATGTGGGTTAGATGGCGTAGATGCAATAACAGTATACAACCAAGCACTTTACTTACAAATGGCTTACTCTAAAATCCCAAAAAATCCCAATAAATATTTATGTGAAAAATGTAATTATATTACGAGTAGTAAAAAAGATTACAATAAACATTTATTGACTGCAAAACATAAAATCCTAATAAATCCTAACAAAAAAAGTTCCACCTGTTCCAGGAATAATTAATTTGTTTTTTGCAACAACAGCTCTAGCATTAGTATAAATAGAGCTATAATCACTACCCAATAACCGGGTCCAATTAATTTTACCATTTTTATTATTAATAGAAATAAAATTTCCAGAAAAATCACTTACAAATAAAAAATCTTTAAAGGTTGTTATTCCACCTCTAAAAGGCAAGTCATGTTTGTATTTCCAAACTAGGTCTCCACTATTTCCGTTTAGCGCCAGAATATGATTCTGTCCTGAATGAACGTATATAGTTACCTCTTCATTATTTGATAAAGTTCCAGAAATTGCTGGTGTTCCTAATATAGTATTTTCCAAATCGTTGAAAATCTTTTTTTCCAAGACTATTTTCCCACTGTCTAT
>UPTG01003063.1_pt1 | contig 10902 bp, 9 predicted proteins | sample 2160121 | NCBI WGS metagenome assembly UPTG01 (sample SAMN06266255, study PRJEB28933) | marine metagenome | isolation source: Columbia River Estuary | place: USA:Columbia River Estuary, USA | collected 2014-07-27 | reverse complement strand
AACTATTATTTTTTGGGGCAGAATTTGTTTTCCATGCCACCAACTATGAGGCATAATAGAAATTTGGTTAAAATTTTCTGTAATGATTGAGGACAACAATAATACTTCTGAACTTATGCTTTTCGGGATTCCTGCGTCTCCTGGAATTGCTCATGGTCCGGTATTTCGCTTCCTGCATGACGAAGTAAAGATTGCCACATACGAGGTAGAGGAGTCTGACCAGGCAGAGGAGATTAAACGTTTTCTTGAGGCTTTGGAGATGACTAAATCAGAAATCCGAGAAATCCGGGAAGATGTTGCTAAAAATCTTGGTGAAAAGGAAGCGGGTATTTTTGATGCACATATGTTGGTGCTAGAAGATCGTGCCTTGATCGAAGATGTGAAGAAAGAAATTAAAGAGTCAGGTGAAAATGTTGAAAAGTGTGTCCACCGGGTAACCGGGAAATACCTGTCTTTTTTTGACCAATTGGAGGACAAATATTTACGGGAACGAGCCGTTGATTTACGGGATATCTCCCGCAGGTTACAAAGGTGCCTTTCTGGCACCACCGCATCGGGTACCGCCTTCCTTGATGAACCCAAGGTATTGGTGTCGGAAGATCTAACTCCATCGGATACGGCGGCTTTAGACCGTACGAAAGTTTTGGGGATTGGCGTGAACAATTTTATAAAAAAGTGGAGGAGCAAACAACAGGGGAGCCTTCTTTATTACTGGGATATTCAATGGGTGGACGACTGGCGATGGATGCCCTAGTGAATAATCCTGCTATGTGGAGCGGTGGAATTGTAGTTGGTGCAGATCCGGGTTTAATCTCGGACGATTCTAGGAGTAACCAGTTGCAGAAGGATCTCGAATGGGCACGACGCTTTCGGACAGAAGATATTCAGGAATTACTCAATGAATGGGATCGGCTTCCGGTCTTTTGCGGGAGATCGAATTGTGCGAGCAGGGAAATTACTGAATTGGACTCAGAAAAAATTAGCCATTTTTTTGATGTGTTTTCTAAGGCAAGGCAAGGCAATTTATCTTCTCTGTTGAAAGACCGTGAACTGCCACCCTTGCTCTACATTTCGGGTTGTGATGATCAAAAGTATACAGAAATTGGGCAGAACTTGGCTGCCCATTGTAGGCAAATTCGACACGAAATAATCCCAAATGCGGGTCATCGGGTACCATGGGAGAATCAGGATGCTTTTATATCCGAGGTCTCTGTATTTATTGATTCAGTTCTCAACAAATGAGTAAAATTCGATGTTCCTGGCCGAAGGATGATCCGACCTATCTCGCCTACCATGATAAAGAGTGGGGAGTCCCGGTTTATAACGATCTAAAGTTATTTGAAATGCTCATTCTTGAAGGAGCACAGGCGGGATTAAGCTGGATCACGATTTTAAAGCGAAGGGAGAATTATCGAAAAGCATATGATGGCTTTGATCCTTCAGTAATGGGAGCCTGGAAAGAATCCAAAATTATTTCTTTGTATGCGAATAAGGATATTATTCGAAACCGCTTAAAGATCATCGCAGCGAGGGGGAATGCCCGTGCTTATATGAAGATTTTAGAGGAATTTACTTCCTTTCGTGAATTTATTTGGTCGTTCGTAAATCATAAACCGGTAACCAATTTTTGGAATACCTTGGATGAAACTCCGGTTCAAACTTTAGAATCCGAGATGATGAGCAAGGCTCTAAAAAAACGAGGATTTAAATTTACCGGTTCAACGATTTGCTATGCTTACATGCAGGCAGTGGGTATGGTGAATGATCATATTACTTCTTGCTTCAGGCATGAAGAAATTAGAAGTTAAGTTGTATGAACACGAATCTACCCCCTCTCCCGATCGCTAAGTTTTATAATTTTTTTATTGTAATCGTTGGTCGAATTTTCCCACTTACATTTGGTTTGGGTGGTCTCCTTATGGTGGGGGTTGGGATTTGGTCCGTGCAAAAGGGTATGGAGAGCGAAGGCTGGGAAACCGTGCAAGGAACTATTTTAAAATCTGATATTAAAAAAAATGAAAGTACGACCAGGGACGCCAAGGGTTTTAGGCGAACAAAAACTTCCTATATTGTCACGGTGAACTATTTCTTCGAAATCGATGATAATAGATATGAGGGAAATACAATTAGTTTCGGGAATGTCAGTCATAGCGAACGATCGGATGCCCAGAATGAACTTAAGTCATATCCCAAGGGAAAAGAGGTAAAGGTTTATTTTAATCCCGAGGATCCTGATGATTCAGTTCTTAAAAAAGGAGTTGTTTGGCCAATGTGGATTGTCATTGGAATAGGAGCAGTCATTTTATTTGTTAGTCTCCTTGCCTCTATTTTTCTACCCAAGCTATTGAGAAAATATTTTTTGGGCAAACTTCAGGAAGGCAATAGCGAAAATAAACATCCGTTTTCCGAATAATCGGCTTAGTTTGCTACCTGCTTAAAAAGCTCTCAACTCTTCAAGCATTTCAAGGAAATTCTTGATCAGGATTTCGGAAGACTGAGGCTGAAACCGGGAGGTTCCCAGCCAGGTCTCGTAGCCTCCTAGTTTATGCTGGTTTGGCGGGGGGAGGTAGCCGTAACCCCCGTTGGCCATTGAAATCAGGAAGGTCCGCTTGAAAGGGCTCTTCTTCTTAATTTCCAGACCGATCTCGACCAACACTTCAAAAGGCATGCTGACGATGGCCTGATCTCCGATGCGGAAGGCCTGAATTAGGACGGGTTCGGTCCTAGGATGTTCGGGTTTTGAGTATTCAAGCACTCGGTTGGCTACCGAAGAGGTCCGTTTGTTGATCGCGTCCCGCTCCTTTCTTGTGCGTTGGAGAAGATCTTCAGCAAGTTTGATCTCTCGTTCGTTCGGTTCCCGATAGGGTAGGTTGACTTCCCGCTGGCGGGTAGCGATGACCGGTTTCGCTTCGTAGGTCTCAATCTTTTTCACCGCCCGCCAGGCGGCATCTGCGGTCTTGGAGGCTACGATGCGAATCTGTTCGAAAGGGGATCGGGGAGCCCGGGTGCCGGTGAATACGAGGTTGTTGATATCGCCGCTCGCCCCGTTGGTCATCATGGCAACAAAGTCTGTGGGTGGATTGGTTCCTCCGATTCGGTAGGGCATGATTCGGGAGAATTCCCCAAAGTAATCGGCAGAGGCCATTCCGACTTCCCGACCTTTATCATCAATTTTTTTGGGCACGCCACCCACATAATGGAGGGCATAATTGGCAATTAAAGCGAGGGGCTTGTTCCTTGAATTACGGACATCGATTATACAAAGCTCAGGGTCCACTGGTCCCGCTGGCCTTACCAGATGGTTGCGATTAGCATTGGTTCTGACCTGGTCTTTTTCACCCAGGGGGTTCGGTGGCATGGTGCCGGGTTGGAGGAACCAGCGCCGGTTCCGAACCTCAGAGGGTTCCTCTTCGGAGGAGAAACCTATTTTAGCAAGTTGCAAGCGTTCAATGGCAAGAACGATGGCTTCTTCGAGTTTATCGTGCTTGAGTTTTTCGTAAGCTTCGCGCCCAGGCATACCGGTTCCACCTTTGGGGGCACTATGAGTGTGAGTTGCACAAATAAGCATTTCTTCGGTTTTCCATCCCGTTCTTTTAGCAGCTTTACTCTTTGCGATATCCGAGATTTCCCTCCCGATACCTATGGCATCGATCAGGCAGATCACGGCACGGCCTTTTCCGTTCTCGAAAGCGACCGCTCGGACATGGAGCGGGTCATGCACAAAACTTGATTTACCGGATCGTAACTGGATAGGGAATACAGTGGGGCTTACAGTAACGCAGGCAGTTCCCACTTTAAGTTTTCCAATCTGAGCACTGGAAAATATTGCACTCCAAAGAAAAAAAGCCAAAAGAACGGGTGGGATTTTCATAAATCATTTATTAATCTAATGGAAAGGATAGGACTCAATCCTTAAATAGAAAATTCGGGACCTTTTTTAAGAGGGATTCCGTTCTAAGATAGCGTTTTGAAAATCCAAGTTTTACATCGATCTATTTTATGAAATTTTCATGGATTGCAATTCAGTGCTTGTCAAAAATGGGGTCATTGTTTTGCGTGTGTAATTGTTTTCACCTTTTAAACTTCAAAAATACATGAAAAAATTCCTCATTTTTACTCTTTTATTAAGTTCCTTTTCACTTTTCGGAAAACATCATGGTGAAAAAAAGCCATTGTCCGCTTTTATGATAACGGGCGGATGTTGTCATGATTATCCTAAGCAGAAGAATATAATCAGCGAAGGGATCAGTGAGCGTGTGGCAACCAAGTGGGATATTTTTTTCGAGATGGATGAGCAAAAAAGTAAAGCACGACTGAGCAAAAAAGGGTGGGCAGACAAATATGACTATATCGTGTATAACCATTGCTTTGCCCATGAGAAGGACGCTTCTTTTGTTAAATCTATTACAGATATCCACAAGGCGGGTAAACCTGCCATCGCTCTTCACTGTGCAATGCATTCCTACCACTGGAGTATTGCAGCTAAAGAGGGTGAAAAGAAATCTTGGCCGTTAATGCTAGGTGCCAGCTCCAAAGGTCATGGTCCAAAGGCTGCAATTACAGTGAATAAAGTAAAAGAACATGCTAACCATCCAATTATGAAGGATATGCCTGAGGGTTGGCTAACCCCTGAAGGGGAGCTTTATAATGTTCAGGAAGTTTACGAAGGCACCACAGTGTTGGCTTATGGCGATAACGGAAAGAACAAAAAACCAAATGAACCGCAGGCTTGTATATGGTTAAATACCCATGGGAAGGGCCGTATTTTTTCAACTACATTAGGTCACCACAATTCTACCATGTCGTCACAGGAATACCTCGACATGCTTGGAAATGCGGTTAAATGGATCACCGCGAAAAAATAGTTTGAGTTAAGACTAGTCTCGAAAGCGACCCTTCGACTTCTTTTTGAAGTCGCCGCCTCCTCCTTTGCCAAACTTCTTTCGTTTGTCAAATCGCCCTGCTCCTCCATTGTCCGTTCTTGGCCTTCCTTTATCTTTGGAGATATTCAATTGGTGTCCCTGAACCCAAACCGTTTTTAATGCGGTCATAATTTCGTTGGGCATGTCCGAAGGCAGGTCCATAAAAGTATGATCCTTGAACATTCTAATTTTCCCCATACTTCTTGGGTCGAGGCCCACTTCATTGGCAATCGCTCCGACAATGTCACCTTTTTGGATTCCGTGAAATTCCCCGACTTCAAAGCGATAGCTTTGCAGGTTGGAATCACTTCGGGCACCACCGCGGTCTTCACGTTCGTTGCGTCTGCCACGATCTTCCCGACCTCCCCGGTTATCGCGTCCACCGCGACTATCCCGATCTCTCCCGGACCGACTGTCCCGGGAGTTTTTCTTGGCGGGTTGGGGCATATCCACATAATAGAGTCCTTGCTTACCTGCCTCTAAGTGGGCTAGGGCAGCGGCCACATCGATTGAATCTTTACCGGATTCTTCGAGGTAACGTTGGATAGCAGTACGATAATCACCTAAATCGGCTTTGAGGTTTTCTTCGATCTTACCAAAAAATTCTTCCAGTTTCCGTTCATTCATTTCCTCCTTTGTGGGGAAAGAATATTCCTGACAGGGAACTTTGAGGGTACGCTCAATCGCATTGAGCATCCTTGTTTCTTTGTTGGTAACAAAAATAATGGCATCCCCTTCACGACCCGCTCTTCCAGTCCGTCCAATACGGTGTGTATAGGATTCGAGGTCAAAGGGAGCGTCATAGTTGAGCACATGAGAGATACGATCTACATCCAGCCCACGTGCGGCCACATCGGTGGCAACGAGTACATTAATTTTTCCACGCTTTAAACGGTCGACCGTTTTTTCGCGCAAATTCTGTGGCATGTCTCCATTAAGAGGTTCGGCTAGATATCCTTTACCCTGAAGCATTTCGGCAATTTCCATAGTCGCGTTTTTGGTACGCGAGAAAATAAGCATGGCTTCAAATCTTTCAATTTCAAGCAGGCGGAGAAGCATATTTCTTTTTTCGTGCTGCCTGACCTTAATAAATTGCTGGCGAATATTGGGAGAGTTTTCCGCCTTTACCTTGATGGTAACCTCAACCGGATTGTTTAAATGCTTTTCTGCCAATTTTCGTATTGGCTTGGGCATAGTAGCGGAAAATAGAGCGGTTTGCCGATCGTCCGGTGTATGTTCGAGGATCCAGTCAATATCATCAATGAAGCCCATACTTAACATTTCGTCGGCTTCATCGAGGACTAAAGCCTGAAGTTTGTCTAACTTGAGGTATCCTTTTTCAATATGATCCATTACTCGACCGGGTGTACCGACCACAACTTGAGTACCGCGTTTAAATTCGCGGATTTGCTCTCCATAACCAGTACCTCCGTAAACCGCAACCACCCTTAATTTAGGAAGGTTTTCAGCAAAGCCTTCGATTGCTTCCGCCACTTGCAGGGCAAGCTCCCGGGTGGGGGCGAGGACAAGAATCTGAGCACCTTTAACTGATTCATCCATTCGGGAAAGCAGGGGAAGTGCAAACGCTGCGGTCTTTCCGGTTCCGGTCTGGGCCACACCGATAAAATCTGATCCTCCGAGGAGCGGAGGAATCGCACGCTCCTGGATAGGGGAGGGGTGTTCATAGCCCGCTTTTTGAACAGCCTTTAAAATAGGCTGTGAAAGTTCAAGTTCGTCAAAGCGCATACGGTTATCCGCAGGCTCATCATTGTTTTCTTCATCACTCATAGGGAATTCTTTCGTTCGTTGTTTGTTTGTTTAGCCAGCATTCGAACGATTGTTCACTTATTCTATTCCCGTGTATTCCACCTGTGAAACCTTGTCCTCACACTTGACTTGTTAACATTATTCACATTTTGATAAAAAAGACGAGCAGTAAATATTGATTGGCTGGAGTCCTTTCAAAGCAAGGATTAGTATGACAGTACTAAACTTAGTCTTTACAGATCCTTTACATTCAGCCTATTCATTAGATGTAACTTGCCCTTATGAAACTTTCCGTGCCCAAAGAATCCCTTCCGACTGAAAAACGGGTAGCAATTAGTCCGGGAAATGTAGCTGCATTGATGAAGCTTGGTTATCAGGTTGCAGTTCAATCAGGTGCAGGAGAAAAGGCCAATTTTACTGATGAACTCTATGAGGAAGCGGGGGCTATTCTTATTGATGACTCTTCCGCATTGTGGGGTGAAGCAGACTTGCTTCTCAAGATTAATCCTCCCACCGATGAAGAAGTTACCTTGTTTAAAGAAGGAGCAACTTTGATCAGTTTTGCCTATCCTGCCCGTAATGAGAAATTACTCCAATCGCTGGGGGAACGAAAGGTAAATTGGTTAGCGATGGATTGCGTGCCCCGGATTTCGAGGGCACAATCGATGGACGCACTCAGTTCGATGGCTAATGTGGCCGGATATCGTGCGGTGGTCGAGGCTTCCCATGCGTTTGGTCGTTTTTTCACTGGTCAGATTACAGCGGCGGGTAAGGTTCCACCGGCCAAGGTTTTGGTAATTGGAGCGGGGGTAGCGGGATTGGCTGCAATTGGAGCCGCTCGTAATATGGGTGCAATCGTTCGGGCCTTTGATACCCGTCCCGCGGTGAAGGAAGAAGTGAAGAGTCTGGGTGGTGAATTCCTGATGCTTGATTTTGAGGAGGAAGGTGCCGGTTCGGGTGGCTATGCCAAGGTGATGAGTAAAGAATTTATCGACGCGGAAATGAAGCTGTTTGCCGAGCAGGCCGAAGAGGTGGATATTATTATCACCACTGCGATGATTCCCGGAAAAAAATCTCCGGTATTGATCACCGGGGACATGGTCAAGAGTATGAAGCACGGTTCAGTCATTGTGGACCTGGCCGCGGAGGGGGGAGGAAACTGCGAACTGACGGAGCCCGGAAAATTGAAGATTGTCCATGGAGTGACTATTTTGGGTTACTCCGATCTGCCTTCGCGTTTGGCATCACAATCCAGTCGTCTATATGGCAATAACCTCGTGAAACTAGTGAATGTACTGGGAAATACAGAGAGTTTTACTATTAACCAGGAAGACGAAATTATCCGTGGTGCCCTGGTTCTGGATCAAGGTGAAATATCTTGGCCTCCACCCAAAGTGGAGGTCAGTGTGCAGGTTCAAAAACCAAAAGGACCATCGGTCGTGAAGCCAATCGTAGAAAAAAAATCGATCTTTTCTCCCGGAGTAATGCTGGGCGGACTATGCGTGCTTCTGCTGGCTTTGGGCTGGAAAGGTGAAAGTGAATTTCTTGATCAGCTAACCGTATTCGTGCTGTCCTGTTTCGTAGGATACATGGTGGTTTGGAATGTGAGCCCCTCTTTACACACTCCTTTAATGAGTGTAACCAATGCCATTAGTGGGATTATTGTGATTGGAGGAATGCTTTTTGTTTCCGGATCCAATCCCTGGATTGCAGGTGTAGCCATTTTTTTGGCCACTATCAATATCGCTGGTGGTTTTTTAGTTACCCATCGAATGCTTAAAATGTTTCGTAAGGAATGACTGAGGGACTCATAACTATGGCCTACTTGGTCTCAGGAGTGTTTTTCGTTCTGAGCTTGGGTGGATTGTCCAAGCAGGAAACGGCCCGAAAGGGAAATAAGTATGGAATTTTGGGAATGGCTTTGGCGATTGCAGCTACCTTTTTAAGTGGAGAAGTAGAAAATTTTAAGCTTTTGATTCCATTGATGCTCGGAGGAGCCTTCATTGGAGGGGTTCTTGCCAAGAGGGTGGAGATGACCTCGATGCCGGAATTGGTTGCGATTCTGCACAGTTTTGTCGGGGCAGCCGCTGTTCTCGTCGGCCTCGCCAGTTTTTTGGATCCCAGTCATGCCGAGCTTTCTGAGACAGATCAACTAATTCATGATATTGAGATTTTACTCGGTGTCTTCATCGGTGGAGTGACTTTTACCGGATCGGTCATTGCCTTCGGGAAATTACGGGGGTCGTTAAGTGGCAAGCCGCTACTTTTACCCGGTCGTCACATGATTAATCTCGGTATGCTCGGAGCCTCCATCTGGCTGGGTGCCCAGTTTGTTGAACAGGGGCACGACCAGGCATTGGTCAGTCTATTAATTGTGATGGGAATCTCATTCGTCCTTGGTGTCCATCTAATCGTGGCAATTGGTGGGGCGGATATGCCTGTGGTCGTTTCCATGTTAAACAGTTATTCTGGATGGGCCGCTGCTGCCGCTGGCTTTATGTTGAAAAATGATTTGCTTATTATAACAGGGGCATTGGTGGGAAGCAGTGGTGCTATACTGAGTTATATAATGTGCAAAGCGATGAACCGTAGCCTGGCAAATGTGATTTTTGGAGGATTTGGAACAGGTGGGGGTAGTTCGTCCACAAACTCTGAGATTGAGGGTACAATTACCGAAACCAATGCGGACGAGGTGGCGGAGGAATTGAAAGAAGCGAAGGAAGTCATGATCGTGCCAGGGTATGGAATGGCGGTGGCTCAGGCTCAGCATGTGGTCAAGGATATTACCGAGACACTAAGAGGGCAGGATGTGAATGTTCGTTTTGCGATTCACCCGGTGGCTGGTCGATTGCCCGGGCACATGAATGTTTTGCTTGCTGAAGCCAATGTACCCTACGATATCGTATTTGAAATGGACGAGATCAATGATGACCTGCCCGAGGTGGATGTTTTATTAGTAGTCGGTGCAAATGACATTGTTAATCCTTCGGCCCTCGAGGATTCATCTAGTCCGATTGCCGGGATGCCTGTGATCGAAGCATGGAATGCCAAATCCGTGGTTGCGTTGAAAAGAAGTATGGCCGCGGGTTATTCCGGGGTCGAGAATCCCCTTTATTTTAAGGATAACACCAATATGTTATTCGGCGATGCCAAGGATACTTTATCCGCGGTTTTCTCCAAGCTTGGTTAAGCAGAGTTTTTTAATTAGTCTGGTATTCTCTTGCCACGGATGCCTAAACGCAAAAAATTAGCGAATGCATGCTTTTGTATCTTGCTTCGCCATTTGCCTTTTCGCTTCTGCATTTCTTTGCGGTCAGTCAGTTTATCGACCGAAGTTGATCAACAGTAAAATCGGAGATCATCATGATTTTCCGTTGGGAGTACTGGAGGCAACCGGTCGATTGAAAGATGGGGATAAAGAAATCCTTATCACGGATGTGGGTAAGCGTGGGACTGCGGAGGGTGCGGGGCTTTTAGTTGGTGACCGATTGGTACAGATCGCGGGAAAGTTTCCCAAGCCGTTTTCAAAAAAAACTGACACTGGACTGGAAGGACCACAGGCCCTTTTGGGGGCAAGTTTGAATCTCAATTCTTCCTTACCCAACCCACTTTTATCTCTTCAGGTTCGAAGAGGCTCTGAGTTAATTACCTTACCAGTTAAACTACCTTCCAGTCAGTCTTTCTCGCTGGCAGCACCAAGCACCTGTCCCAAAAGAAAAAAGTTTCTAGTAGATATTTCAAATCACCTGGCTAAGATTCAGCAAAAATCCGGCCGTTGGCAACCGGGGGTGGGCGGAGATGCGGATGTTTATACCACTGCATTTTGCGGGTTGGTGCTCTTGGCAAATAATGACGCCTCTCATCTGTCCTCGGTCAAAAAAGGGATCGAGTTTGTAAAGAAGGCCAGCATTGATTTGATTGATTTAAATGATCCTAAGAAAGGACCCAAAAATTGGCAGACTGCTGCCAACGGAATCTTTCTTGCGGAATATCAATTAGCCACTGGTGATAAAACTTATTTTAGCGAGCTCAAGAAATGCTGTGATTTACTTGCCCAGAGAGTGACCGAGAAGGGAACAATGGGTCACCATTACTCGATTCCTTACAGCGGCGGTGGCTTGATCGTCATCAATGTTCAGGCACATTTGGCCTGGGCTCTGGCTGAAAAGTGTGGATATCCAATCAATGAAAAATCTTGGCGTGATTCTTTTTC
>UPTG01003062.1_pt1 | contig 10905 bp, 6 predicted proteins | sample 2160121 | NCBI WGS metagenome assembly UPTG01 (sample SAMN06266255, study PRJEB28933) | marine metagenome | isolation source: Columbia River Estuary | place: USA:Columbia River Estuary, USA | collected 2014-07-27 | reverse complement strand
CAACCATATATTATTTCTCTTTGTAATGGTTTATATACATTAACAGTAACTGATGCTGTTGGATGTTCTGTTGATACTACAATTATGATTACTTGTCCTTTGGCCGCTTGTACAGATATTGCAGCTTGTAATTATGATGCATTGGCAGCTTGTGATGATGGTTCTTGTATATTACCAGATGGATGTACAGATAGTCTAGCCTGCAATTATGATTCTACAGCTACTTGTGATGATGGTTCTTGTTTAACATCTTATGGTTGTACTGATTCTACATCATTTAATTACGATCCATTAGCTACTTGTGATGATGGTTCTTGTGTAAGTGGACTTGTTACTATTGATACAATTAACATACAACATATAGCCTGCCCTAATGGTGGTGCAGTAGGTATTGCTAGTATATTACAGTCAGATTACACAAATCATTCGTGGCTTAATATTAGTAATGGCCAATTGTATAATGGTGGTGGTGGAAATGGTGGATTATCTAGAAATGATTTAGCAGCAGGTTTATATGTTATTACAGCTAGCATGCCTACTAATCCCTTATGTAATAATATTACTTACTCTGATACTTTTGAAATTTTAGAGGCATCTCCTTCTTTTAATTTTTCTTCTAATCAAGCGTGTCCTGATACATGTAATTTAAGTGTTAATGCTGATATGCAACTTGCAATTTCAGGCGTAAGTTATACTATGTTTTTTAATTCTAATTTCTTTACATTTCCCGTCACAATTCAGAATCAATGTGGAGGAATACATACTTATACAATATTAGCAGATGGTATTTCGTGTAACTCTGATGTAATTGGGGTAAGCCAGTTTGCACCTATGAACCTACAAACTATTGTAGTAGATCAGACCTGCAATATTATGGGTTCAGCTGAAGTAGTCATTACTGGGGTTAGTGCTCCAGGGTTAGATACTTATTGCTCTAATTCTCCACAGTTTAATTCTTATTCTATTATAGAAGATGTAGTATTTGTTGGAGATAATACTTCAATCAGTAATAATACACAAGGTGTTTGTGGTACTTATGTTGATTATACAGTTCAGTCGGCAGATGTTACCCCAGGTAGTAGTTATACAGTTGATATTAATTTAGGGACTTGTAGTTCTCAAGGAACGGCTTGGGTTGATTTTGCAAAAGTTTATATTGATTGGAATATAGATGGTGATTTTGATGATGCAGGAGAAATGGTTGCGCAAATTTCTCCAATACTAAGTCCTTCAACTCATAGCTTAATAATTAATATTCCTGTAAATGCAATTCCAGGGCAGAGTAGAATGAGGATTGTCTCTCAAAATGAGGATTATCAACCACTAAATAATGCTAACCCTTGTGATGATCAAGTTGCTTATTTTGGTGAAACAGAGGATTATACCATTATAGTAAATGGTTCTGTTGCAACACCAGTAAGCTACTTGTGGTCTGACGGTCAAAACACTGCAATCGCAACAAATTTATCTTCAGGAACATATTATGTAGCAGTTACTGATGCTAATGGTTGTATTAGTAGTGATACTGCTATTATTAATGGAGGTGCATCTAATATCTCTGTTACAGCGACTTTTGATCAAACAATATGTGCTGGATATACCCCAAGTAGTTTAAATGCTAGTAGTGGTGCTGTTGCGGGAACTTACTCTTGGGCTGATGCTTCTAATCCCTTAGTTATTCTTGGAACTGGCTCTAATTTTAGTCCACCACCTCTTACAAGTACAACAACTTATACAGTTACATTAACTGATAATAATGGTTGTGTAGCAACTGATGATATTGTGATAACTGTAAGTCCTGTACCTTCTGTAAGTTTAACTGCAGCACCTAACCCTGCTTGTGAAGGGGATGATATTTTACTTACTGCAACTTCATCAATTCCTGTAAATCAATATAAGTTTCAGGTAAATAATGGAAGTTGGAGTGATTTAACATCTCCTGGATGGGGAAACTCAAGTTCGTTTACATATAATAATATTACTACTACTACTCAGTTTAGAGTACAAGTAAAAGAAAATAATGGATGTAATGCAAGTGGTTGGTCAACAATAACAGTGCAAATTAATAATATTACAACTCCTTTAATAAGTCATAACTAAATTAATTTAATAATCAAAAATCGTTAAGGTCATGAAAACAAAAACAAACAACAAATTTCTGAAAGCAGTTGCTGTATTAGCAATGTTTTTAGTGAGCAACACAATTATTGCTCAAACAAGTACTGCGCCAACTCAAGTGGTGTGTATTGGTTCATCTGAGCCCTATTTATTAAATCCATCAAATTCAACATCTACATATCAGTGGGTTCTGAGTAGTGGTGGTATTATTACTACTGGACAAGGTACAGGATCAATCTCTATTGATTGGAATATGGTAGTAGGTGGCCCTCACACATTAACAGTAACTGAAACAGATGTAAATGGGTGTGCAGGTTTACCCAAAATAGTTGATGTAACTCTAAATATATTAGATGACGCATCTTTTATTCTTACGGATTTCTGTGAAGGTTCTACTAATTCAGCATCAGGAATTATTACTTCAGGTGGCGGATTTACTTTTAATCCATTACCAACCGCAGGAGAATCAATAAACACTTCTACAGGAGAAATTACAGGTGGTTTATCAGGAAACACTTACAATGTTGAGTATTTAACTAATGGGACTTGTCCGCAACAAAGTGTTGAGTCAGTTTATGTTAATGCTTCAGATGATGCATCTTTTACATTGACAGATTATTGTGAAGGAACAGCAAATTGGGCAACTAATATAAATTCCGGAGGGACATTCTCATTTAATCCACTTCCAGGTGGAGGTGAAACAATAAATGCTAATACAGGAGAGATAACAGGAGGTGTTTCTGGAAACACTTACAATGTTGAATATATTACAAACGGAGTATGTCCTGATAACTCAATAGAAACTGTAACCGTTAATAATTTAGATGATGCATCATTTACTTTGACAGATCATTGTGTGGGTTCTCCAAATGCAGCAACTGCTATTGCAACAGCAGGTGGTAGTTTTGTGTTTAACCCAATTCCAACTGGAGGTGAGTCTATTGATCCAATAACTGGAGAAATTACAGGTGGACTTTCAGGTATTTCTTATACGGTTGAGTATTCTACAACAGGTGTTTGTGCTGATTCTCAAACACAAAATGTTTTAATTTACACAACTCCATCAACAGGACCGATATTTCATAATTAAAGTTGCGTAAACTCGGACTGGTCATATTATCTGTTTTAGTATTTGCTTTCAATTTGAAGGCTCAAAATATTGTGCATCTCTGTGTGGGAGATTCTCATGATTTTGGTATACCATCAACAGCTGGTTCGGTTTATGATTGGAATGTTCAAAACAGTTCTATTGCTACTATTGTTTCAGGAAACGGAACGGAACTCATCACTATTGACCTTAACAGTACAGGTGTGTTCAAGTTAGTTGTTGAAGAAACAAATCAAGATGGTTGCTTAGGATATGATAGTGTAATGGTAGAGATTCATGATTTCCCCTCTGCAGATATTGTAGCGCTAGGTCCTCTTACTTTTTGTAATGGTGATAATGTTGATTTGCAACTGAATACTGCTGAATCAATATTTGTTTGGAATAATGGGGTTAATAATATTGTAAATAATATTACTGCTAGTGGAAATTATTTTGCAACTGTAACGGATAACTATGGTTGTTCAGTTAACACGAATTCAATTGATGTTTTGGTTGAAGAAAATCCAAATGTAGATTTTACAATAGACGGATTTTGTGTTGGGATTCCAACTTCATTTGTAAATAAATCAGTAGTAGATCCTTTGGCTGTTATGAATTATAGTTGGTATTTGGATAATGGAGCAATTTTATACCATGATAGTACGGGTTATACTTATAATAATATTGGAGATTATTCAGTTTCTTTTGTAGCGATTTCTGATATTTATTGTAAAGATTCTATTGCAAAGGATTTCACAATTTTCGGAAATCCTGAAGCTAACTTTACTTATAATCCTTTTACTGTTTCTACTTTGTATCCGCAAGTAAGTTTTACTAATACTTCATTAAATGCGACTCCAATTTTATGGACTTTTAATGATACTACAACCTCAGTTGATGAAAGTCCAGTACATTCTTTTTATGACCCAGGAATGTATGAAGTATGGCTTACAGTAGAAGATGATAATCAATGTATTGATTCTGTTCAAAAACAGATAAAAGTTTATTATGATTATATTCTACATGTACCTACTGCATTTACTCCTAATGATGATGGTAATAATGATTCTTTTGGACCAAGTGGTTGGAGAATGGAAAAGTATAAGGCGTATCAATTTATAATATATAACCAATGGGGAGATAAAGTTTTTGAAACTAATGATGTCTTAGAGCAATGGGGTGGAATAGGTGCTCCTACTGATGTTTATAGTTGGGTATTACTCATTACTGATGAGCTAGGAGCAGTAAGAAAAGAAAATGGATTGGTTATTTTGATAAGGTAACTACCTCAAGTCAATCACTTCAACTCCTTGGTGTTTTTTAGTATCAAAGTAAAAAGGTTTTATTGTGGTATTGCTTTTAAAACTATTAACTAGGTAAGTATAAGTCCCTCCGTTTTTATCGTGCATTCTAATGCGATAAATTTCATTTTTAGCAGCATCAATAGCAATGTTAATTTTCATAAACTCTCCACTTTCTTCAGGGAATAAATCAATGAGCTGTAATCTTTTTCCTTTTTCTGAACTTGCACCAACATAAGTGTATTTATATCCGTTTTCATAAATAGTAAAGAGTTTATTAGGAGTCATTTCTTCCTCAGGGTCATGTTCCATTATTTGCACTTCATTCATGTCAGCTAAATATACCCATTGACTTTCTCCATCATTTATTATTGTTTGAGCATCCATTTCTAATCTAAAATTATCCTCTTGTAATACCAAAATCCCTTGCTGAGTTTCTTTAATATTTTGGCTCTTATTTTCAATAATAAAATCAAAAGCAACAGTCATATTTTTGTAAGATTTAGTAGTTGCCCTTAGCTTCTCAAGAGCTTCTTTTGCTACTGGGTCCTCCTGTGCAAATAATATTGAGCTAATTGCTAATAATAAGATTGTTGTTATTTTATTCATTGTTTCCTAAATTTCTTAATAATTCTTCAAGAGCCATTTCATCTCTTACTAATACTTGCCTTGCTTTACTGCCTTCAAATGGTCCGACTATTCCAGCCGCTTCTAATTGATCAATAATTCTCCCTGCTCTATTATAACCTAATCTTAATTTCCTTTGGATGAGTGATGTTGATCCTGATTGATGTTTTACTACAACTGCTGCAGCATCTTCAAATAAAGCATCTTTATCATCAAGATCAGCAGTTGAACCAACCGCATCAGCTTCTCCTTCATATTCTGGTAATAAATGAGCATCAGGGTAAGCTCTTTGAGAACCAATAAACTCACATATTTTCTCTACCTCAGGTGTGTCAATAAAAGCACATTGCAAACGGGTTAAATCATTTCCTGTTGAAATAAGCATATCACCCATACCAATTAATTGCTCAGCACCTTTACTGTCCATAATTGTTCTAGAGTCTGTTGTAGAAGAAACTCTAAATGCAACCCTAGCTGGGAAGTTTGATTTAATAAGTCCTGTAATAACATTTACTGATGGCCTTTGTGTTGCGACAATTAAATGGATACCAATAGCACGTGCCAATTGAGCTAGCCTAGCAATAGGAGTTTCAATCTCTTTTCCTGCAGTCATAATAAGGTCAGCAAACTCATCAATAACTAGTACAATATAAGGCATGTATCTGTGCCCGTTATTTGGGTTTAATTTCCTACTGATAAACTTAGTATTGTATTCCTTGATGTTACGGCATTGAGCCATTTTACAAAGCTCGTATCGTTCATCCATTTCAATGCATAATGAATTTACAGTATTTACAACTTTTTTGGTGTCCGTAATAATTGCATCTTCCTCTCCTGGCAATTTTGCTAAGTAGTGGCGTTCAATTTTATTGAAAAGAGTAAGTTCTACTTTCTTAGGGTCAACCAATACAAACTTAACTTGTGAGGGATGCTTTTTGTAAAGTAAAGATGCTAAAATTGCATTTAGCCCTACTGATTTCCCTTGCCCAGTTGCTCCAGCCATAAGTAGATGGGGCATTTTTGCCAAATCCACTACATAGGTTTCATTTGAAATGGTTTTTCCAAAAGCAATTGGCAAGTCCATTTTGCTGTTTTGGAATTTCTCTGACTGTAATACTTCCAGCATAGAAACTGTGTTTTTCTTTGCATTTGGAACTTCAATACCTACCGTTCCTTTCCCAGGTATTGGAGCTATGATTCTTATTCCTTCAGCAGCTAAGCTTAGGGCAATATCATCTTCTAAGTTTTTAATTTTAGAGATTCTTACTCCAGCTACAGGTACAATTTCATAAAGTGTAATTGTTGGACCTACAGTTGCTGATATTGATGCAATTCCAATTTTGTAATGCCCAAGAGTTTCAACAATTCTATTTTTATTGTTTTCCAAATCATCTTTATCAATTTCAATTTTACTACCTCCATAATCGTTCAATAAATCCATGCCTGGCATTTTGAATTTAGACAATTCAAGGGTTGGGTCGTAATCACCTAATTCTTCTAATTTCTTCTCAATCTCAGTTTTGCTTAGTATTTCTTCTGTCTCACCTGTACTTACTTCCATACCTAGCTCTTCCTTTTCTTCTTCCTTTTGTGGATCAACCTGAGGTGTAACTAAAGTTGGTTCTAATGGATTTGCAATTGGCTCAGTTGTTTCACTAATTGTTTCTATTGTAGTTTCTTCTAATACAGGAGCAGTTGTTTGTTCATTAAAAATTGTAGTTACTTCTTCCTCTTGCGTTTCCTCATTCTTTTTAGGTTTTATCTTTTCAATAAAACTGCTTAATTTTTCTGATGTAATATCAAAAGTTAAAACAAGATAAAGCACTACTGCAGTCAGTAAAAGGAGAGAAGTTCCAATTCCTCCAATTGCTTGATTAAGTAGTTCATTTACAAATATTCCAATTCCACCAGCCGTTATTAATCCGCCAAAAAAATGACGAATAAATACGGGTAAAATAATCATTCCTAGTATGCTATTGAAAATAAACTTACTTAGTTTAACTTTATTAAACCCAAGGATTTTTAATCCGCTAAGTAAAATGGTTAGAGGTATAAATAGAGCAGATAATCCAAACCAAAGTTTTATTAACCTGTGAGAAAGTTGAGCTCCTAATCCTCCAATTTGATTGTTAGTGTTATTATTAAAAATGGTATATCCTTCTGATGTAAGGATGCTGTCATCAGACTTCCAATCTAGTAAATAAGAAATAAAAGCAATAATCATAAGTACTGATACGAGTACAAGTATAGTTGCAAATATTTTCTGATTATTAGAGTCAAGAAAAGGAGCTTTGATTTTTCCCCAATCTATCTTCTTAGATTTTTTTACTTTTAAATTAGTTTTTGCCATATAGTCATCAAAAATACAAATGAATTGTACTTTTTTATGCTAGTAATAACATATGTTTTAGCATTATATTGTTAATAAATGTTAAAGTTAAAACAATGATTGCTGTATAGTATAAAACATTAAATTTGCATACGAAATGTTTAAGATAAGTATACATAACGAAACTGCAGCTTTAAAAGCTGTTGTTGTTGGTATTGCTGATGATTTTGGTGGCATTCCTAAGTTGGAGGATTGCTATGATCCAAAATCAAGAGAGCATGTAGTTGCTGGAACTTTTCCTTCAAATGATTCTTGTGTAAAAGAGATGAATGCTTTAGTTTCTGTGTTTGAAAAGTATGATGTAAAAGTTTATCGTCCAGAAAATATTAAAGGATTGAATCAGATTTTTAGTAGAGATATTGCTTTTGCAATTGAGGATAAGTTGATTTTACCAAATATTATTGAAGATAGAGCAAAAGAAGTTGATGCAATTAGTAATGTGTTTTCCCAAATTTCTGAGGAAAACAAAATAAAAATGCCAATTGAGGCTAGGGCAGAAGGTGGTGATATAATGCCTTGGAATGATTATATTTTTGTTGGATATTCTGAAAAGGAGGATTTTGATAAATATACAGTTGCTCGTACCAATAAAACTGGACTTGATTTTTTGACTGAGACTTTTCCAAATAAAATAGTGAAAGGTTTTGAACTCAACAAATCGGATATTGACCCAAGAGAAAATGCCTTGCACTTGGATTGTTGTTTTCAGCCTATAGGAAAAAATATGGCTATTATTTATAAGGGAGGTTTTAAGTATTCAGCAGATGTTGAGTTTTTAGTAACTTATTTTGGTGAGGAAAATATAATTGAAGTAGATAAAGAAGAAATGTATAATATGAATTCAAATATATTTTCAATTTCAGAAGAGGTAATTATTTCTGAAAAAGGATTTACAAGATTGAATGAGAGCTTAAGAAAAAGAGGATTTACAGTAGAAGAAGTTCCTTATGCCGAGATAGCGAAAATGGAAGGGCTTTTAAGATGTTCAACAATGCCGTTAATTAGACAATAATGAAACAGATTACAAATTCAATAATGATGATAAAGCCGGTAGGCTTTAGGTACAATGAGCAAACTGCTGTTAATAATTATTATCAGCAGGTATTGGATAATTTAACGGATGAACAAACCCAAGAAAAAGCGTTAAATGAGTTTAATACATTTGTAGATAAATTAAGAAATGTAGGTGTGAATGTGGTTGTAATTGAGGATACAGAATATCCTGACACTCCAGATTCTATTTTCCCTAATAATTGGGTTTCATTCCATAGTAATGCTATGATAGGACTGTATCCTATGTGTGCTGAAAATAGGAGAGATGAAAGAAGGGAGGATATCTTTGATACTCTAGTTGATGAATATGGTTTTACTATTGAGGGAATAAAGGATTTTACGGAATTTGAAGAGCACGATAAGTATCTGGAGGGTACGGGTAGCATGGTGTTGGATCATGTAAATATGATTTGTTATGCTGCTATTTCTATCCGTACGGATGAGATTGCCGTAATGCAGTTTTGTGAAGAGTTTGGTTATCGTCCAATATGCTTTACGGCCAACCAAGATGTAGAGGGTGAGCGTATGGCAATTTACCATACTAATGTAATGATGTGTGTGGCAGATACTTTTGTAGTAATTTGCTTGGACACCATTGATGATGAAGCTGAAAGAGAGCATGTGTTAGAAGCGCTTACAGAAACAGGAAAAGAAATTATTGAGATTACTGAAGCTCAAAAGCATAGATTTGCAGGAAATATGTTGCAAGTGATGGGAGATAAGCCTTACCTTGTGATGTCTAACTCGGCTTATAGTAGCCTAACAGAAGAACAAAAAATAGATATTGAAAAACACTGTCCTATTTTATATAGTTCACTAGATACTATTGAGGCGTGTGGTGGCGGTAGTGCAAGATGTATGATGGCAGAAATATTTTTACCAAAACAAAAGTAATGATAGAAGAAATTTTAAAACAAGAAATAGAAAAATGTTTAGCTGCATTGTATTCAGCAACTGAACAAAGTATTCAATTTCAAAAAACCAGAAAGGATTTTGAAGGAGATATTACTTTAGTAGTTTTTCCATTATTGAAGGCTTCAAAAAAAGGACCAGAACAAACTGCCGAACAGATAGGAGAATACCTAAAGGAAAAGGTTATTGAGGTTGCTGATTTTAATGTGGTAAAAGGATTCTTGAATTTAGAAATTACGCAAGAATATTGGTACAATCAATTTGTTACCGCTTATAATACTGATGATTATGGAGTAGTAAGTTCAGTTGAGAATGCTCCTACTTATTTGGTTGAATATTCATCTCCTAACACTAACAAGCCACTTCATTTAGGGCATATAAGAAATAATTTATTAGGTTATTCTGTAGCTGAAATTATTAAGGCTAGTGGGAAGAATGTGAAAAAAGTTCAAGTCATTAATAATAGAGGAATTCATATTTGTAAGTCAATGGTTGCTTGGCAAGATTTTGGGAATGGAGAAACACCAGAAAGTAGTGGCTTAAAAGGAGATCATTTGGTTGGAAAATATTATATAGAGTTTGATAAGAATTATAAGAAAGAAATTGCTGATTTAGTTGCTGATAAAATGGAACTCAAAGATGCAGAGAAACAAGCACCTATTTTTAAGAAAGCTCAGGAAATGTTGAGAAGTTGGGAAGCAAAAGAACCAACTGTAATTGCTCTTTGGAAGAAAATGAATGGATGGGTTTATTCTGGTTTTGAATCAACATACAAAAGGTTAGGAGTTGATTTTGATAAGAACTATTATGAAAGTGACACTTATTTGCTAGGAAAAAAAGTAGTAGAGATTGGCCTTGAAAAAGGTGTGTTTTATAAAGAAGATGATGGTTCGGTATGGATAGATTTATCGGCTGAAGGATTGGATAAGAAAATTATTTTGCGTTCGGATGGAACGGCTGTTTACATGACTCAAGATATTGGAACGGCTATACAAAGACATGAAGATTTCGCTTTCTCAAATATGGCATATACGGTAGGGAATGAACAGGATTACCATTTCAAAGTTTTATTCTTAATTCTTGATAAATTAGGATATTATTGGGCGAAAAGCTGTTATCATTTATCGTACGGAATGGTTGATTTGCCAAGTGGAAAAATGAAATCACGTGAAGGTACAGTGGTTGATGCTGATGAGTTGATGGATGGAATGGTAAGTACGGCTAAAGGAATTGCTAAGGATTTAGGAAAATTGGATGGAATGACTGATCAAGAAGCAAATGAACTTTATGAAATAGTTGGTATGGGAGCACTTAAGTATTTTATGCTAAAAGTTGATCCTAAAAAGAGAATGTTATTTAACCCTGAAGAGTCGGTAGATTTTAATGGAAATACTGGGCCTTTTATTCAATATACTTAT
>UPTG01003059.1_pt1 | contig 10919 bp, 9 predicted proteins | sample 2160121 | NCBI WGS metagenome assembly UPTG01 (sample SAMN06266255, study PRJEB28933) | marine metagenome | isolation source: Columbia River Estuary | place: USA:Columbia River Estuary, USA | collected 2014-07-27 | reverse complement strand
TCACGTAGTTTACGCCCGCCTGTAAATATTTTTCGATAATTTCACCGCTGCGAATACCGCCACCAATTTGAATCGGTAGCTTAGGAAATGCGTGTGCAATTTCAGTCACCACTTCGCCATTAATTGGCTCGCCAGCAAACGCGCCGTTCAGATCGACCAAATGTAAACGACGACAACCTTGGTCTACCCATTGCTTGGCAAAATTCACTGGGCTATCACCAAATACCGTAGAATCTTCCATTAGGCCTTGGCGTAGACGTACACACTGGCCGTCTTTTAAATCAATTGCAGGGATAATTAACATATTCTTTCCAAATTTTATATTGTAGTGTCTATAAAGTAGTGGTTATGAAGTAGCGCCTATGAAGCAGTGCCAATGAAGTAATGCCTATAAAGTAGCGCCTATAAAAACGATGTGCCAAATATTACACGCGGCCATTCCAATCGACGAAATTTTTAAATAATTGTAAACCGACCACATCACTTTTTTCTGGATGAAACTGTGTGGTAAATAAATTATCTAGGGCCATTGCCGCAGCGAACGGCTGCTGATAATCACAATGGCCCGCAATCTGTTCTGGATTTTCTGCCTGTACAAAATAGCTATGCACAAAATAAAAACGGCTATTATTTTCAATCCCTTGCCATAAAGGATGGTCTATCGTTTGCTCTACTGTATTCCAACCCATGTGCGGCACTTTTAATTTATGGCCATCGGCATCTACGGTATTTTCAGTAAAAAACTTTACTTCACCGGGTAATACATTGATGCAATCGACACCACCGTTTTCTTCGCTAGATCGCATGAGGGCTTGCATACCAACACAGATCGCTAACACAGGTTTACCATCAGCAATCAGTTTAGGAACCAGAATATCAAATCCAAGACGATGAATTTCTGCCATGCAATCACGAATGCCGCCTACGCCGGGAAATAGCACTTTATCGGCATTGGCTATTACTTCTGGGTCAGCAGTGATGGCAATATGACTGTTAGGTGCTACGTGTTCGAAGGCACTCGCCACGGAATGCAAATTTCCCATACCGTAATCGATAATGGCGATGGATGTTGTCATAATTTACCTATTAAGAAAAAGAAATATAGTAAGAAAAAGAGATAAAACAGTCACTCTACCGATTAACCCTTTATCGTCACGCCGGATAACGTTGGATTCCGGATAAGCAAAGGGCGCTTTCCGGAATGACATGACTGGTTTGTAGAGTCTTCACCCTCTTCTTACCTTTGATGAGCGAGGGTGAAACATTGGTTTACAATTTTGGCTTACATTTTTGACTTACAGTGTCCCTTTAGTAGACGGCATAACACCGGCCATACGCGGATCCTGCTCTAAAGCCATACGCAGTGCGCGGCCAAAGGCTTTAAAAACCGTTTCGATTTGGTGATGTGCGTTTTGACCTTTGATGCAATCAATATGCAATGTCACTTGCGCATGATTGACGAAACCTTGAAAAAACTCCCAAAATAGCTCGGTATCAAAGTTACCTACGCGTTTTTGCGTAAAAGGAATGCTCATCAATAAGGCTGGACGACCAGAAAAGTCGATTACCACGCGAGACAAGGCTTCGTCTAATGGCACATAAGAGTGGCCATAACGACGAATACCTTTTTTGTCGCCAATGGCTTTTGCCACCGCCTGACCAATAGTAATGCCGATATCTTCTACGCTGTGGTGATCATCAATATGTGTGTCGCCCTCGCAGGTGATATCAAGATCAATTAAGCCATGACGGGCAATTTGATCCATCATATGCTCTAGAAACGGAACACCTGTAGCAAAAACCGCTTTACCGGTGCCATCAAGGTTAAGATCGACATTAATTTTAGTTTCTAGGGTGTCGCGACGGACACTAGCGGTGCGGGCGCTCATGCGCTTCTCCAATGTGTAAAATCCAGTATTCAATAAAGTATCTGGATATAAAAACAGCCGGATACGATTAGGCTGGTGATTATACGTGTTCATTGCCATCGGGTGAAGCCATTGTATAAGTCATCTACGAACTGATCTACAATATGGCTGTCTATCGTATCGTTCTTGATGATGTTAATGTTATATCTCACAACAATATAGAACGATAAAATCACTTACCATTTTTTCAGTATTCATTTACTTAAAAAGCCTAAAAAGCCACGTAAATAGAGACTTTTTATAGAGACCACTATGAAGCTTATCAAAATTGCCCTTAGCACTATTGCCTTAATCATCCTGCTTATTATTGCCGCGGTGGTTTTACTGCCACAGTTTATCGATCCTAATGATTACAAAGCGCAAATTACCGATACCATCGAACAGAAAACCGGCCTAGAAGCCACCATAGATGGCGATTTATCCTTATCGGTATTCCCTTGGCTAGGTGTAAGCACCGGGCACATCGTACTGAAACAGCCTACCGTCATCCAACAATCAGCGCCTAAAGCAGGCGACTTTGTGGACGTACAGGCTATCGACATTAAAGTGAAGCTCATCCCGTTATTGAGTCGCAAGATAGAAGTCGATACGATTTTATTACAGCAGCCTCGCATTGAGTTTGTCGTGAATTCGGCAGGTAAAAATAGTCTTGCAGGCCTAAGTCAAACAAGCAGTTCGAAAAGCTCAAGCAATGAAGTAACTCAAGCAACGAACACCACAACGGCAGCATCTGCTGAGCCAGCGGCTATTGCTGCTTTCACTATCGCAGGCGTTGATATTAATGATGGCCGTTTTATTTTTGACGACCAACAAACTAATAGCCGTTATGAACTAACTGACTTAAACGTTAACAGCGGTAATATTTTAGAAACCACCGCTCCACTTTCTATCTCTGGAGTCTTAACAGGCAAAGCGATTGAGACTATGACCTTTTCGCTGAATAGCGAAGTCAACATTAACAAAGACACAATGGCCGTCGCTCTTAATAATTTACGTTCGTCTATAGCTCAAGGAACAAACACAGTTGATGCAGAAATAGAAAATATCAACTTTCAGCAAGCGAACGCCACTGCAGCCATAGAAGAAATCAGTATTGATGGCACTTTTGAGAGCACCCCTATATCACTTAGCATTCCTTCAATGAGTGCCGACATTAACAAAGCATTAGTGAACATTCCTGCATTTACCGTCAACAGTAGTGATATTACATTATCGGGAAATGTGGATATTAAAGACTGGAATAAAGTCCCAATAATTGTTGGGGACATTCAATCGAATACCGTTAATCTTCAGAGCACCTTAAAAAAATTCGGCATAGATTATTTACCGACTAATTCATCTGCATTAACTAAGGTTTCTTTTAGCTCTCATTTTAATGCGACAACGAATGGGGCAGCGCTGCAAAAAACTCAAATCACCATCGATAAAACAGTACTTACTGGCGATGTCGCCATCATCGATTTTTCTCAACCTAAATACCGATTTGACCTAGCGCTTAATGAAATCATTATTGATGACTACCTGCCTGTTTCTACTGACGACTCAAATACTGCAAACAATGATAAAGCGCTTACCGCAACAGAAGCGCTCGCTGCTCCCATTATTTTATTAAAAGATATTTATGCTAACGGTACGTTTAAGGCAAACAAAATAACCGCTAATAAAATAAAATTGACCAATAGTATTATTAACATTGCTTCAACCGACAGCACTGTCACTATTACACCTACGGTTGATTTATACGATGGAAAACTAGCAGGCAGCACAATATTACAACGAGGAAAATCTCCTACCTTATTAATCAAAAACACCTTAACAGGAGTTAACTTAGAACCATTACTGACCGACGCCGAGGTAAGCGATCAACTGTCGGGCATTGCCAATATTAATACCAATATCGTCGTAAGCGAAAAAAGCGGCGAGCCATCAAGCAAAGGGACGATCGTTTTATCCGTAAAAAATGGCGCGCTTAAAGGTATTGATATCAAAAAAGTATTGGACGATGCGCAAGCAACTATTGATAAGATACGCGGAAAAAATGTTAATCAAGACGCTGAGTCGAATACAGATGAAACTCGCTTTGCTGAAATGTCGGCAACGCTGTTGATTAATAATGACATCATCACCAATAATGACTTATCGATGAAAGCACCCGCCTTTCGCATTAACGGTCAAGGCACGGTTAACACCGCAGCACAAACTCTCGACTATCTAACCTCTATCGTTATTGTCAATACTAACTCCGGTCAAGGTGGCGAAAGCCTTAATGACTTAAAGGGCTTTACTATACCGGTTCGTTTTACTGGTCCACTAGCATCACCCAAGTATGCTATCGATACTAAAGCGTTGCTAAAAGCTAACGCAGGCAAAGAGCTGGATGAGAAAAAGGCTGAATTAAAAGCAAAGGCCGATGTTAAAAAAGCCGAGCTAAAAGCAAAAGCGGATGAAAAGAAAGCAGAACTGAAAGAAAAAGCGACTGAGAAACTAAAAGAGTCTGGAAAAAAATTATTTGATAAGTTATTTTAAAAAACCGTAGAAAGACACTTTACACAACACATGTGTCAACACATAAAAAAGCCGCGACAATATTAATTGTTGCGGCTTTTTTTATATTCTTATGTTGATACTTTAATCACAAGTAAGGTGTATATTTATCACCGTATAAATTAGATAACACCGCATTTAAATGGTGCTTGAGCGCGGCATAATCATTAACAAGAATACCGACGTGGCCTAGCTTTCGGCGAGGGCGTTCTTCTTTGCCATACGCATGATAAAACAACTCTTCAGAAGAAAAATCGTCGGGGTTACCATGCTCACCCAACATATTCACAATGCCACCAATGCCGTTAGCTTCTGTTGAACCTAAGTTCGCATTAGCAATCGCACGACAATGATTTTCAAATTGACTGGTTTTACAACCTTCCATTGTCCAGTGACCAGAATTATGTACCCGCGGCGCTAGCTCGTTCACCACCAAACCTTTTTCGGTATCAAAACATTCCATCGTCAACACACCGACATAATCTAAAGTAGATAATACTGTTTCCATATAGGCAACCGCACCCTCTTCCAAAATCACATCGGTATTAGGCGCTGGTGCCATCGTCGCAATTAATACGCCGTCTTCGTGACGATTTTCCATAAGGGGATAATATGCAATATCGCCGTTGGCATTGCGCGCAGCAATGACAGAGATTTCTCGGGTGTAATTCACATGTTTTTCTGCGATCAACTGCACTTGATCGCTTAGCGTCACTTGCGCTAAATCTTCAGCGGTTTTAATACGCCATTGATTGTAACCATCGTAGCCTGACTCTGCGGCTTTGATATAAATAGGTAGCCCCAAACGTTCTGGCAAACTATCTAACTGTGTTTGTGTTTCGATAATTTCAAAATCGGCAGTAGGAATGCCGTTGTGGCGAAGAAAGTTTTTTTCACGGATACGATTCTGTGATAGGTAAATCGCGTTATCGTTTGGATATATTTTGGCGTGAGATTGAAGTGCTGCCAATAGCTCAGCATCGACCATTTCTTTTTCAACGGTGATCACTTCAGGGGAACCCAAGGCTAAAAATAATGCTTCTGCCGACATCGCTGATGAATAAGTAACGATATTACCTAAGCCATCTACACATCGAACATCTTCTTTTGGGTCCGCAATAAACGAGAATGTATAGCCTAATTTAAGACCTGCTTGGGCAGTCATTTGTGCCAACTGACCACAACCAAAAATAGCAATATGCATTACGGCATCCTCTCAGAGTTCAAACAAAAACGCTTATTCAGCGTCGCTGACAGACCAAGGCACGCTATCTGTTTGTGCTTGGCGCCACGCCTGAATACGTGATGATAAAGCGTCGTCCGACAAGGCCAACATCTGTGCCGCCATCAAACCAGCGTTATAAGCACCGGCTTCGCCAATGGCTTGTGTCGCGACCGCAACGCCGCGTGGCATTTGTACGATAGACATAAGGCTATCCATACCTTTTAACTGCTTACTACTCACAGGTACACCAACAACGGGCAAATGTGTTAACGCCGCTGCCATACCGGGCAGATGCGCAGCACCGCCAGCACCCGCAATAATGACTTTAACACCGCGAGTATGTGCCGCTTGGGTAAACTCAACGAGGCGCTCTGGTGTGCGATGTGCAGAAACCACATTGGTTTCATAGCTAACACCTAGCTGGTCTAAAACACCCGCTGCCTCGGACATAGTAGGCCAATCCGAACGGGAACCCATAATAATGCTAACACTTACACTCATCACTGTATCTCTAGGTATATCAGCACTTAGCCATAGGCCACCGTCATTTAACTACCTATTTTTAGCAAAAATGCTATGCCATATCCCTCAAAAAACGGGGGATAACAAACTGACTGTAACGGCTAAAAATAGACCCGAATACGGGTAGAACTACATGACTTGATTGTGCTTGATGGTAAAAAAGGGCGAAATTGTAACAGCAGATGGCAATAGAGGCTAGTATTTGGCCTATTGCTTCATTTCCGAAAACGCAAAAATCTATAAAAGGCCCTAGACAGCCAATCCATCTTAGAAGAACAAGCATATCTTACATTACTAGGAGCCATTAGGTAGTCGTCGCTAGGTAAGAGCTATTAGGTAAGAGCCACTAGGTGCCAAGCGTGTACCCGTCATAAAAAATGCTGCTTCAAAAAATAGAGAAAACATGATTAAAAGACGATTTACACCTATACCGACAAGCCAAAGCAAGAGTAAACTTCACCCTAAAGAGCCGCCATGTTTATTAAAAGAAATTAATATGCCTTTACACCCTCAAGCTAAAGCCTTTCTCGATATTATTAATGCTTCAGATCGTATTCCTCTACCTGTATTAGGCGCCAAAAAATCAAGGGAGCTATATACTGAAAGGCCCGAATACATAGCACCGCCATGGGTAGCTGTTTTTTCCGTCGAAGATAGGATCATCGAACAAAACGACCTCTCTATTCCTATACGGATTTATACCCCTAAAGAGCCAACAACACCTTTAACTACCTGTGTGTTCTATCATGGTGGTGGCATGGTGATTGGGAGCATAGAAGGTTACGACACGCTGTGCAGGCAGCTCTGTGTAGCGTCAGAGTGCATTATTGTATCCGTCGACTATCGTTTGGCTCCAGAGCATAAATTCCCAGCAGCTATAGACGATGCATATGCAGCATTCCTGTGGATTTATCTTCATGCAGAAAGTCTGGGTGGAGACCGCAACAAAATTGCGGTCTGCGGTGATAGTGCTGGCGGTAGTTTAGCGGCAGTTACCGCCATCATGGCGAGGGATCAAAAAATTAGCTGCATTAAACACCAAATGTTAATTTATCCTGCAACGGCCCCCCATGCTAACTCATCATCTCATTTTGACTTTGCCAAAGGATATTTTTTAGAAAGAGACACCGTACTGTGGTTTCATGATTGCTATATTCGTTCAGAAAAAGACCGCCAAGACTTTCGCTATGCGCCACTTATTACCGAAAATTTAGAAAACCTACCACCTGCATTAATGATTATTGCAGGCTACGACACACTCCGTGACGAAGGTATCGCTTATGCAAATCGTCTTACAGCTAGTAATGTCGAGGTCACATTGATCGAATACGAAGGGATGTTTCATCCATTTTTATCATTAGCAGGAGTATTGGATGACGGGAAAGAAGCGATAAAAATAATGGCGGCAACATTGAAAAAACTCACACAGTAACAACCGAGTTAACGCTTTCTCGAAGGAACCTTGTTTTTTTTATTTAACCATACTGATATGGGCGTCAGTATAGTTGACGACATTATTGCCGACACAGGTGCTGAAAAAACATAAGGTATCGAATATTTTTTTATCAATAACACACTCAAGAGCGGTATAACTATAGCCAATACGACACCCACTGACACATGAGCTATGTAAGACTCAACGAAGAATAAACGACTTAACAAAATTCTAACGGCACCCCCTACGAGAATATGCATTAGATAAATTGCCATAGAATAAGAGCCTATAAAAATAATTACCTTACTAGGCTTTAGAGATAGCTGATAAGAAACGGATACGACTAGCATTAAAGAAAAAACGACGACACCAAGTTCCAATAATGATTCATACACACCGCTAATCACAGCGCCAGAATGGAATAGGTATTGGCTTATCACAAATAGCAACATACAAAAAATTAACGACACAGGCGTCACTAATTTTTTCACCGATGCATATTGACTAAAAAGAACACCCATCATAAAGAATACAAAATTGTCGAAAACATAAGTCACCATCACACTTAAAAAGAAAGACTCAGCGAAGACATGCATTAACAGCGACATTAGAAAAACGAGTATTATTGCGAGCCGATTCAAAACAAAAAAACAAACAGCCGCCAATATAAATATAAGAAACAAGGTATATAAAAACCAAAACTGCGCTCTTGGCTCTAATAGCAAGGAAAATACATCGGAAAAAAGCACAGAACCATTCGTATAGGAAGACAAGCTGGCTTCTACCGTGCCTTGAAAAACAGACCAAATAACATAGGGATAAAAAATCGTATCGACTTTACTAAAGACAAGTTTCAGACTGCCTTTTTTCTGTATTGACGAATAAAAAAACAACCCCGACAAAAAGAAAAATAGCGGCATATGAAAAGTGTAGATAATACTATCAGCCCACTGATAAAATCCAGAAGAAACCTCTATACCAGCGTTATATAGACCTCTTGACACATGACCATAAACAACTAAAAAAATGCCTATGCACTTTGCATAATCAACCCACTCGTGTCGTACTTCCCGTGCAAAAGAGTTTGTCATAACACTGTCTTGATGATCGCGGCTTTTATTCATTCAAATATTTCGCATGATATCGCAGATGATCTTCAATAAAACTCGCGATAAAAAAGTAACTATGATCGTAACCTGACTGCATTCGCAATGTTAGAGGATGATCGTTTGCATCACAGGCAACCGATAAGGCTTGTGGCTGTAGCTGTTCTTCTAAAAAATCATCTGCATCTCCCTGATCTACTAACAGAGGGATTTTTTTGTTATTTGCATGAGCCGATGTTTTAGCGATTAACAGCGCAGTATCGTATTGCTCCCATTGTGTTTTATCTTCTCCAAGATAGTGACTAAAAACTTTCTCACCCCAAGGGCAATTCGTGGGATGCGAAATAGGGGCGAAGGCAGAAACAGATTGATAGCGCTGTGGATTTTTTAATGCGATGGTTAATGCGCCATGCCCACCCATGGAATGACCACTAATACTACACTTATCTGTCACAGGAAAATGCTGCTGAATGAGCATCGGCAGCTCCTCCACCACATAGTCATACATTTGATAATGCTGATCCCACGGTGCTTGCGTAGCATTCAGATAGAAACCCGCCCCCGAACCAAAATCATAACTATCGTGCTCACCTAGTAAATCAGTTCCTCGCGGACTCGTATCAGGACACACAATCGCAATACCTAGCTCAGCCGCGATACGCTGCGCCCCTGCTTTTTGCATGAAATTTTCGTCGGTGCAAGTAAGGCCAGACAGCCAATACAACACCGGCACGGGCTGTTGCTGTACCTGCGGCGGCAAATAAATACCAAATATCATATCGCAGTTTGTAGTATTGCTATGATGCTTGTAGCGTTCAATATAACCATCAAAACTACGAATTTTTGCTATACGCTCCACTAGATATATACCTTTTTTATTTACACTTGCTATTAGCGTTTGTTATTTGCGCTGCGTCCCAATATTGACTAATTGCTCAGCAGGATTAAAAAATAATCACCGAACGAATGCTTTCGCCTTGGTGCATTAAATCAAAGGCACGATTAATGTCATCTAAAGGCATGGTATGTGTCACCATTGAGTCTATTTTTATATCGCCTTTCATATATTGATCAACATAACCGGGCAACTGTGAGCGGCCTTTTACACCACCAAATGCTGTACCACGCCATGTTCGCCCTGTGACCAACTGGAATGGACGAGTCGCTATCTCTTGCCCGGCGCCAGCCACACCAATAATAACCGACTCTCCCCAGCCTTTGTGACAGCACTCTAAAGCGGAGCGCATGACGTTCACATTGCCAATACATTCAAACGAATAATCAACACCGCCATCGGTTAATTCAACAATCACATCTTGGATCGAAGCATCGTAATCTTTAGGATTAATGCAGTCTGTCGCGCCTAGCATTTTTGCCATATCGAACTTCTCAGTGTTGAGGTCAATACAAATGATACGTGAAGCTTTTGCCATCACCGCACCTTGCACAACACTCAAACCGATCCCACCCATACCAAATACTGCTACGGTGGAGCCGGCCTCGACTTTAGCTGTATTAAGTACCGCACCAATACCTGTGGTAATACCGCAACCCAATAAACATACCTTATCAAGAGGCGCACTTTTGTTGATTTTTGCCACTGCGATCTCTGGCACCACCGTATATTCCGCAAAGGTAGAGGTGCCCATATAGTGATAAATGGCTTTGCCGTTTTGAGAAAAGCGTGAGGTACCATCCGGCATCACACCCTGTCCCTGTGTACCGCGAATCGCTTGACATAGATTGGTCTTACCCGACAAACAGAACTTACATTGTCCACACTCCGGCGTGTATAAAGGAATAACATGGTCGCCCACCGCCAGCGAAGTTACCCCTTCGCCTAGCTCCTCGACGACAGCGCCCCCTTCATGACCTAACACCGATGGAAAAATACCTTCGGGATCATCTCCAGACAAGGTGTACGCGTCGGTATGACAAACGCCTGTCGCCACCATACGCAACAAAACTTCACCGGCCTTTGGGCCAGACACATCGATCTCTTCGATACTTAAAGGTTTTCCGGCTTCCCAAGCAACTGCAGCGCGTGTTTTCATAAAAAATTCCTAGCAATAATACTGTTTGTGACAAAAAATAAACCCAATATAGTTATAAGCTTGGATCCAACCAATAAGCGCATAACTTAGATTACGAGATGGATT
>UPTG01003050.1_pt1 | contig 10937 bp, 9 predicted proteins | sample 2160121 | NCBI WGS metagenome assembly UPTG01 (sample SAMN06266255, study PRJEB28933) | marine metagenome | isolation source: Columbia River Estuary | place: USA:Columbia River Estuary, USA | collected 2014-07-27 | reverse complement strand
AAATTCGATGATTTAACGGAATGGTATATACTTTAACTTTTTCATCTTTTAGGACCTTTTAAGTTTAACCGACTGTTAGATTTCACCGAGTTGTTTACATTTTATTCTTTAAAACATAAAATTATGAAAACATACTTATTAAAATTGATCACATTACTAGTCTTTGGATCTTCTTTTGTATCCATGGCAACTAATCCAGAAGAAGACAAAAAAAAACAACAAACTATTAAAGTTGCATTACTTTTAGATACAAGTAATAGTATGGATGGTTTAATTAATCAGGCCAAAGCACAGCTTTGGGAAATCATCAATGAATTATCATATGCTAAATATGGAATTCAAAAGCCAAATTTAGAAATTGCTTTGTATGAATATGGTAATGATCACTTAGAGTCATCAGACGGTTTTGTAAGACTAGTTCTTGCTTTTAATAGTGATTTGGATGAAATCTCAGAAAAATTATTTTCACTTACCACTAATGGAGGAAAAGAATATTGTGGTCAAGTAATCAGTGCTTCTTTGAAAGAGTTAGCATGGGGAGAAAACAACAATGATCTACGTTTAATTTTTATTGCAGGGAATGAGCCTTTTACACAAGGAAAAATCAATTACAAAGAAGCAATTTCAGACGCCAAAGAAAAAGATGTTATTATAAATACCATCTTTTGTGGAAATTATACTCAAGGAATTTCTGGAATGTGGCAAGATGGTGCAAATTTGGGAGGAGGAGATTATATGACAATCAATCAAAATAAAAAGGTAATTCATATTGTTACGCCTTATGATTATGATATTATCATTTTAAACAAAAAATTAAACAAGACCTATATTTATTTTGGAAGTAGTGGGTTTAGTAAGTTTAAAAAGCAAGCAATTCAAGATGGTAATGCAGAAAAAATCGCAACAGATGTAAGTGTTAAAAGAGCCGTAAGCAAAAGCAACAGGTTGTATAATAATTCTGTTTGGGATTTGGTAGATAAATCAGAAAAAGAGGTAATTGATTATTCAAAAATAGATCGAAAAAAACTTACAAAAGAACTGCAAGCTTTATCTGATGCTGAATTAAAAAAGCATGTGAAAACTCAAAAAAAGAAACGATCTGAAATTAAAAAACAAATTAATGAATTAAATAAAAAACGCAAAATATATGTTGCAAAAAAGCAACAAGAATCTACAAAGAAAAATGAATTAGAAAGTGTAATGATACAAGCAATTAAAAAGCAAGCAATGAGAAAGAATTATAAGTGGTAAATAAGTAGTTTGATAAAATTCGCTGAGGCTTGCTATGGTCTTCGCGGATTTTTATTTTACCAATAATCGCTGACCAATAGAAAGTGAGTTGTTCTTTAAACCATTTACCTCTTTAATTAATGTAACTGTAGTTTTAAATTTTCTAGCGATAGAATATAAGGTATCTCCTTTTTTTACTTGATAGTATTCTGGAATGGATTTTTTTGGCTTAGTATTGCGTTTTTTTGGCTTTTCTATTTTCCCTCTTTTTAGATCTTTCTTGGTAAACTTATCAAACTCATATAATTTGTATTCTTCAATAATTTTAATGAGTTTTTTTGGATATTTTTTATCCGTTGCATACCCCGCTTTTTTTAAGCCTTTTGCCCAACCCTTATAATCTGATTTTCGTAATTTAAATAAACTCGCATAGCGCCTTCTTCCACTTAGAAATTCTGAATGATCTTTATAAGAAGTCTCTACATATTTATACTTTCTAAAACATTCTCCTTTTTCATCATCATCATGATAAACGCGACCACCTTTCCAACCTGTATGACATTTAATTCCAAAATGATTGTTAGATTTAGAAGCCAATTGACTTCTTCCATTTCCTGATTCTAAAACACCTTGAGCAAGAGTAATACTTGCAGGTATTTTATATTTATGCATTTCTAAAACAGCTAATGAAGCATATTTTTTAATATATTGAAGAGTGTATTTATTTAGTGGTTTGTTTCCTTTTTCTAGCTTCTTAACGTGTTGTGACTGTTTTACTGACGGTAATTTTTTAATTTGAGTTTCGTTAGCTTTTGACTGATTCCTTTTCTTAGCAGAGGTAGTTCTACTTGAGCTACAACTAGCGAGAAAAAGCATACAAAAAGCCAAAAGAAATAGTTTACTCCTCATTTAAAATATTTTTAAATCACTCTTTTTTTTCATTAATAACTCATTAAATCCGTTTATCCCCTGTAAACCTCCAGTGTGAACTATCAGAATTTTACTTCCAGCCGGAAATAGTTTATTTTTAATCATATCTACCACACCATACATCATTTTACCTGTATATATTGGATCTAGAGGTATTTGTGTTATTTTTTTAAATCTATTGATAAAATGAATAAGTTCATCGGTATATTTACCATAACCTCCAAAATGATAATCATTAATTAACTCCCAATTATTTTTAAATTTAGAGTATCTCTGTACTTCGTTTTTTAAAAAACCGCCCTTTAATACTGGAAATCCCAAGATTTTTTGATGCTTTTGAGCACTATTAATAATTCCAGAGATCGTTCCTCCAGTACCTACACAAGAACAAATATAATCAAACTGATAATCTTCTTTTTCTAAAATTTCTTCACATCCCTTTACGGCTAAATCATTTGTACCTCCTTCAGGAACTAAATAGAAATTTTCATACTTCTCTTGAAGTTTATGCAGAAAACGTGCTGAAGTCTTATTTCTATAGTCCTCTCTTGAAACAAACTCGAACTTCATCCCTAACTCAGAGGCTATTCTAAGAGTAGGATTAGTCTCTAATGTTTTAGAGCTATTTATTCCTAATTCCTCTCCTCTTATCACACCTACCGTTTGTAAATTTTTTAAATTTCCGGCTGCAGCTGTTGCTAGAATGTGGTTAGAAAAGGCACCACCAAAAGTAAGAAGCGTTGTGTGTTTTTGCTTGACAGCTTCTTGAATATTATATTTTAATTTTCTGAATTTATTTCCAGATACTAAGGGATGAATCTGATCTTCTCTTTTAATAATAATCTGGCAATCAATATCTGATAATTCAGGAAGAACTACCTCTTGATTTTTTGTAGATATTTGAGTGTTAAAGTTCACAAATAAAGATCATAAATTATGAAAATTTTTCAACCTCCTCTTCAATTAATTCCCAATCTGACATTAATATCTCTACTTGCGCTTTTTTAGCTTTGTAATTTTCAAAAAAATTAGGCTTGCTAGAAACCTCATCATAGTTTTCAGCTAGTTGAGTATCAATCTTTAAAATTTCAGATTCTAAATGACCAATCTGACTTTCAATTTTTGTTAGTTTATTTTTTAATTTACGAAGTTTTTTGTCTTGTTCTCTAGATAACTCATTTTGTTTTTTCAAAACACTTTTATCAACTTTGAGAACAGTCCTTTTTTCAGCTTCACGAAGATTTTCCATTTTGTGTTGTTCAAGGAAATAATCTATATCTCCTAAATACTCTTTTATCACTTTATCTTTAAAACCAAATACAGTTGTTGTTAATCCTTGTAAAAAGTCTCTATCATGAGATACTAAAATTAAGGTTCCATTAAATTGTCTTAAGGCTTCCTTAAGAACGTTTTTGGAGGCTATATCTAAGTGATTTGTTGGCTCATCCATTATTAAAACATTAAATGGAGATAACAATAACTTACATAGTGCCAACCTATTTCTTTCTCCTCCAGAAAGTACTTTTGCTTTTTTATCTACTGCATCTCCACCGAATAAAAACGCCCCTAACATGTCTCTAACACGCATTCTGTTGCCATCGGTAGCAGCGTCTTCCATAATTTCTAAAACAGTTTTTTCAGGAGGCAGATGCTCTGATTGATTTTGAGCAAAATACCCAATTTCTACATTATGTCCCAATTTTAAATGGCCATCAAAAGGAATGTCTCCAACCATCATTTTTGCCAAAGTAGATTTTCCTTGTCCATTTTGACCAACAAATGCTATTTTACTATTTCTCTCTATCAAAAGATCTACATTTTCTAGCACCTGTTTTTCTCCGTAACTTTTACTAATTTTTTCTGCCTCAACAACAATCTTTCCGGGTTCTTTTGAAATTGCAAAACGAACATTCATCGTAGCATTATCATCCTGATCAACTTCTATAAGCTCTACTTTGTCTAGTTGTTTCATTAATGATTGCGCCATAGAAGCTTTACTAGCTTTTGCTTTAAATTTATTAATTAACAACTGCTTTTGCTTGATTTCTTTTTCTTGATTTTTTTGTGCTTGTAATTGTTTTTCCTTGATTTCCCCTCTCAAAAGTAGAAACTGAGAATAGGGTTTTTTGTAATCATAAATTTGTCCTAAAGAAATTTCAATTGTTCTGTTAGTAACGTTATCTAAGAACATTTTATCATGAGATACTAATACAATTGCTCCTCCATAGGATTTTAAGAAGTTTTCTAACCATATAATAGATTCAATATCTAAATGATTTGTTGGTTCATCTAATAAAAGAATATCGTTATTTTGTAATAAAAGCTTAGCTAATTCTATTCGCATTCTCCATCCTCCCGAAAAAGTATCTGTTAGTTTATCAAAATCTTCTCTCTGAAAACCCAACCCTTGAAGTATTTTTTCGGTATCTCCTTGATAGTTATAACCTCCTAATAGTTCATATCGTTCCGTTAAATCCGTTAAATCTATTATTAATTGGCTGTATTCTTCACTTTCATAGTCAGTTCTTGTTGCTAACTGATTATTTATTGTTTCTAGTTTAAGTTCAATAGATTTAATTTCTTCAAATGCTTGATAAGCCTCCTCTAGTATTGTTCTTCCCTCAACAAAATCTATGTCTTGACGAAGAAAACCAATTTGTATGTCTTTATCAAAAGCCATGGTTCCAGCACTACTTTCAATATCTTTAGATAAAACCTTTAACAAGGTAGATTTCCCAGCTCCATTTTTGCCTATCAATCCAATTCTGTCTCCTTTGTTTAGTTTGAAAGTAATTCCTGAAAATAGGTCTGTTCCCATGAAAGAGACCGTTAAGTTGTGTACGTTAAGCATTAATCATATCATTTTTAACGTTGCAAAACTAACTAAAAAAAGAATACAATAGTATTTCAAAACTTTGATCTATTTTACACATCCTATTTTTTATTTTTATTTCTCTATCAGGAAACTATGGAGTTTAGCAAACGATAGTTTTAAGAGACTATTTTGAGTATTTTTACATTAATTTTAGATTTTAAATACTCAAAATGTTTAGAAAGGGAAATAAAATATATAGTATTTTGAGAGGTAAATGTCCTCGATGTCATCAAGGTGATTTTTTCAAATACCCTTTTTCTATTCATCCTATGAAGGTAAATAAACTACTAAAAAAATGTTCCTATTGTGATCTTAAATATATGATTGAGCCTGCATTTTATTTTGGCGCATTGTATGTGAGTTACGCCATCACCGTAGCTGTTTGTATCATAACTTTTATCATTTCAAAATTATTAATAGGACTTCCTATTTTAACATCTTTTGTTGTTGTTTTTATAGCGTTAATTCTTTTTGTCCCAATTAACTTGAGACTTTCACGAATTCTTTGGATAAATATGTTTGTTAGCTATGAAGAATAAAATTAATTCTTTTCAAATCTTTTGATATTTATCTGTTGATCTAGTTTTTTCCCAAACTCTAAATGATCAAACAAATTTTCAGCTACGGTAGGAGCAATCATCACTCCACGGGTTCCCAAGCCATTTAAGACACTTAATTGCTTGTAAATGTGATGAACTCCTACCATTGGCCTTCTGTCTTTGACTGTAGGTCTTATACCTGCTGACTGTTCTTTAATTGTATAAGGTACAGAGATTACTTTTTTTAATTTTTCAACTAATTCCTCTTTTCCTTCAACAGAGGGTTTAGAAGTCTTATCCTGATGGTTAAATGTAGCACCTACTTTATAATGATTGTTACCTAACGGCAAAACAAATAAAGTTGATTTCAGTAAAAAATCTATATTTAAATTGGGTGCATAGATTGTAATTATTTCACCTTTAGCCTCCTCCAATGGTAAATGATTAAAATAAGGGTTTTGTTTAATACCAAATCCTTCACAGAAAACAATTTTACTTGCCTGAAGATTATTGTATATAGCCAAATTACCCTCAAATAAAATATTATTATGATAAAACTTCTCAAAGCGAATCCAATGATTATTTTTAAGATATTGTCTGTAAGCCTCCACTAATTTTAATGTATCTATTCTTCCTCCTTCTTTTACATTGCCAAAATAATATTCACCTATAACACCTTCATAGACTTGTTTGTCTAATTTCGAGTCTAAAAATGGAGCTACAGTTGGTTTATCAAACGCAGCAAACCAATTGTTTTGATCTTCTATAGATTTGAATGCTTTCTTAATACAAAATTTTTGATCAAACTTTTGATCAAATTTTTTTTCCAACTTATCATAAAAAGGGAGAGCTACTGATAATTGTTCCTTAGCATTCCAAACTGGTGAAAATCGTTTTAAAATTACAGGGTTATAAACACCGCCAGCAACAAGAGAAGATGTTTGAGAATCATCCTCAAAAACAATGAAACTTTTTTTAGCTTGAATAAGTTTCTCTACAAAAACCAATCCTGCTAAACCTAACCCAACTATTATATAATCTACCTTCACAATTCAAAAATACTCTTTTACAATAAAAAAGCGCTTCGAATAACGAAACGCTTTTTTATATTTTTAAAATTATATGATATTAGTAATTCCACATGTCTATTTCTTTATCTCTGATAGATTCTTTAATTCTATCAGCTTCTAGAAGTTGAAACAACGCATTACCCCTTATGTAATCTGCAATTTTTCTATTTCCATAAATATTTTCCTCTCGTACAATTACAGAATTAAATCTTCTAGCGTTCAATAAATGGTCATAAGAAATTGGTTGTGATACATTTTTGGGATTGAAGACTTTGGCTTTGTGTAATATTTCTCTAGTTTCTGGATAAAAAACCCAAAAGAGCTCATAAAGTTCGTCGTCTTCTATATCTGGTAGCCCAAGAGTTAATACATCTTTACCCATTGGAGCCAATGCTAGTAATCTATATTTTAATTCCCCTAATCGTTTATCAAAATACCACATTCCTTTCATCATATACCCTTCAATATCTTGCGTTTGAATTCTAAAAGTATCTGGATAATCACCATTTAAACGAATATTTACTAATTTTTCATTTATCTCAGAACCAGTTATTTTAGATGTAAAAAAAGAATCTGAGTACACGTTTTTTATATCACCTTTTCTAATTCCTTTAAGTAAAGTATCAAATAATGAACGTCTGTCATTGGATATATTTGCTGTGTCAATTGGGTAATAGTATGGTAAATTTATTTTTTGATTTAAATCTACAAATTCCCATACAACTTTAGACCATAAAATGTCTCTATCATCTATGTATCCATAAGATAAAGGAGTGTCATTGTCTGCTGCAATTTTTTCTTTTGATTGCTTGCCAATTTGATCAACCTCAATTGCATTTAATAGGTTAGACTGGCTATTACTATAGCTAGTAACTAACAATGCAACAAAGACTAAATAATAAACCTTCCAATTCATATTACTTTAATTTTATTCTAATTTGTAATCTGTATACTCACTGGTAACACCTTTTTTATACGTGTACCTTTTTCTTTTTCAATGGCTTTTATATCAAAAATAGTGATTAAATCACCTCTTCTAGCCTTTGCAAGAGTTTTCTTCGCTTTTGCACTTAGTCTAGTTCCAACACATTTCACCGCTAATTGACCTGGTACTTTAATAGTAAACCCTTGAACGACTAACTTTAAATCAAATACAAAGTCTGGTAATTCAGCTGCTATTGGAGTATTTCCTAAACTAGATTTTGGCATGGGCACCACACCAAAGTCTCCTCTAACAGTTCCTGCGGCAGCAGGAATATCTTTAATCCTAAATATTTTAGGTGTTTTGATATTTTTTCCACTGCTTAGTTTTGCTGAAACGTTAATGGTTACCTCTTTACCAGATCCTGGATTTAAAATATATTTCCCATTACCAGTTTTAGTTAATTTATTTCCTTTTCCAACTGTTGGTGTAATATCTTTATCACCTACTCCAGGAACTGATATGGATATTGGATTATCTAAACCTCTATAAACCACATTCATTTTATCGGCTGAAATTACAGCTTCACTAGGTTCTGCAATTACAGAATAAGAGCTTTCAAATGGTATATCTTGTGCCTCACCGTCTTGCATAAATGTGATAACACCTTTAAACTCTCGTTCTCCAACATTTCCTGCAGGCATGTCCAAAAGAACTTGGCCATTCTCTACGTTTTTAGTGATATCTCTTTTTCCTAATGTAACTTTACTCGGTACTAATTGATCATCATATCTACCTAGAACTACCTGTCCTTTAACTCGTTCTCCAGAAAAATAAGCTGTCTTCTCAAGTCTTACAATTCCTTTATAATTGTTAGTAGTTAATTTTGAATCTCCTTCTAGTTGGTTTCCTAACAGAGCGGACAAAATATCACTTTCTGTATTTTTTATATTCCCTTGAATTTGACTAAAATTAGTTAAAGATGCAACAACTGGAAACCCTTTATATCTGTATTCAATCCAATCAATTTTTTTACCGTCTTTATTCTTATAATCATCAGTATTAAATCTCTTATTAATTACCGATATTAATTTTGAGTCAGCAGATCCTAAAACAGCAACAACAGAGTCTCTATAACTATTTATTTTGTCTTTAAATTCTTTTCCTTTTTTTGATAATTTATCTCCTACAAAAAAATATTCATCCAGAACATCTGGCTTATCCATCGATTCGTAATCCTTTAAATCATCTATATCCTTAGTTATTTTTGCTTTTAACGTATCTAAGTATATATTTAAATCATTTGATAATGATTTAATTTGATCAGATTTGATTTTTAAAGGACCATATTTTTCCTTTTGATCCTGAGCCTTAATATTCAAGTTTGAATACGATTCATTGTTTTTGAAAGAAGTAGTTCTAATACTTTCTGTTAATTCTTCATTCATAAAGCCAAAAGCAGACAATACTTCCTTACTCATATTCATTGCTAACATTGCAATAAATACAAGATACATTAAGTTAATCATCTTTTGCCTTGCGGATAATTTTCCTCCTGCCATAAAAATTAGTTTTTTTAGTTATACAATTATTATACTAATTATTTACTGGACATCGCCGAAAGCATTCCACCGTAAACTCCGTTAAGAGAGGATAAATTACTAGCCAAAGATTCCATTTGTTCTTTTAAAAGCTCTGAATTTTCGATCATTGAATTGTTTAATTCTGCCTGTTTATTTGAGTTCTCCATTTGCACTTGATACAAACCATTTAAAGACTCCATTTGAGTAGCTGCCAACTCTACTTGTTCATTATATTTTACAGTTGAAGAAATTGATTCTGAAGCAACACTTAGACCCTCCGCTGCGGTATGAAAACTCTTAATGCTGTTCCCAAGATTCGTCATAAGCTCTGTATCTACTTGAGCTTCCTGCAATAGATTATCTAATTTTTGAGATAACATCCCATTTACTCCTGCTCCTTCACCATCTGCATCACCTAGTTCTGGATATACCTTAGTCCAATCTAAATCTTCTTCAACTGCATCAAAAGCAGATATAAAAAATACAATTGCTTCTACTACCATACCAATTGTTAGGATTAAAGATCCGTATGGCCAGTGCTGTATTTTAAATAATGCTCCTACTATTACTATCGCGGCTCCGATACCATAAGCCATGTTGAAAATTTTCTTAGTTGATTTTGATTGTGCCATAATTAAATAATGATTTGATTAAGTTGGGTAATTAATTATTAGTGTTTATTGAGGGTCCTACTGTAGATTGAACAGTTCTAAAACCGATATAACTTCTTGCGGTGTCTGCGTATTCAAAATCTCTAGTACTTACCTCTAGATAGTAGGCAACGTCTTTCCAAGAACCACCTCTTATTATTTTTCTCTTGTTTTTTCTGTCTTCAACATTTGAGTTCATCGTAGAACCCATGTAATAGGAACTGCTATTAAAAGATGAGTTAGTCCATTCAGACACATTACCAGACATATTATACAATCCATAATCGTTTGCGTTGAATGACTGAACTTCTACTGTGTAAAGGGCTCCATCTACTGCATAGTTTCCTCTAACGGGTTTAAAATTTGCTAAAAAACATCCTCTATCGCTAGTTGTATTTGGTCCACCCCAAGGGTACTTTGAGAACTCTAGACCTCCCCTTGCAGCATATTCCCATTCTGCTTCAGTAGGAAGTCTAAAACTAGGAATTTTTGCAAAGTTTTTTTTATCTCGCATTCTATCGTTTTTGTTTTTGGTTCTCCAATTACAAAATGCTTGTGCTTGATTCCAACTTACCCCCACAACTGGGTAATCTTGATAAGCTGGGTGGTAAAAATAATCTTGATGCATTGGGTCGTTGTAGGAATAATTAAAATCTTTAATCCAAACAGTCGTATCAGGATACACATATACAGATTCTTTCTCTAAAAAACTTTTTCTTTCGTTAGGCCTTTCAACTGCCGAATTTACATCATACCAAGTATAATTGTATTTAAGTTTTTTAGTATTGAAAGTTCTTACTCCATCTCTTGAATCTTCTTTTTTAGTATACAACGAATCCATGACTTCTGCATAGTATACGTCTGGGTATTCACTTGTGTCCCAAATAATATCTTCATTTTTATTAAGTGGTTTTGTATAAAGAGAATCTAGTTCATAATAATTCTCAAACATGTATTTTTGGTAAGCACTTTGACCTGTTGTATCTGATACTGCATAAGCATAATCATATATTCCTCCAGATATTGGTTCACCATTAGCGTTAGTTAGACTCCCTCCAGAAGCAAAGTCTGCCATGAGTGCAAGTTCTGTTCTAACAATAGAATCTTTAACCCATTCTACAAATTGTTTGTACTCTGA
>UPTG01003047.1_pt1 | contig 10947 bp, 8 predicted proteins | sample 2160121 | NCBI WGS metagenome assembly UPTG01 (sample SAMN06266255, study PRJEB28933) | marine metagenome | isolation source: Columbia River Estuary | place: USA:Columbia River Estuary, USA | collected 2014-07-27 | reverse complement strand
GTTAATAATCCATATAAAAAAAAAGAGTAATATTTTTGAAATTTATGGACATTGAACCACTTTGAGTGTTTCGAAAATCGGATGATTCTTCCTGCATCAATATCTTCGTCTTGGCCTTTAATATTAGTAAAGGTATGATGCAATACGTTATGTTGTACTTTCCAATTGTAAACATTCCCAGCTAGTATGTAAATACTGCTTCCCATTAACTTATTGACCCATTTTTTACTCGAAAAAGAATCGTGGTTGCTGTCGTGCATCACGTTCATGCCAACGCCAGCCATCCCTATTCCAATGATTACGGTTAATAAGAGTAATGTCCATTGTGGCATTTCTATCGTTAAAATTAATATTAAAGGAACGAAAAACATCGAAAACATTATAATGGCTTTGGTGTATAATTTCCAATTACCAGTTTTTACAATATTTTTTTCTTTAAAGTATTGGTTTACTCTTTTGTTTAATGTCTTAAAAAACTTAGTTGAGTCTGATCTAGAAAAACTTACTTGTTTATAGTTCAAAATTTATGATTTTTATTAGAATTACAAATTTACATTTCTTTAATGGATAACGAATATTTCTTTAGGTTATTTTTAACAAAGATAAGTACTTTTGTAAAATACTTTTATCATGAAATTATTACTTAAATATTATCCCGATTTATCTGACCAACAAATTTCGCAATTTGAAAAATTGAAAGAACTTTACAAGGATTGGAATTTAAAAATCAATGTAGTTTCTCGAAAAGATATAGATGAACTATACCTTCGGCACGTTCTACATTCTCTAGGAATTGCAAAAATTCAAAAATTTATACCGGGCTCTAAGATTTTGGATGTTGGAACCGGTGGTGGTTTTCCTGGAATACCTCTTGCAATCTTATTTCCTGAAGTTCAATTTCATTTAGTAGATAGTATTGCAAAAAAGATAAAAGTTGTAAATGAAGTAGTAGCGGGTTTAAATCTTCAAAATGTGACTATTACTAACGCTAGAGTTGAATCTTTAAATAATCGATATGATTTTATTGTGAGTAGGGCAGTAGCGCAAATGGATACCTTTGTGCGATGGGTTTATCTCGCTGTTTTAAAAAAAAACAACCATGAGCTTAAAAATGGAATTTTATATTTAAAAGGAGGTAATTTAACTGACGAATTGTTAAATTTTTCAGCAGCTACAATTTATCCTCTTAAAGATTATTTTGAGGAAGATTTTTTTGAAACTAAAAGTGTCGTTCATTTACCTCTAAAATTCAAAAAAAAATAAATAAAAAATCTCCGAAAATTACTCCGGAGTTTTTTATTTGGTAAAAATATTTGGTTATCTATTAATAATAAATTTATCTGTTTTAACTTGATTACCGTTGATGATTTTTATCAAGTAAGTTCCTGTTGTTAGCTTAGAAACGTCTATCTGTTGGTTAAGAGAAATATTATTTTCCAATAAAACAACTCTACCTAGTAGATCGAATACTTTGACCGATGAGTTTTCAGCATTTTGAATATTTAGATTATTTTTTGCGGGGTTAGGATAAATAACAACATTACCTAGAACGTTATCATTATTTCCTAGTTCTCCAACTGTTTTAAAATGAGCTTCTTCACCGAAGCCATAATTTCCAGGTGAATTATATACAACATCATTGTTGGTATCATATAAAACTATAGATCCACCTCCATTTCCAGCACTATCAAAAATTCTGAACCTATAACAATCGTCAGTTAATTCGAATTGTTCAACAACACTTTCATTGTTGCCATATGGACCACCACTGTATAAAGTTTCGCCACCAGCATTCATGATTTCCCAAGTGCATTGTGATCCTGCATTGTCTGTACTTAAGATCATATTGATCGTAGTTGTGTGCTCATTAGCAATATTAAAATTTTCAGAAATCTGATTATCCGAATTATCGTCATCGTCAGACAGTGAAATTTCAATAGTATTCACATCTTGAACTACGTAGGAAATTGCAGGTAATTCAACAATTTCGCTTTGAAGAGAAAGTAATGATCCGGTCCAAGTGTAATTTTGAGAAGCTCCTCCATTAACTGAGTAGGTAATTTCAACTTCCGTGAGGTCATTTTCTCCGAAATTTTGAATGGTGACATTTGGTGTAATATCAAATCCACATTGCGGTAAAATTGCTTCTACTGATGTCGGACGCGCATTGTTCTCTGCTGAAAAATTAGAGTAGGTTGGAAAAGTACCGCTTCCACTTGGCATATCTAATTGGGTTTCAGTAATAAAAGCGACCACTTCTAAATCTTCAATTTTTACAGGAACACCGTTATAGTCGTCTGGGATGTCGTAGGTGTATGTTTCGTCAATAAATGTTCCAGCAGTAGTTGTTGTGATAACTTCTCCCCACTGACCAGTTATTAACCAGACTAATCTGTGCATATGATTGTACTCAGTAGTATTTCCGTTTTCATAATCAGTTTGAGGGCCGATAGTATTATTTTGTAGCAAAGCAACATTTAACTTATTGTTGCTTTCAGGACTATCTGCTGTGTAAAAAGCTTCAACATGTACTGTTATAGTATTGGTTTGAACATCAATATCTGCCTCAACTCCGACATTTACGTCAGAAGATTGACCAAGAGCAGTATTTGCTGCAGAAGTCCAAGAACCTCTACTTAGGGCATTCGAATTTCTATTAATAGTTCCAGAAGGGTAGAAGTTGGCGCCTACTTGAGCAGCTAAAGCGTTTCCAAAAGGAGTCCTAAAATCAAATCCACTATTTCCAGGATTTGCATAACCACCTTGATGTATATTAATTAAAAAAACATTTCCTGGATTATTATTTTGAATATTTTGAGCTATTGCGTGTCCGTCTGGGCAGTAGCCGCAAGTAATTCCAGTGAATTCTTCCAGTACAACTTTCTTGTTCTCAGGATCTGTACTTACTATTGTTTGAGCGAATACTGAAAGTGTGAAAAACGTAAATAATACGTTTAGTGTGTAATTTATTTTCATTTTTTTTGGTTAGTTATTAATTTTAATTATTCATTAAATTTTTTACATTAATGCTTGAATTTTACAATAATAATGCTTGAATTTTACATTTTTTTGATTGTTAAGTAACATAAATGTTAAACATTTAACAAAATCAATTTCAAATATATGTTATTTTTATTTAATTTTGTGTTTTATTTAAACAACTAATCAAAAAAGTATGAAAAATACATTATTACTTATCGCAGTTTTCTTAACAACTTTTGCATTGTATGCACAAAATCCATATACAATAACTGATCACGATGGTGAAGAAGTTACTGAAGGGATGTTAGTTACGTTGAATAATTTTGGAGTTCCAGCTGGATCCTTTGATTATTTTGTTACTAATGATAGTGACGAAGATATTTATATGAGAATAGAATTTGTAAGCGCAGTGAATGCTGATGGAAGTGGTTTTGAATTGTGTTTCGATCAATGTTTTATTGATTTAGTTATTGGGCAATCTATACCACCTGCTCCAAACTTTGTGACAATCCCAGCAGGAGAAACTACTCCAAGCGGAAACCATTTTGCTGCTACTTTAGAAAGTAATGAAGTTCAAGATTATAATTTTAGGTTTTACCTAACTGATTCTGAAGGTACTGATATTGGAAACGACTTAAATTTCACCTATCGTTATGACCCTATTCTTGGATCGAACGATTTTAGAGAATTAGGAGTTTCAATAACCTCAACAGTTATCTTCAACGACATGGAAGTTTACGCTCTGGAAGACATGGATATGGTCATCTACAACTTGCAAGGTCAATTAATAAATTCACAAATGTTGAGTACAGGAAATCATAAAATTAATATGTCTTATTTGAGTCCTCAAATGTATATTGTCAAGTTTAAAACGACAGAGGGAATTTCTAAGACTTTGAAAATTTTAAAAAAATAAAAATTATTCTAAATAAAAAAAGCTCCAAATTTTTGGAGCTTTTTTTATTTATTAATTTAAAAATTTACAGTTAAATTTGCTGTAAGACCTGTGTTTTCTGGCACAAATCTACAAACTCCTCCAATACATATTAAACCCCCTCTTTGTCTACCATAATTCATTGCAAACCTTGTTCTGCCTTTAGAATAACTACCCCCCGCACTGTAGTAATGTATGTCTGTATCTCCATAATTCCAATTATCTGCAAGATATAATGCAAAATTTGAATTAAAATTATACTCAAGTACTCCAGCCACCCAATTTTTCCGATCCTTTTCAGCCCATAAATGTTGAGCAACAAATCTTACAGATTTAGATCCTTTAATTTTATAGGTACCCTCTAAAACAGCAATGGAGGCTTTAATATCTTCTTCAACTGCTAAAGGTCCTCCATATACAATACCTTTGTCAACAATCACATTTTGGAATGTTGCTACTCCACTCCATTTTTTGTTTATTTTCTTTTTGACTTCAACACTAACATCTCTAAATAAACGAGATCCTTTACCAATAAATTCGGCTTTATACCACCTGTTTTCTATATGATATTCTGCATCTAAACCAGCCCAATACGAAAAATTTCCAGCGATTTTTGTCCCGTATTTTCCGCCTAATAAAGTGCCTTTTTTAAACTTATAGTATAAATCTATCTGTGTTCCAACTTCACCTGCTCTTTGATCGTACGTTTCTATTATTAATCTTGGTTGTGCATTGTAAACATAGATATTAGTTAACATATAATCTTGTTGTTTGGTAAGTGCAGGGGTATAGCCAATAAGTTCTTGGTTATAAATATTTCCCTCAGCTAAACGATCTGCATAAAAAGAGAAGTTTTCTAACCTTCTGAAGGTGGCATTTATTCCAAGCCCTTTTTTAGCATATCCTAAATCAATTTGCATTGCAGTTCCATCATATAATTTGTTGGATGATAGTTGACCTTCGTTAGCAATTACATCCGGATCTTTGATGATGGCTTCTATACCTCCATAAAAATCTCCGGCTACAAAATTTAACCTTCCTCCATAGGCGTTTACAGTGCTGGGTATGGTATCATTTGTACCGTTATTTTGATATCGGCCAACATAACTAGCACCTAAATCTAAATCTATACGATCAATTTTTAGTGCTTCGCTAATATTTAAGTTAGCATCAATACCTTGCGTTATTCCCTCAGAAACATCAAATCCATTTCTTGTTTTTCCGTAAATACCAGTTAAATCTAAATAGTCTGTTGGTGTGAAAATAACCCGAATTCCTTTTAAAGCGTTGTTAATTCCTAGCTGTCGATCTTCCCAACTTCTTAGAATAAGTCCATTCCCAAATTGTTGATAAAAATATCCAGCTGTTATATCTATTGTTTCGTGTTTAAAATTTAAGTAATAAGTGCCAATATCATTGTTTCCGTCAAATTTAGGAGAATAACCCAACAGAGCTGATGGTAAGTAGGATTCGTATTGAACGCCTGCTGTAAATTTTCCTAAATTGTAATCTAATCTGAAGTAATTATTTGATCTTAATTGATCTTTTGGAGCATCAAAGTTGAGTCCTTCATCATTTAATAGCCATTGAGTATTTGATTCAAATCCTCCAAAAAAATAGCCTGTATCTTGAGCAAATGTTAATGTGCCATATAAAATTGATACAATTAGTAGTAATTTTTTCATTTGTAGTTGCTTCGTTTTTTGTTAATTTATAATGTTAGCTCTTTGATTTTTTCATAAAGCTCATCTTCCGATCCAGGACTGTAACCAGAATGTCTTAAAACAATTTTATTGTCTTTAACTACAATAGTAAGAGGCACCGTTGATGCTCCTAATGCACGTTTTAAATCGTTATTTGTATCTAATAAAATTTGATAATCCCATCCCTTTCCGTTAATTAAAGATTTTACTCTTTTTACAGTTCTGCTATCATCTACAGAGACCGCTATTAGCTCAACTCCAGTTTCCTCCTGCCATTCTTCATAGACATCACTAATAGCATCTAATTCTTTTATACAAGGAACACACCATGTTGCCCACAAGGAAATAATAACAACATTGTTTTGGTCGGTAACTTCATGGAAGCTTATAGTTTTTCCTTCCATTGTTTTTAGGTCAACATTGGGAATATTGTCTTGAGAAAACACATTGAATGTAATTAAAAATACAAAAAGTAAAATATTTTTTTTCATGGGTTAGTTTTTTTTATGAATGTTCAAAAATAATTTAATTATTTCAATAAACACTAAATAAATAATCAGATGCTAATAGGTTTTTATTTTTTTTTGGAATCAATTATTTATTTTTCTTATTTCTATTTCTTTTTTTTAAATTACTTTAAAAAAACTAACCTATGAAAAATTCTTGTTATGTATTATTAATTTTCACTGCTTTTGTTCTCTCATCTTGCAGTAGAACTGAAGATAATATTTCTTTATTACCACCTACTGCTGATATTGTAGTCGACGACTTAGTTAGAAAAACTTCACTTCGAAACCAAGAAATTCCTTTTAAAATCATAAATGAATTAGGTGAAGATATTTCTTTGCAGGCAACATTTTTTGTTAATGATACAGAAATTCAAGGGAATATTTTTACTTCCGAAACAATTGGAGAATTTGAAGTTTATGGTATATACACAGAAAATGGAACCGTTGTAACAACAAATACTGAAACATTCGATGTTATTATTCCAAAAAGAAAAGTAGTTGTTGAAGATTATACCGGTACTTGGTGTGGGTATTGTCCAATAGTCACTGCGGCAATTGACGACGCTCATGATATGACTGACGATCTAACAATTATAACAATTCACAAAACCGGAAGTGGTGATCCAGATCTTTTACACTTTCCACAAGTTGATGAATTGAGAGATGCATTTGGTGTTTTTGGTTATCCGACTGCAAAAATAAATAGAACAACTAATTGGAGTAATCCATACAGCTTAGACGAAATTACAAGCTTGACTGGTTTAGATACTAATATAGGGATTGCAATAAACTCCGAGCTCTCAACTGATACTAATGATTTAATTATTGAAGTTGAACTGGTGAATGAACAAAGTTTTATGACTGGCGATAAACTCGTGGTTTATCTCCTCGAAAGTGGCATATTACAAGATCAGGTTAATTACTACAACGATGACCCGACAAGTCCATATTACCAGTTAGGAAATCCAATTCCTAATTTTGAGCAAAATCATGGTTTAAGAAATTCTTTGACAAATTTAACAGGAGATGCTATTTCAAGTACAGCTGCTTTAGCAACCTACAATAGAACTTTTTCTTTCTCAATACCTGAAAATTATAATACTGCGAATATGAGTGTAGTGGTTTTGGTAGTAAACAGTGATAATACCGCTTTAAATTCTCAGTTTGCTGAGTTGGGAGAAAATAAACCTTACGAATAGATTCACAGATTCACACTGTTATTTATAAAAAAAACCTCAACTATTGTTGAGGTTTTTTTTTTGATTGTTTTTTTAAATTTATCCTAAAAAAGGATATCTATAGTTTGTAGGTGTAACAAAAGTTTCTTTAATCATTCTTGGTGATACCCATCGATAAAGATTTAACTTACTTCCAGCTTTATCGTTTGTTCCACTTGCTCTAGCACCACCAAAAGGTTGTTGCCCAACAACAGCCCCTGTAGGCTTGTCATTTATATAGAAATTACCTGCGGCATTTTGTAATATTTTAACTCCAAGTTCTAGTGCATATCTGTCTTCGCTGAACACTGCTCCAGTGAGCGCATATTCACTAGTTTTGTCAACCAAATGAAGTGTTTCTTCCCAATGATCATCTTCAAAAACAAAAATTGTTACTACGGGACCAAACAGCTCTGTAAACATTGTTGTGTAATTAGGATCTTTAGTTAATATAACTGTTGGTTCTATAAAATATCCTTTGCTTTTGTCATAATTACCACCAACTATTATTTCAGCATTATCATCAGATTTTGCTTGATCTATATAGCTAGCTAATTTATCGAATGAGCTTTCGTGGATTACCGCTGTAATGAAATTACTCATATCTTCTGGAGAGCCCATTTTAAATGAGTTTACGTCATTTATAAGGTTGTTTTTTACATCATTCCAAATACTTTTAGAGACATAACATCTACTTGCTGCACTACATTTTTGACCTTGAAATTCGAAAGCACCTCTTGCGATAGCTGTTGCCACCTGTTTTGGATTTGCAGTTTTATGAGCTACTATAAAATCTTTTCCTCCTGTTTCACCAACTATTCGGGGGTATGTTTTGTAATTGTGAATATTTGTTCCAATTTTTTGCCAGATATTTTTAAAAACATTCGTTGAACCTGTAAAATGAATTCCACTAAAATCTGGACTTGCTAGTATAGTGTCTGTAATCATTATTGGATCACCCATTACCATTTGAATAACTCCAGGAGGTACACCTGCTTCTTTAAATACATCTAATACAATTTTAGCTGAAAATACTTGACTGTCACTTGGTTTCCAAATAACTACATTACCCATTAATGCAGCACTAGCTGGTAAATTTCCTGCAATTGCAGTAAAATTAAATGGGGTAATAGCATAAATAAAACCTTCTAATGGACGGTATTCTAATCGATTCCATGCGTCAGAAGTAGATTCAGGTTGTTCTGCATATATTTCAGTCATAAACTGAACATTAAAGCGTAAAAAGTCAATCAATTCACAGGCAGCATCTATCTCTGCTTGATGGATAGTTTTAGATTGAGCAACCATAGTGGCAGCATTTATTTTTGCTCTGTATGGACCTGCAATTAATTCAGCAGCACGAAGAAAAATTGCAGCTCTTTGTTCCCACGGTGTATTAGCCCAAGTATTTCTTGCTTCTAAAGCTCCTAGAATGGCAGTATCTATATTTTTTTTCTCTGCTTTATGGTAGGTTCCTACTATATGTTGGTGGTCGTGAGGAGGAGACATCGTATCAATATTACCTGTTTTAACATCTTCACCATTTATATACATAGGCACATCAATTGTGCTATTGTACATTTTTTTGTAAGCATCTAGTGCTTTTGTGCGTTCTGGAGAGCCAGGAGCGTATCCTTTTATTGGTTCATTAACAGCAATTGGTACTTCAAAAAATCCTTTTCCCATAATATGTTTATTATAAATTTAGATTTGCAAAGGTACAAATTTCAAGTACTAAACTTAATAGACCTTTTGGAATCTTTTTTTAATACTTCCGTCAAAAAATAGCGCCTTCATGTTGAGATATTTAATATTAAAAATAAATTATATTTAATTTTATTATTGATTATTAATGATGGACGAATTTGTTTTACCCATTCCAATTATGCGATCGTAGCGAGCTCCCAAATCTCTAAAGTATACCAATACCGTGTAATCATTTTCGGTTTGCCAATAATTTCCGCTGATAGCACCGTAATCAATAGTTCCATCTCGATTAACAACAACATACTTATAATTGTAAAACCCTTGTTTTAATAACATTTGATTAGTGTAGGTATCTGAAAAGCTATCATATTTCATGTAAGTAGTTTCGTCGATTGTGTAATTATTGAAATTTCCATACACATGAATTTCTTTGTCATTTAAATCTTCAAAATATTGAAGTGTAAAGTGAATCCTTGCATAGTCAGCCTCGATAGAAATATCACTTGTTGGGTATAAAATTCTAATTTGATAATTACCATTGATATCTGGATTATACGTATATGGTCTTTCAAAACGTGCACTATTTGTATAGAGATAAGTATTGTAAATGTCAGTTAAGTCAATTTTACGGATGCTTGAACTTCCTGATCTAATATCCTTATTATCGAAAAACAAATATTCGTTTCCGGCATCAAAGCTTGCTTCTTTATCATATCGATATATTAATTGAGAACCTATCGTGTACTGGGGTTTTAAATTTGTGATCGGAGTATTTAGATTGCTATTTTGTAATATTAACGTATTTACTGTTTCTTTAGGATTTGTCAGTATTAAGTTTGGCGAATCAATAACAAATTGAACCACCTGTTTTGTTTGTATGTTTTCTAAATTTCGAGCTCTTTTAACAGACGCAGCTACAGTAACTTTGTTTTCAATAATCATAAATTTTTTGGAAAAAACTAGTTCGCCGTCATCATTGTATATAGAAACCATATAGTTTCCACTTTTTGTCAGTTTTCGGGTATCTCTATTCGGAATATTTAGGGTATAGTGCGAATACCCTTTTAGTGTATTAAAAGAGTTGGAATATTCATACAAGCGAACATCATCAAATCCATCCATATATTCACCTTTTGTTAAGTCACTTAATCTCCAATCAAAATCATGATGAGTAATTTTATAATAGTAATCTGCTTCGTTCCCATTTAGTGCATCAAATGAGAGGTAAACTTTTTCACCTAAACGGATGATTGGTAGTTGACTTTGTTTGGTACTACCGAGAAACTGAATAGTTTTTATAAATTCTGGAGCTACATGTTCGGCATATTGAGCAATTAATGAATGATGGTAGTAAAAAAATAAAAATAAAATTATAATATTTTTATGCATAATACATTGTTTTAGACCCTAAATATAAGCAATATTTATACCTAAATCAGGGGCTTTTTTTTAATGTAATTATTTATAAATAAAATTGTTTTTTTTTATGGGTGTACCAACATAATTTTTATAAATTTGCATACCCAAAAAAAGGGATTTTTTTAATAGAATTTAATACTAGTATTCTATGTCTAAAGACATCAAGATTAAAAAAGGTCTTAATATTCGCTTGAATGGTGAGGCCGGCAAAACTCTTTCAAAAGCGCCTCGTTCTAGAACATTTGTTATTAGGCCTTCAGAATTTCATCTTATCACACCAAAATTGGTGGTAAAAGAAGGAGCAAAACTAAAAGCAGGTGACATTATATTTTACTCAAAGGCCGAGGAAAAAATCAAATTTGTTTCTCCAGTTAGTGGGACTGTGCAAAAAATTGGAAGAGGAGCAAAAAGAGTTATCACAGAAATAGTTATTGAAGCCGATCAAAAAGATGATTATTTAGATCACGGAGTAGCTT
>UPTG01003043.1_pt1 | contig 10958 bp, 7 predicted proteins | sample 2160121 | NCBI WGS metagenome assembly UPTG01 (sample SAMN06266255, study PRJEB28933) | marine metagenome | isolation source: Columbia River Estuary | place: USA:Columbia River Estuary, USA | collected 2014-07-27 | reverse complement strand
AAAAGCTGTGTACCCTCCTGCCAAAACCAAGGCAATTGAAGCAAATACAACCATGAATATGGATGCACTTGAAGGAATGATGATGTATGCATTTAGCAACTACAGAGTATTACCGAGAAACAACGATGACTTTGTTGGAATCAATGTTGCTTTAGATTCTACGAACCTTCCTGGATCTGATATAAGCATTGTGGAGTATGACAACAATGAATTTATGTTCTACCCAAATCCAGCAACTGATATTTTGCATATTCAGAATAGCAACTTAAACCGTTATGATGTTAGAATATTCAACATGATGGGTCAAGAAGTATTTTCTCAATTAGACAATATTAACCATGTAGAAATTTCTTTAGCAGGAATTAAAGGTGGCGCATACATCATGCATATTCAAGAAGAAACTGGAAAGATCAGTACTTCTAAAATAATTATACAATAAGAAAAAAGCATCCCGATTAAATCGGGATGCTTTTAACTTTTTATGCGAAAACTACTCCCCATATTCGTCCTCATTGCTCTGTTGTCGGCTTGCGATAAAGGTCAGTTGAAAAACAACCTTCCGCCTGATACGCACATTGCTTTAGAGAGCATCAATCTAGAAGGTCAATTTAGACTGAACAGTGTTGTGCGTTTAACATGGTTTGGAACGGACCAAGATGGATACGTTCCAGGATTTGAAATATCTATTGATGGTATAAACTGGTTTTACACCACAACGCAAGACAGCACGTTTAAATTCGAGCTTCCACCTGGCGAAGACACAGTAGATATCAACTTTTACGTTCGTGCTATTGACGATAAGAACGTTACAGACCCTACCCCAGCAGAGTTAGTTATTCCACTTAAAAACACACCTCCAATAGTTACTATAGATGAAACTGCAGAACCCAAAGACACTGTTTTAGGTGTTGCCACATGGCGATGGTTTGCAAAAGATGACGATGGAGATCAAACAATTACAACTGCAGAAATAAGATTCAATGATGGCAGCTGGTTTCCAGTAGATGTAAATCAAAGTTTACTGTCTTTTGTGATAGACCCAAATGCGACCGGTCAAACAGCGGATGCAGAAGTTTATTACGGTAACCGAAGTTTACCTCAAGCTAATAAAATTGATGGATTGATTCCAGAAGGTGACAATGAGCTTTACATCCGTGTGAGCGATATAGCCGGTTCCTTTAGTGAAGTGGATACGTCTAAGCTGGTTTTCTTTAAAAAACCTCAGCACGACTTTCTAGTTATAAGCGGACAACCGATTTCTGTAAGCAATGTCTATTTACCCATCTTAAATAGCCTCAACCAGAGTTACGATTTTATAGACTTTGGTTTAAACGGTGGTGAGAACCAACCTTCTTTTTGGAACCCAACGTTTAAATTGACTCTAAGACAATACAAAACACTACTTGTCTATACAGATCCTTCCGTTTACAATAACCCGACTACAGGTGAGACCAAGTCAATCTTAAGTAATATGGGTCAAGGTATACAAGAGTTTACCGATAACGGAAACAAGGTTTTTATCACAACGTCATTTGCAAAAACAAGTGACTTAACAGAAATACAAGGCACCTACCCCATTGATGCTATCGAAACATCGAACGGACAAGCAAGACTTACAAATGACAGCAGCATTTATCCGGTGGTTACTGGAAACTATCCTACTGTTCAACCCACGAATATTTTAATTGGTGTGGTACCGATGATTGCATCTGCAGATGCGGAATTATTTTACCGCGCTGGAATTACAAAACTCTCAGGCTGGCAAGGTGACAATGTTGTGGCAGCACGTAGAAAATTTAATGGCAATATCAATCATGTGTTCTTTGCAATGGAGCTCCATTTAATGAACAAAGATTTACAGAGCCTCGAAGATTTATTTGAAGAAATTTTAGTGAATGATTTTAACTGGTAAAATACGTCTGCTTGCATTTTTTCTAAGCCTTTCCTTTTTAGGAATGAGCCAAACGGGAACCTTACGTGGCAATGTGAAAGACCTTCAAACAGGCGAAACGCTTCCTGGTGTTTCTGTTCTTATCGTTGGATCCTATAAAGTAGCAAACACAGATTTTGATGGGAACTATGTCATTTCAGATATAAAACCAGGCGACTACTCTATTAAGGTACAGAGTATGGGTTATGGCACAAAGGTTTTCAATGACATTTCTATTAACATCGGTAAGTCAACAGTACTCGATATTAAACTTTCTACGGCAAAAGAAGTATTACAATCTATTACAGTAGTCGGAAGAAAAAGTCAAGTAGATTTAGAAAAAGCATCTTCTGAAATAACTTTCGGTAAAGAAGAAATAGATAATCTTAATGTTCGCGATGTTACAGAGCTCATAAGTTTACAGGCTGGCGTAACAAAAACCCAAGATGGACTTCAAATTAGAGGTGCACGTGTTTACGAAACAGAATACATTGTTGATGGCGTAAGTGCTCAAGATCCTTTGGCTGGAACAGGCTTTGGAGTAAACGTTGCAGCGAGTTCTGTGCAACAACTAGAGCTAATTACTGGTGGCGCAGGCGCTGAATATGGCGGTGGTTCTTCTGGTGTGATCAACACAAAAATTAGAGAAGCTGGCGATAAATTTGCCATTTCTGGAAGTTGGCAACGTGACTTTTTCGGCTCATCAAATGAGGCTACTTCTTTCAATACGGACATTGCAGAATTGTCAATTGGTTTGCCTATTCCTGGTACCAAAAAGAAATTGACATTGTTTGGAAATGCAACAATGAATATCAGTGACACCTACTTTGGTGCTGAGGCAAATCAACTGAATAGTTCACTTGTAAACAACAGCACAACTTGGGGTGTTCGCCAAATGAACTCTTTTACCAACACCTTTAAATTAGGATGGACGGTAAAACCAGGCGTTAAAGTCACTTTGACAAACCAGCACAGTTTAAATATCAATCAAAACTCAAGATCGCTGCAAATTGTTGGTTTCGATGCAATCTTAACTCCAGGATTTCAATACAATAGAAGCAACAACTTAGACAACGCAACAACGTATACACACCAGTCTAATTTATTAGCCATCAACTACAGTCAATTGCTCAGTACCAAATGGGGTATTAATTTAAGTGCTGGACACTTGTTTACAAACTTAAGAGCTGACGCGAATGGCCGTCCGTTTAGAGAAGAAACGGTAAGCCAGATTTACGATGAAGATAACATCAATACCTACCCAATTGGTATCTTCAATCCAGATGATCCTTTCGGTATTATTTATACGCTTCCGGGTAATGGTTTGGTAAACAATGGTGGAATTACACCTATTTGGCATGATCACTATGCTGAGGAGTACACGCTGAAAGCAAAGGCTAATTTCTTCCCAAACAAGACGCACGAATTTAGTTTCGGAGTTGAACATGTGTTTCAAGAGTACCAATGGGCAGACGTAAACAGACCATGGGTTGGAGCTCCTATTAAGCTGAATGACTCAACGTTTACACCTTCCATAAGTGTAGGGTCATCCAATGACATTTGGAAAGTTCAACCACAAAAAGGAGGCCTATACATTCAGGATAAAATAAGTTACCAAGGTATAATTGCAACCATTGGTTTGAGGATGAACTATTGGGCTGCAGGTAAATTTGCAGACGATGCCGTAAACGATCCGAACTCTCCAGTTATTGATCAGGTGCGCTCGGATTATCTTGAAAAAACAACCCCGTTTGCTGGGCTTCGCTGGAAAGCAAGACTGTTACCACGATTGAACGTTTCTTTCCCGGTAACGGCAAACAACGTACTTTATTTTAGTTATGGCCATGCCATGCGAACGCCACACCCAAGGTTTTTATATGCTGGTTTAAATCCAACTTACCTTGATCAATCTTTCTTATCTAACTTAGGTAATCCAGACATCGACCCTGAAGTAAATGTTTCGTACGAAATCGGCTTTAAAACATTGATCACAAGCGACATTGGTTTAAGCATTGCAGCATATAACAACAACAGATTTGATTATATCGTTTCGCGTAGAGTAATTGTTACAGATCAAACAGGTCGTCCGGTAACAAAAACTATGTATATCAACCAAGATTACGCGAAGATTACGGGTATAGAAACTACGTTGAATTACCGTATTGGAAAACACTTTAACACTTTTGCAAATGTTGGATACCAGGTTGCACGTGGTAAGTCTAACTCAGCAAGAGAAAGCTCTTTACAAATTGCCCAAAATGGAGAGGTTGCTTTAACAAGCGAACAATATTTAGCATGGGATAGACCTTGGAAGATTGGTGCTGGAGTAATTTTCAATCCAGATACAAGCTTGAAGAAATTACACGGTTTAAGAATCTTTTGGAATTTCAACTACACCTCGGGATACCGTTATACGCCACAAGTTAAAATTGGCGAGAATGATTTAGGCCGTCCAATTTACCAGCCAGACATCAGCAGATATTTGCAGGGAAAGGCAGCAGCATGGTTTAACTCTGACTTCAAAGCAAGCTACAACATTCCTATAGGAAAATCGCGTAGCGGTGTAATTTTCAGCTTCGAAATTAGAAACGTCTTCAACAATAAAAATGCTCAGATTATTAATCCGGTTACAGGCAGAGCCTACGAATATGGTGACGATGTACCAACTGAATGGAGAGATCCAAGACCAGAATTTAACGGGCCACAAGAACAAGGCGTAGATCCTAGAAATCCAGCGAGATATCTAGCACCACGTCAAATATTATGGGGAATAGCATTTAAGTTTTAATGAAAAGAAGAATTCTTGTCATAGCGTTATTTATTGCCTTTAGCACACAGGCACAATTGATCCCCAATTTTGGTGGTGAGCGCGCGGGGCTTTCAGCTTTAAGCTTTTTGAAAAACGACATTAGCCCACGTTCTCTAGGAATGGCTGGTGCTTCAACTGCCTTAAATGGCGATGGTTATTCTATCCTTCAGAACCCTGCTGGGATGTATGAATTAGAAGGTCAAGCTTGGACTTTAACCAATAGCTTTTTAGGTGCTGGAATTAACCAAGCATTTATCTCAGCTATTTTTCCTCTAAAAAATAAAACATCGGCAATTGGTGCTTCTATTAATACACTAACTACTGGCGCAATTGAAGAGCGCACAGAATTTCAACCTTTCGGGACAGGTCGTTTGGTTTATGGCACAAACATGGCCGTTGCGGCAAGTTACTCGCAACAATTAAGTGATCAATTCTCTTTGGGTGTGACGCTTAAATATGTATATGAAAACCTTGCTGATTTTACCAATCATACGATAACTACAGACGTTGGCTTTTTGTACAAGTTAGATGTAAGAGATCTTCAGTTTGCTGTTTTATTGAAAAACTTTGGTGGCAACTCTAACTTAAGCGGAAGCTTTTTAGCTTCTTCGTTTAACAGAAGTACTGTTGCTAATCTAGAAAAGAATACGTTGCCTAATGTGTTTTCCATTGGCGTTTCTATCACAGCTTGGGAAAATGAACACCACCACTTATTGGGAGCCTTTCAACTGAATCATCCGAATGATAATTCAGAAAACTATCGCTTAGGTTTAGAGTATGATTATTTAAAATTACTCTTCGTTCGCGGTGGTCTTAAAATGAATGTGAAAGGTCAGGCATATCCAACCATGGGCGTTGGTGTAAGAACAAATATTGGAGCACATAGTTTATTTATAGATTATGCTACAAATCCAACTGAGTATTTAGGATGGCAACATCTTATTGGACTGAATTTTAACATAAACCGTATGGAAAGATGAAAAAACTAATTCTATTCGTTTTGTTAGTCGCAACATTCTGGTCGTGCGATAATTATTTTGGAGAGAAAACAGATCTTAGTTTTATCGAGGTCCCAACCTATTCTAATCGCGACATTGCCTATGTTCCAATTGAACCTTCTTTTCGAGGGTTTGTGCGTCCTACAAACATTACTATTGGTTTTGATGAATTAATCTACATAGTAGACGAAGGAACTGAAGAAATTGTATGCTACGATGAAGCTGCGAATGAGCAAGGTCGCTTTTTTATTCCTGGCTTAACTTTCGTAACGCAAGACAGAAGACTAAATCTGTTGGCTATTGGCACTTATGACACGATTGTAAACGGAGTAAATTATAGCCTTTCTACAATTTACCGTATCAACCAATATTCGGCCACAGGCTATGGTCTTACCTCTGCTAAAATCACAAAATCAATTGTTCATCCTTTTTACTTTAAGAACTCTTTTAACTTGTCTGATGCGGATGTAACTTTTAACAACATCTCAATAATTGGAAATGAGATTAATCCTGACAGAAACAATCAATATTATGTTTCACGTCAAGGACCTAGCGTGAACAATGCTAACCAGGGACCAGACAATGCCATTATTCTTTTTACGAACGAAGACAACTATTTATCTCCGGTACCTGTAACAACAAGTGGCGGTTTATTTAACAACTATTTTAAAGACCCGCATGGTGTTACTACATTTTGCAAGCCACCACAATTAGGAGCGAACACAAGTCCTGACTTCTTATACACTTCATTAGATCCAAGTAATTTATTGAAAGTGCAATACATTGAATTTATTGAAGCTGAATTTGGAGCAGAATACAGACCTATAATATTTCCGGTAAACGACCCTTTAGCTTCAGGATTCCTATATACACCTGGGAAGTTTGAAGAGCCTAAAGGCATTACTGTTGCTGGAGATGAAACACGTTATATTTTCGTAACCGATGCGGCCAAAGACAGTGTCTATCAATTTACATCGAATGGATTAGAAGGTATCCCTCCTCCTCCAGGATCAGATGATAAGATATATCAGAAAGCATCGTTTGGTGGAACAGGAACTGGACCAACACAATTCAATGAGCCGCTTGGCGTAGCATACTTCAATAAAATACTGTATGTAGCCGATGCAGGTAACGGCAGAATCCTTAGATTTAAGCTTACTTTAGATTTTGACTAAATCTTTAATTCGATGAGCAATTCCTTTCACTCATTAAAGTGTGGACGGAGACTTTGTAGAGGTTATTCGGATATGTAAATACTTATATTTGTAAGGTTATGCAACCTATGTATAAAAATATTATTGCAACCCTTCTATTTGTTTTTATGAGCACTGCCGTTTTTGCGCAGAATAAAGCTCCAGAAAATAATGTAACAGAGTCTTGCCCTATACGCATGCCAAATGCCTTTACACCTAATGATGATGGTGTAAACGACTTTTTCTATTTCACATTTAAAGACGATTGCTTACCTTCTTCTTTTAGCCTTCAAGTTTTTGACCGTTACGGACGCTTAGTTTTTGAAACTAAAAGCTATCAAGAAAAATGGGATGGGCGTTTTGACGGACAGCAATTGAATGACGGTGGTTATTTCTGGGTGATGTCTGCAAACATTGTTCTTCCAGAAGATTCTGAGCAAACAAACTTTACAAAAAAGGGTTCTGTTCTTATTATTAGATAAAATTAAATCTCATTCAAGTTTAAATGTCATCACCTTTATGGTGATTTTTTTATGACTAAAATTTCAGCAAAAAAAAAGAGCTGATAAAGCTCTTTTTAATTGTAATAAAAATGGGGAATATTCTTATGCCACTGGATAGCCATTCTCAGCTTCTTGACCCGGATCTGCAAACGTGAGTTTCCCCTCTTTTGTTTCTCCCATCAAAATCATGCCTTCGCTTTCGATGCCGCGCATCTTACGAGGCGCTAGATTGGCTACAACTGTTACTTTCTTTCCAACGATGTCTTCTGCCGAATAATGTTCAGCTATACCGCTTAAAATCGTTCTCTGCTCAAAGCCTAAATCCACCGTAAGGTTTAAAAGCTTTTTAGCCTTCGGTACTTTTGTCGCTTCAATGATTGTACCCACTCGTAAATCTATCTTTTGAAAATCTTCAAAAACGATTTCGTCTTTTATCGGCTCGAAAGAAGCTTCTACTGTTTTGGTCGCTTCCAGCTTTTCAACTTGTTCCTCTATGGCTTTGTCTTCAATTTTATCGAATAAAATTCCAAACTCGCCTAAAGTATGACCGCCTTCTAGCATGATTTCCTTTTGCAAATCGTTCCAATCTAAAGAAGGAAGATTCAAAAAGCCTTTTAGTTTTTCAGAAGTATTTGGTAAAAACGGCTGACCCATAATAGCAAGGCCGGCTGCAATTTGAGTTGCTGTAAACATAACAGCCTCTGTGCGCTTAGCATCGGTCTTTACCTTTTTCCAAGGCTCTTGATCTGCCAAATATTTGTTACCCAAACGCGCTAAATTCATAAACTCTGCTAGTCCGTCTCTAAATTTATAATTCTCAATCGCTGCTTCTACCTTTTTAGAAATAGATTGAATAGAAGCCAATGCGGTTTTATCTTCTTCTGTTAATTCTACATCGACTGGTAAAACAGAATTATAATACTTGTTGTTCAGTACCATTACTCGGTTTATGAAGTTTCCGAAAATGGCAACCAATTCATTGTTATTCTTTGCTTGAAAATCTTTCCAAGTAAAATCGTTGTCTTTTGTTTCTGGTAACGTGGCATTCAGCGCATAGCGCAAAACATCTTGTTTGTCTGGAAAATCTTCTAAATACTCGTGCAACCAAACTGCCCAATTGCGAGAGGTAGAAATCTTATCGCCTTCCAAGTTTAAAAACTCGTTGGCTGGAACATTATCTGCAAGAACATACCCACCATGCTCCATGAGCATAGCAGGAAAGATGATACAGTGAAAAACGATATTATCCTTTCCTATAAAGTGAACCAATTGTGTATCCTCTTCTTTCCACCATTTTTCCCAATTCTCACCTTCCAATTCTCGAGTTGCCGAAATGTAACCGATAGGCGCATCGAACCAAACGTAAAGTACTTTGCCCTCACCTCCTTCAACAGGCACAGGTACGCCCCAGTCTAAATCTCTGGTCATCGCTCTAGGCTGAAGACCATCTCCGCTGTTTAGCCAAGAGTTACATTGACCGTAAACATTCGGTTTCCAATCTTTATGTTGATTTAAATAGTCGCGCAATTTTGGCGACAATTTATCCAATGGTAAAAACCAGTTTTTTGTGCTCTTTAATTCTGGAACCGCTCCAGATAATGTCGACTTAGGATTAATTAAATCTGTTGGGCTCAATGAAGTCCCGCAGTTTTCGCATTGGTCGCCATAAGCACCATCGCTTCTACAATTTGGGCAAGTCCCTACAATGTATCTGTCTGCTAAAAACTGATTGGCTTCTGTATCAAAATATTGCTGCGTTTCTTTTTCTACAAGCGCGCCTTTGTCATACAGTGTTTTAAAAAATTCAGAAGCGTTTTCCTTATGAACTTCAGAAGAGGTTCTAGAATAAACGTCAAACCCAATCCCAAAATCTGAGAAAGCCTTTTTCATCATCCCGTTGTAACGGTCTACAATGTCTTGAGGCATAACGCCTTCTTTCTTCGCTTTGATCGTAATTGGAACACCATGCTCATCGCTGCCACACACAAAGCGGACATCTCTTCCGCGCAAGCGCAAATAGCGCACGTAAATATCTGCAGGCAAGTAACAGCCGGCTAAATGACCAATATGAACGGGACCGTTTGCATAAGGCAAAGCGGCAGTTACCGTATATCTTTTAGGATTCTTCATTGAAAAATAATATGGCCGTAAAAATAGAGAATGTAAGCGGTTTGAGAGAATAGTTTACAAATGAAAAAAGCTCCAATAAATCGGAGCTTTTTGTGATTTATTTACAAAACCCTAGTTGGCCCACACCAACTTTTTTGTCACCTCTTTACCATTACTGGTTAGACGTAATAAATACACCCCACTATTTAAATTCTTATTCAAAGACAATTTATAACCCGATGAGCTCGCTTCAAATTCTGACCAAACTTGTTCTTTCTGTCCAGTGATATTATATAAAATGGCTAACGAATTATTTGCAATACTCACTGAAGTTTTCAAAGCAATTGCCTCATTTTGACGGAATACTTTTAAATCTTCGAAATATGACTCTTCTTTAATACTTATTGAAGAAGCATATTGTAAGACTGTTTGTTGAGCAGTATTAAAATTCCCCCCATTATAAACTACCGTAGAATCTGCAGGATTCACCACGTAATAACGAGGTGTTCCTGAAACAAGAAAATCTTTGTTTGAATCTGCAAAGGAAAAAATTTGATTCCATCCATATGTGGTATTCCATGACGTAATTTCAGAACATGTTGGCACATCTGTTTTGTAATTAAAAACCATTGCTCCCCAGCCCGCAATTGTTGCTTTATTTTGATCTATGAAACTTTCAAATCCAGAAGCATGGCTCATGCATATGCTGCAGTCTAATCCCTTAGATGCAATCATTAACACTTTCCCTGAGGCTAAAACCGAGTAAATGTCTTGCGTATTTCCATTACAATCGGTATATGAAGCGTTTGGAATTTTTTGGGCCGAAAGGCCAAAAACAAAAATGATAAAAATTGATAGTAATATTTTTTTCATGTAAGACTTAGTTCGATTAGGCTATAATAAAGAAGACTAATACATTTAATTCTCCTTACAATTTACTTGTCAATTGCCTTAAATTAGTCTTTTTTAATTAATTCCTTTTATGATCATCCCCTCTTCGCTGCAAAAAGGCGATACCATTGGCATAACGAGTACGGCTCGTAAAATTTATCTAAATGAATTGGTGTTCACCATTGAGTTTTTAGAACACAAAGGGTTTAAGGTGAAAATGGGCTCTTGCATAGGCTTGAAGGACCATCAGTTTGCTGGAACTGAAAATGAAAGAACAACTTCTATTAATGAATTAATTGAAGATAATTCTGTAAAAGCTATTCTCTGTGCACGGGGCGGCTATGGTTCTGTGAGAATTGTAGATCATATCAATTGGAATGCTTTTCAAGAAGCTCCAAAATGGATTTGCGGGTATAGCGATGTTACTGTTTTGCATGCACGCACACACACACTTGGAGTGGCTTCACTGCACAGCACCATGCCAATAAATTTTAAAACCAACACCGAAGAAGCCCTCGAAAGCTT
>UPTG01003040.1_pt1 | contig 10959 bp, 12 predicted proteins | sample 2160121 | NCBI WGS metagenome assembly UPTG01 (sample SAMN06266255, study PRJEB28933) | marine metagenome | isolation source: Columbia River Estuary | place: USA:Columbia River Estuary, USA | collected 2014-07-27 | reverse complement strand
TCACCCTCGTTATAATCTTTTTACCCTGGCTATGGCCTGTCTTGCTGTGGTTTTGGTTGTCATCGCTGCCGTAACGAGGGAACCACGCCATCACAACCATGATGGCCCAGTGCGTAAGCGCCGCAAGCGCTTAGCTGACGGTGCTTCTGCCTCAATCACCGCCGCACTACTGCTGGTCCTAATCATCCTTCCCCCGGCAACCCTCAGTAGCGCGACTGCCGAGAATCGTTCGTCCAATGATCTCGCGGTGGTGAGCCCAGTTGAAACGTTTGATGACCAGGTAAGCCTCGAGTTATTTGCAACCCTGACGGTTAGAGACTGGGCCATGCTGTTAATGCAGAACCAGAAACCCGCTTACTATCACGGAAAGCGGGTGGACACTATCGGTATGGTCACGCCCAGTGACACATCTGATGATGTTTTCAATCTCACTCGGTTCTTGATCACGTGTTGCGCAGTAGACGCTCAACCCGTGAGCATCCCTGTCTACCATCCACAATGGCAAGAATCTATTTCGGTTAATTCATGGCTTCGGATCGAGGGGGGCTTTGCGCCGCCACCCGAAGGCATACAAACGCTTCCCCTGGTGTTAATTCCGGTGGAGATAAGTCCAGAGGAGGTCCCTCGTGATCCCTACCTTTTCTGACCACGGAACAGCTGCAGGGGCCAGGCCCTTTCGGAGGGGCCTCTGGTCCACTATTGCCCTCCTGGGTGCAGTGGCTTTCATTGCTGGCCTCTTGACTCTAACCGAGGGACCTAAATTAAGATCGATGTCGCTTGACGAACAAAGTTCCATCCGCACTGCTGGAGAAATCACGCTTCGCAGCGATCGAGCCCTGGCAACCAGTCCGCTAGCCTCTATTCGCATTACCCCTGAAGTTTCTTTTTCGGTGACACAGAAAGATCTGGTCCTTCGCCTAATCCTTGATGAGCCGCTGCTGGCGGGCACGAACTATGAGGTCGAAGTAAATGGGGTTGAACCGGCCAGCCTTGGCGCCAGCGGAAACTGGTCCGCCAGCTTCCGCACTCCTTTTGAAGAATTGCTGTATCTCAGAGCCGCAGGTGCGGAGACAGAACTGGTACGAGTAGTTCTCGATGGTTCACAACCGGAGGTAATTTATCGGGCTCCTGGAATAACTAGTTTCGCCGCCGTTGGGGCTGTCTTTGGCGTTCACCGAATCTGGGCGGGCGAGAGCATACTCGAGTTGGTGGAGCCGAATTCAGGCGCGGTAGATCGAATGGCCCTGGGTCCTGAGATCATCGTTACCAGCCTCGCTCGTGCTTCGCGGGGCACGTCTTTGATTATTGAGGTGGACAGGAAAGCAGAGGGCAGACAGGAAAAAGGTATTTTGGCTCTGGTAGACACCCTCGGCTCTCGGGAACCCGAAGTTGTTTTGGGCCCAGGCGGCAATTCTTTGGGGGTCAGGAAGGTAGCCGTCTCCTCGGAGAGCGGAAACATTGTTGCCTGGCTTCGAGATTCAACTTTGGTTGTCTTTGAAGCACTCACCCAAACAGTCATCCCCCTCGGGTCAGCAGCAGAACTGTGGGGATTCGATTCCTCTGGGACCAGCGTCATTTTCGTGGATTCTTTGGGAACTATCGCTCTGAATCTGTCGACCGGAGTAGAAACTCGAATTCCGGCAGGGCAGCTGGATGGTTCTTCAGTTTTCCACCAGTTGACCACACTCTCTCCGCAGGGACTCAGTTATCAAAGAGTGCTTCTCCCAGGCTTTGTTGGCGAACCTGATTTTTCCCTGGTGACAGAGGGGGACGCGGAAGGCCGCCATCGCCATTTACTCGGAAGTCTCAGTACACCGGAGAGCATCGGGGATCTACAGCTCTCTCCCAATGGCCAATATCTGGCTGTCGAAATCAATCCGGTTGCGACGCCGTTAGGTTATCCGGCCCTCAGTGATGACGTGATTCGGAACACAACTGAACTGGTAATCCTGGACTTAGCCAACGACACTATCTTGCTGAGCACTCCAGGCTTTTCGTTCGCATGGTGAACCCTCGCTGAGCACCTGTCGATTCGGCTATGGGAGCCCGGGAAACCACAGCGTTAGATCAGTCGATTGCTTACTCGATCTTCGTTCATAAACCGCACCACATGTTCGTCCACGATGATGTCGGCAGGGGTAAGCGGTCGCTTGAGATAGAGCCCCTCCAGGCTGGTGAGCCGACTAAAGGCCACATAGGTTTGGCCCGGAGCAAAGGCCCGGGAGCCCAAGTCAATGACGGCCGCATCGAGAGTTTTACCCTGGGCCTTATGAATCGTGACCGCCCAGGCTAAACGCAGGGGAAATTGGGTAAATTCTGCCACCACGTCCTGGCTCAGGACCTTGGTCGTCGGCGAATAGTCATACTTCACCTTTTCCCACGTCACGGGCTCCACCAGAATACTTTCGCCCTCCACATCAACAATCACGCTGTCGGTGATTTTGACGACGGTACCGAGGGTGCCATTAACAAAGCGCGGCCCATCGGTTCCCTGGGTGTCATTGCGTAGGAACATGACTTTGGCCCCTGGTTTAAGCACGAGTTCATCATCTGCTGGGTAGGCCGCCGTGGAACCAAAGTCGCCTTCGATATCAGCATGCGCAATTTTGGCTTTACCCGGAAGTCCCTCGAGGGCGGCTGAATTAATCCGGGTCACCGCCTGGTTGGTGGTGGCTAGCGTGATGAGCTCAGGATCTTCTGGTTGACGCAGGCCGTGTTCATTAAGCATCCGGCCCATCTCGGCTTCCATGCGCCCTTCACGAAGCGCGTTAAGTACCGCACGAAATTCTGAATCTGCCTGGCGATGGATGGTGTCGAGCTCCTGAACGCTCATCTCGGTCTCACGCCAGACTTTCGCGTCGAAAAACCAGGGCGATCGATAGTGGTCCTGGTAGTAAGCCTTTTCGGCTTGGCCCGAGACGACAGGAGCTAACTGATAGGGATCTCCGAACATGATGAGCTGGATTCCACCAAACGCGGTGTTTCTCTTTCGCTTGGCTTGGCGCAAACGACGATCCAGAGCATCCAAGACATCAGCGGAAACCATCGAGACCTCATCAATAACCAACGCATCAAGGTTGGCTAACACCGCGAGGGATTCTTTAGGGATAAAACCAAGCTCACGATTGCCAATAATCCCCAGCGGTAGGCGCAAGAGAGAGTGAATGGTTTGGCCGCCGACGGCGAGAGCCGCCACGCCCGTGGGGGCAGACACGGCAACAACCTTGGCGGTGTTTTCGACAAAAGCCTGCAGAAGAGTGGTTTTTCCCGTGCCAGCCCTACCGGTAATAAAAACGTGGTCTGACGAGTTCTCGATGCGCTCCAGCACCTCTGATTGCTGGGAACTCAGCGCAACATCACCCATAGCCGGCTTCCTTTCCCCGCACGATAATGACCCTGTCCAACACAGGCAACCAACCTAGGATGGCATCTATGTGGCCGATTGTTCGGAGGTTTGGGCTTCTTGCCCTCGGAGTGGTCGCTGCGTGGCTCGTGACTGTCCTGGTTCTCAACCTCACCGTCTTTTCCGCAGGCGGTCATGTGTTGTCCTATCTGCGCGCTATGGAGTCCGGTGATTACGCCATTGCTGCCACCAAAGCTGGTTTGGCCAAAGCCCCCCGGGTGCTCCCAGTGGACACCGCGAAGCTGTCTGAACCGACGATTCTGGGGACGCGCTCTCTTTCCTCCGGTGAGCTCGTAGTGGAAGCCAGCTACCAACTCGATAACGCCAGCCACACCACAGTGTTCATCGTCGAAGAAGACGAACCGGTCTTGTGGTTTTTTGATACCTGGCACTTCACTAAAACGCCGTTGTCGTCACTGCGCTTTGCGGTAATCGGGGATCACCGAGTGAATGTCAATGAGGTCGAACTCAACACGTTGGCCATGGGGGTGCCTCCCACAGAAAAAGTGTTGGTCCCTGGTGTCTATGAATCAAGCTGGGTAACCCCCTGGGTGGAGGCAACGCCTCAGCGCAGTGTGCTCAGCGACATAGGCGACACCACCTCGCTTCGGCTTCAGATCAGGCCCAGCCTTGCGCTGATTGACACCACCGTGGATGCGGTGGAGAGCTTCCTCAATGACTGCGTGGCCCAAGCCGTCTTGCAACCCGTGGGTTGTCCTTTTGGTGTGAGCATTGATGACCGCGTTATCGGCACACCCCAATGGCAAATTCTCGACTATCCCGTCGTAGAGCTCACCCTGGGTGCAGATCGTGCGGCGTGGTCAATGAGTGCACAAGGTGGGGTCGCCGAAGTGACGATTGAGGTTCAGTCCCTGTTTGATGGAACCCTGTCCACCAGTGTGGAAACCCTGGATTTCGATGTCTATGGGATCGTGCGGGGCACCACCGTGGACGAACCGGTGCTCAACCTTTTCTAGGGCGATCCGGCACCCCAGCTCGTGCACGCAGCATCTCGTTATAGGCATCAAGCTCGGTATCGCCCACCGCATCAACTCGTCGGTCCCGGCGTTTATTAGCTCTCTCATCACTGCGTGACCAACTCCAGGCCACCAGTATGGCGAGAGCCAACGTGGGGAACTCTCCCAAACCCCACGCAATTTCTCCTCCGTTTTGCTGGTCCAACAGGGGGTTGGGTCCCCACTCGCGGCCCATTGCTCCGTACCATTCGGGAACCAACAACCCAGTTCCATAGATCAAGCTAAGACCAAAGAAGGCGTGGAACCCCATGGTGGCGAGCACAATAATCAGGCGCAGGGGATACGGGGGATTGTGCGGAGTAGGGTCAATGCCCACCAGGGACTGTGCGAAAAGATACCCCGAAGCCAGGAAATGGACAATCATCCATTGGTGACCCAGGTGATCCTCCAGGGCCCAGGAAAACAGTGGCGAGTAATAAAACACGATGAGAGACAAACCAAAAATAACTGCCGCCACCAAGGGATGCCCCAAAAACCCGAGGTAGCGAGAGTGAACAGCGGCAAGAATCCATTCTCTAGACCCACGTGACCCGTCTTTTCTGCCAGCGATAGCCCGCGACGCCAGGGTAACGGGGGCGCCTAGGACCAACAGGAGCGGGATCGCCATGCTCAAAATCATGTGGGCCACCATATGAACACTAAAAAGGTAGGTCCCATACACGCCAAGGCCTGCGTTGGTAGTGATTCCCAGCACCACCATTCCACTGACCCAGGCAATAGTGCGCCCCACTGGCCAGGCATCCCCCCGCTTGGCCAGACGAAGGTGTCCCCATACGTAATACACGATGGCAAAAACCACGATCAGCGCCCACAACAGGTCTAACTGCCAGGTGGTAATCACCATCGACCATTCAAATTCCGGTGGTAGCAACTCCCCGGTCAAAATTTCAGACGGTGTTGCCACAGCGAGTTCAGTGGCAGGAATCTCAGGAACAGGCGTTGCCGTCCTGGCCAGAGCACTCGCCAAACCTGACGCCACTCCCATCAACGCTAACTCAGCAGCCACCACCCTCATGGTGACAGCGGTGCTGCCGCGAACACCCGAGGCTAAGGAAGCCAAAAGGCGGGTGCGATACAGCGCACCCGCGCCCCCCAAGAGCAGAAGCGCCACCACCTTGGCCGCTACCAAGGCACCGTAGGCCGAGAACATCGCCGAGGCCTCTCCGACCCGCAACCACGCATTAGTGACGCCCGAGGCGGCTACGACAAGAAAACTGACCAAGGCAATCGTGGAATAGCGAGACAGCACGGTGTGAAACTTCTGTGCCGGGGGTTTGTGGCTCCAGGCGATAACGGCCACCATGGCAAGCCCACCAATCCACATCGCGGCAAACACGCTGTGGGTAAAAGAAGCGCTGACCGCTGCTTCGTGATTGGCCGTGCCCGCAGCGTGTCCCTGCTCAGCCAGCGGCCACAAGGAGGCCACCGCGAGCAATCCGGCGACAAAGACGCCGACGAAACTGCGGACCATCACCACCAGGACCGTCACCAGGGCAGAAAGCGCGATAGTGACTAACCAGGCTCGGCCCACTTCCGTGCCCCCGAGATACAGCCAAAGCACCTCGCCAAAGCGTTGATCGAAGCTCACCGGTTCGACATAAATAATCGCAAACGTGAAGAAGGCAGAAAACACGGACGCCACAGTAGTTAGGCCTGCCCCAATAGCCGCCACGACCAACGACGAGTTAAAGGCCGAATCCTTGGAGCTGATGACCAGTGCCGCCATCATCAGGCTCCCGATCGACAACGCGGCACCCAGATGAACCAGGGCCGTGGCACTAGGAAGCCCATAGCGTGCTATCGCGCCGGGATCAGCTAACAACAGGGGTTGGGCGCCACCACCGGTGGCCAGGCCCACCAGTAACGCAGCACTGAGCCCGATGAGCAACAGAAAGAAAACGCTCGTCAGTGCGGGGAGCAAGCGGGTGTTCACACCGAAAGCCTAGGCGAGAGACCCTGGGTCACAGCCAGACGCCGTTAAACGAATGAGGGATGGCCATCAGTGGCCATCCCTCATCTCGAGTGTGTCTGTTACTACTTGACAGCAGCCTTCAGCTTGCTACCAGCAGAAACCTTGACGCTCTTGGATGCAGCGATCTGAATCGTTGCACCGGTCTGGGGGTTACGGCCCTGACGAGCTGCACGGTGAGTGCGGTCGAAGGAGACCCAACCTGGAATGGTGACCTTGTTGCCAGCGGCAACTTCTTTGGACACCACGGTGAAAATAGCGTCAACAACGCCGTTTACTGCTGCCTGGCTGTGGCCAGTGTGTTCCGCTACTGCGGCAACAAGTTCTGAGCGATTCATATTTGTGTCCTCCTAGGACTTGGATAGGTATTCCGGCTCGGCCCAAAATCGCTTCCGAGCCACCAAAAAACTACCAGCTGGACTTGGTAATGCCCGGTAATTCGCCCCGGTGTGCCATTTCGCGGAAACGGACACGAGAAACACCGTATTTGCTCAGGAAACCACGAGGGCGGCCATCGATAGAGTCGCGGCCACGCACGCGCACAGGCGAAGCATTACGAGGAAGCTTCTGGAGCCCCACGCGCGCTGCTTCACGCGATTCATCACTGCCATTGGGGTCAACCAAGGCCTTCTTCAGTTCCAATCGCTTCTCGGCGAACCGTGCGACGATTACTTTGCGCTGTTCATTGCGCGCAATCTTGCTTTTCTTTGCCATGCTTTAGCGCTCCTCGCGGAATTCAACGTGCTTGCGCACTACGGGGTCATACTTCTTCAGTACCAAACGGTCTGGGTCGTTACGACGGTTCTTGCGGGTTACGTAGGTGTATCCCGTGCCAGCGGTGGAGCGCATCTTGATGATGGGCCTCACGTCCTGTGCTTTTGCCATTAGATTTTCTCCCCACGAGCAAGAAGCTCACTCACGACAGACTCAATGCCACGAGCATCAATAGTCTTGATGCCCTTGGCCGACAGGGTCAGGGTCACGTTGCGCTTCAAGGAAGGCACGTAATAGGTCTTCTTCTGGATATTGGGATCGAACCGGCGCTTCGTGCGGCGGTGCGAGTGCGAAATTGCATGTCCGAAACCAGGTGTGGCTCCGGTCACTTGGCAGACTGCTGCCATGTTTCCTCCTGTTATGGCTACCGTAGGGCTATTGCCCTACCCAAGGTCACTTGTCGGCACGCGAACAATGGTGTTCTTCGTTACGAAGAGACGCCACCGTGCGTACAGAGAAAAGCGGAATTCCGCTTAACCAAGGACTAACCTTACGCGTTCGAGCCCGTGGGAGCAACCCCTGATTGGCACTCAGGGCACAGGCCAAAAATGTCCACAATGTGCTGGGGCTGCGCATATCCGTGCTCGGCTGCCACGGACGCAGCCCACGATTCCACCGCACTAGCCTCAATCTCTTTCGTGGTGCCACATTCCCGGCAAATCACATGGTGATGGTGGCCCGGGGAACATGCCCGATACAGATTCTCGCCCTCCAGGGAGAGGGAGTCTGCATTCCCCTCCTCAGAAAGTGCGTTAAGGCTGCGATAAACGGTAGCTAGTCCAATGCTGGAGCCTGCCTCGCGCAAGGTTTGATGAAGGTTCTGTGCACTCACGAACCCTGGAGCAGCCTCTAGTGCTTCCCATACTTCTTCGCGCTGTTTCGTATTACGTTTCACTGCTCTATCCCTCGAGGTCATGGTGGTGGTCGGTTTCATACGCATCATCGAGCGGACCTGATGGGTCCATGTTCTCGGGGTGTAAACGACCCAAACCATAGGCGGTGGCAAGATTCTCCGGGGTGAGAACAGTTTCCGGGGGGCCGTCGGCAATCACACGCCCGCTGACCAAAATGACATGATCGGCAGCCCTGGCTTCCTCCAGGTCGTGGGTGGTGAACACTACTGAGCAGCCTTTAGCGGGTTCATCGTGGATGATGTCGTCGATAGTTTGCGCTGAGTGGATATCGAGCCCCGTCAGCGGTTCATCCATCAGTAACACGCTGTGTTCCTGGGCCAATGCTTGGGCCACGAACACCCGCTGGCGCTGACCGCCAGAGAGTTTAAATACCTGCCGCTGCGCGAGATTATCAATGGAGAGTAATGCCATGGCTTCGTTGACACTGGCGCGATCGTGCGCGCTAGGGCGGCGCAGTAACCCTAGGCCTGGGTAGCGGCCCATCATCACTACTTCGCGCACCGTCATGGGGATACCGGGGTGGACGTTCATGTGTTGCAACACATAAGCCACCTTGGTGCGCGCGGCCTGAGGCGTCTTTCCCAGTACCGAAAGCGTGCCAGCGTCAATATCTAATAGTCCCGTCATGGCATGGAGCAGCGTCGATTTGCCGCTGCCATTCGGGCCAATAATGGCGGTGATTTTTGCGGTAGGAATCGTGAAATCAGATGCCTGGAGCGCGGTGACCCCATCGCGCATCACCACCACACCCGAGCCCTTCACCACAGTGGTCATGAGACCACCTTGGCTCTCAGGCCTGAGATCACCTGTTGAGTGGTGAGCACTAGGAAAAACAAGACGATCGGAACCAGGGCCATCGTTGCCGAGGCTGCGGTTCCCAGGTAGTAACTCAGCGTCAAGCCAATCCACACAGAGAAAACGCCCACACCTGCAGCAATGAGCATCATGCGCGAAATAGTGCGGGAAAGAAGACTTGCAGTGGCAGGGGGGCCCACCAGTAAGCCAAAGACCAACAACGTTCCCACCGATTGGTAGCTGCCAATCACGGCAAGCGCAATCAGAACGAGTAAGGCTGCGTGAGCCAACCCTGGTCGCATACCCAGTAACTCAGCTTTATCTCGGTTCAAGCTCAGTGCCACTAAAGGTCGATACAACACCAGGGAAATAACGAGCACGGCGGCAAGAACAATGAGTTGCGAGACGATATCGGCATTAGTGACGCCTAGAGCATCACCAAAGAGAATGCTGGTCAAACTTCCGGCATAAGAATCGAGTTGGGAAATGATCACCACACCCAGGGCCAACATTCCCACAAACAACAGGCCAATAGAGGTGTCTTCACCCAAAATTGTCTTGCGTTGAACGAGCTCAATCGCGGCAACCATGACGGCTGCAGCCACAGCGGCTCCCAGCAGAGGGTTGATATCGAGCACTACGGCAGCAGCAACGCCGGGAATCACACCGTGGACGAAAGCATCGCCAAAGAAGCTCATACCCCGCAACACCAGCCAGGTTCCGACCGTGGAAGCCATCAAGGCGGCAAGAATGCCGCCTAAGAGAGCTCGCTGTTGAAAAGCGAGCTCAAACGGGGCACTCCACCACTCCATACAAATAGTCTCCCAGGTTTGTTAGCTCAGCCCCTGCACGATGAGAGCTGCGTTGATCAGCATCATCTCTTGATACGTTTCGGCACCTGAGTCAGGCCCACCGAGGCTTCCCACATAAAGCTGGATGACACTCACGTCGCTATCTAACTCACTGGCAAGGACATCCAAGAGTTCACTATTGGTTGCGGTGTCGCCAAAGATCGCGGCGACATTCTCTGTTGTCATCGTGGCAACCAGAGCAGCGAGTTCCTGCGAGTTTGTTTCACCCAACGTGGAACCGCCGGGGATCACAACACCCACAATGCGGAAGTCATAGCGATCGGCAAAGTAACCAAGAGCATCATGGTCGGTGACCAAAATACGGTCGCGTTCAGGAATCTCCTCAAGGGTGGTGATGACATCTAGTTCCGTGGCGCGAATGTCGGCGGCAACGCTCGCACCGCAGGTTTCGTATGCCTCGCCACCGGTCAGGGCAAGTTCGGCGCCAATAAGTTCTGCCGCCTGTGCCATACGTTCCATGTCGAACCAGAAGTGTGGATCAAAGTCGCCGTGGTCATGCGCCTCTTCCTCTGCGGCAGGATCTTCTAGTTCGTGGTCGTCCTCGGCGTGGTCGTCCTCGGCGTGGTCGTCCTCGGCGTGGTCGTCATGATCATCTTCCACATGCCCGTCTAAGTTCCCCAGAGGAAGCGGGTCGAGAAGCGAGGCGATCTCCATCACCGGTCCACCATCGGCTTCGATGTTCTCGAGGGCATCCATCATGCCCTCTTCAAGACCCAGGCCGTTGGCCACAATCAGATCAGCCTTAGCCATCTGGGCTACTTGCGCTGACGATGCTTGAAAATCATGTGGATCTGCTCCCAGGGGCATTAACACGGTGACACTGGAGTCATCGCCCACCGCACAGGTCGCAATATCACCAACCACGCTGCCCAGAATGGTTGTGGTCACCACCACGCTCGGTGCAAAGTCATCCTCTGCAGAGTCGGTCAGTACAGAGCCTGCCTCAACTGTTTCCCCGCCCGCCGCGCTGCATCCAGCAACCGTGAGCATTGCGGCGAGTGAGACCATAGCCCCCCACACACGTTCATTTCTCTTGCGTTCATTTCTCGTGAGATTCATGCCACAGAGCATAACCCTTATTGATAATGATTGTCAAAATCAATCGAGCAGGAGAGCGGGTTCCTCCATAACACTGGCCACATCAGCGACAAAGCGGGACGCCACATCGCCATCCACCACTCGGTGGTCAAAGCTC
>UPTG01003039.1_pt1 | contig 10963 bp, 3 predicted proteins | sample 2160121 | NCBI WGS metagenome assembly UPTG01 (sample SAMN06266255, study PRJEB28933) | marine metagenome | isolation source: Columbia River Estuary | place: USA:Columbia River Estuary, USA | collected 2014-07-27 | reverse complement strand
AAGCAAAGGCTTTCCAAACATTGAAGACACCTATATTAATCAGAACAACGGGAAATTGCCAAACGAAGGCGAAATCTATAAAAACCCATACTTGGCAGATACATACAGAAAACTTGCGAAAGGCGGCCGAGAAGCATTTTACAAAGGCGAAATGGCAGAAACCATTGCCACGTTTATTCAGGAGCAAGGCGGGTTTTTGTCTACTGAAGATTTGGCTGCACACCATTCGGAATGGGTGGAACCTGTGTCGGTAAACTACCGAGGTTACGATGTTTGGGAATTGCCACCAAATGGCCAAGGTATTGCGGCTTTACAGATGCTTCAAATTTTAGAAGGCTATGATTTTAAGAACATAGAATTTGGCAGCGCAGAGCATTTACATCTGTTTACCGAAGCCAAGAAATTGGCGTTTGAAGACCGCGCAAAATATTATGCCGATATGGATTTTGCACAGGTACCCGTAGCGCAATTGTTGTCTGATACTTACGCGGAAGAGCGCAGAGCCCTTATCGGGAGGAGAGCTTCAACGTACGATGCTGGAGAAATTAGCGCTGGCGAAACCATCTACTTATCTGTAGCCGACAAAGACGGCAATATGATTTCGTTGATACAAAGTAACTACCGCGGTATGGGTTCTGGAATGGTGCCACCAAAATTGGGTTTCATGCTGCAAGACCGTGGCGAACTGTTCAGTTTGGAAGAAGGGCAAGCGAATACCCTTGAGCCTGGCAAGCGTCCTTTTCATACCATCATTCCGGCTTTTATTACCAAAGATGGAAAACCCTTTGTGAGCTTTGGCGTAATGGGTGGAGATTTTCAGCCGCAAGGCCACACGCAAATTGTAATGAACTTGATAGACTTTGGCATGAACTTGCAAGAAGCAGGCGATGCCCCACGTTGGGATCATACAGGCGGAGCATCGCCCACAGGCATTAACGAAAGCGGTAGAGGCGAGGTGCGCGTAGAATCTGGAATTTCGTACGAAACAATTCGAGGCTTAATGGACAGACGTCACAAAGTCGGTTTTGCACGCGGCATTTATGGCGGCTATCAAGCCATCATGTGGGATGCTGAAAACCAAGTCTACCGAGGCGCCTCTGAAAGCCGAAAAGACGGTCAAGCTGCTGGGTATTAATTTTTTTGAAATGAAATCCATAGCAACCGTCTCTCTTTCTAAATGCGACAACTTTTTCTTCTCTTTCTACTTTTTACTACGACTGTTAAGGCAATGCCTTTGATTAAAATCTCACAAGAGTATTTAGCAGCCATTCGCTACGATCAAGATGTGGAGTGCTATCTGCGAGAATTGGCAGAAGCCACGCAGGAGGACTTGTCTAAACAATTGGATACTGACACCAAAAAGAAAGTGTTTTGGATTAATGTTTACAATGCTACTGTGCAGTATGCGCTTAAAGAAGATTCTGATCAATACAAAAAGCGTATGGCCTTTTACGGGAAGCAACGTATTACGGTGGCGGGTAAAGTTCTCAGCTTAAACGACATTGAACATGGTCTCTTGCGCAAAAGTCAATGGATTTATGGTCAGGGAAATGTGCGTAAGTGGTTTCCGGGAGCGTTTGAAAAAACCAATAGAGTGGATGCTCTTGATGTGCGCGTGCATTTCGCTTTAAACTGCGGAGCAAAGAGCTGTCCCCCAATTCTGTTCTATACCGCAACCGACTATGACGCGCAAATAGATTTGGCTACCAAAGGGTTTTTGTCTGAAACAAGTTTGGTAAAAGCCGAAGTGCTCGAACTCTCAAAACTGTTTTTCTATTACAGCGGTGACTTTGGGGGTAAGGCCGAAAAAATAGCTTTGGTAAAAAAGCACACGAAACTCAACGGACTGGAAAACATTAAGAAAATAAAATACTCAGACTACGACTGGACGATGCAGTTAGATATGTTTCGATAGTTCAGCGGTAATTACAGGTAATGTCGTATTACGGTTTCTTGTTAGACCCATAACCGCAAATATGTGTTGGACCTAAAGAAAACACGAAGCAATAACCCCACGTTCAAGCCCCCCCCATTAGGAAATTTGGAACCAGATGGTACACGCAGAAGAACGAAGGTTATGCAGAAAATGTACCCGCATTGTTATCGATTATGCGAGGGTTTCAAAATATGATTTGGCTTAGTTGATTCATATTGGATCAATTATATACTAGCGATCTAGGAATACTCAACTAAGTACAGCTGCTCAACCTTCTTCAGAGGCGTTTCAGTTTTAAGTGAGTTTGTTGCAAATGAGTCTAAAAATCTAGAACCAGACAAAGACACCATCTTTTTAAACTCACGCGTTATAATTGGCAGCACGGTACAGGCGGTTTCAAAAGTGAGTGTGCAATCTTTAAAAGCTTTTGGCGGGAAGTACAGTGATTTACCAGTTTATTCGTATCAGCCAAGAAGGGATAATACCATTGCTAAAGAAACCTTTGATTTTCTTAAAGCACACAATGTTGTTCACAACACCATCGAGCTAAATTCCAAACACAAAGAGTATCCTTTGGCCAATAAACCTTTAGCATGTGCTTTTCTTAAATGAGCCTAAAGCTTTTGCTGAGGTTTCAGAAGGTGAGGTTCTGCTTATGCCAGTAGTACAGAAGAATATTGGAGTGGAAGACTTGGATGGGCGGAACGCCTTGTACTGGCACGAAATTTATAAGGCCTGCGGTGTAGATGTTTTTCGATTCGTAACCACCGTTTTACGTAATACCAAGATATTAGAGTATTGCAATACGGGTCATATCGTAGCGCATAGGCAGAATGCGTTATATAAAAACTGGTTAGAGAATTTTGAGCTGGTCATACAGCAAAATATGAACCTCTTCAAGGGCATTATTGTATTGAACAGTCGATTTTTGCAGCCCCTGTTGCGCAATTAAAATTGAATGTTAAATCACTTGGTGTAGCTTACAATGTGCCAGCCAGGCATTTTCAAAAAATTGTCAACCCAGAATTTAAATTGTCTCATTTTTCTGAGATTACAACACTGCATTACCACAAGTATTTCTCTATTCCGGAAGTTGTAAATCCTCTTAAAGGTGAGATGTTAAAGCGGCTTCATGGCGCTCAATTGAATAAAATGGTAAAGGATAGTGGAGTGTTGGAAAAGATATCTTGGTCGGATAACATAAAAAGAAAGTTGACCCTGAAAATGGATATTTTGAAACAGCGATTCAGGTCTAATAAACTCTAATATTTCTGAATAATACTTAGTTGGCTTGCTCGAGTTGTCTTTACCGTTTGAATTTTTCGCTAGCTGGTACAAATTCATGAGTAAGCCATAGCGGCAATAGAACATAACCGAGCCTATATGCCGGTAAGTGTAGTCAAGAAAACCTAAAGAATGTCTTTAAGTTTATAAAATAAACTAGCCTTTAGAAATACAGAAACAGCTTTACTGCAAAAAAAAACCGCTTAACGTTTAGGTTAAGCGGTTTAAGCTATTCAGCACAAAGTCGTATTACTGACCCTTAAATAATCTGACAGTTCTGATTACACCTGCGCTATCTTGTACTTTAATCATATAAATACCAGATGTGTATGCGTTAGATAATGCAAACTCGTCACCTGTATTTATATTTCCATTATAAAGGAGTTTACCAGAAACATCCATTACAATTAAGTCAACGTCTTCAGGAATTTCGTAGCCGTTGAAAGCTACTTTTAAGTCTCCGTTTCCATCAAACCAACCTTTTATATTCCAAGACTCTATAACATCATTTTCGTCTATAGAAATAGTTGTATTTACAAAATGTAATTCAAATCTCAATGGAGAATCTGCCATGTCATAAGCAAATCTGTATGGAGTATTTGTAATGTCTTTAGAAACACCTGGAGCAACTTTCTTGTCTTCAATGTACACTTTCCAACCTGGCATTAAGCGATCTTCATCTAACATAAATGTATAGTTACCTGATGATCTAGACCAAAAGCGTAAAGGATAAGAACCTTGAGCAATATTTGTGTTTACCACGTTTTTCATTAGTGGCGAAACAACTTGATGATTTACGCCATTGTAGATATAAGGCTGTGTGTAGTGGAACGCAATTTGCGGACGTGTATTTCCAGGTTGACTCAAAACATACGAGTCAAGTGCTTGGTCGTAGTTGTCGGTTGCATTTGCATCAAAATCTAAAATGGTGTAATTCGCTGTGCTATCTGCGTTGTTCAAAGCTATCAAGAATACATCATCATTTATGGTAGATGTTTTGGTGAAGTCTGCTGTTGCAAAAGCTCTAGCTGCATCTGTAAACTGAATGTTTACCGCTCCACCAGCAGATCCTTTTTTTATAAAGAAAGCCTGCATTGGTGGAATAATATCACCTGCCTCAAGAGCTACGTATTGATAATCAATACCGCCACTACCATTGATTGCGAATGCTTTATCGTTGTCCCAAATACGTATGTCATTAGGGCTGAAATCATTATTGTCGGCAACAAACTGGTCAACATCTAACCCACAAGGGAAAGGGTTGGCGACCAATACCCAACCGTCCCAGTTGGCTTTTCTGTCAGCTGCTTGCTCCTCTGGTGCCGGAGAACAAGAAGAATTCCATGAGTAGTTACCTTGAGAAGCTCCAGTAGCGCCTACTGAATGTGGCGCTTCATAGGTGTAAACATAGTCTGCAACAGTTTCATCCTGAAGTGTTCCCTTAACTTCAAAAATACCTGTGGTTGGGAAGTTCGTGCCGCCTGCAAAAACCGAATAACCAGAGTTGCCTCCAATAGTCGTTCCTGCACCATACCATTCATGGTCTCCAACAACACCTGCTGCACCTCCTGAACCGAGGAACTCATAAATGTTTACAGTGTTTATGGCTCCACCAAATGATCCGCAGATATCAGGAGTACCAGAACCCCAATAAGAAGTAGACGATGCATTGCCATCAATCGGTACTCTAACGTGGTTCAATGGATCAGGATCACTTAAATCGTTTCCTAAATCTAAATTGCCGGTTGTAATGGTTGCGCTTTGAATAGGGAAGGCGACATTTTTCCAGCCTTCAGTAGTGCCTGTAAACTGTTGGATAGACCCGTCAAAAGCAGGGCCGATGTACTGGCCGTAATCTCCAGAGGCGTTCGCCAACATTTTAATACTATCTGTGTCAGCAACATCGTTTTTTGTAATCGTACCTGTTTCTAAGCCCCCATTTGGCTGTATAATAATGTCTGTTTCTGTTTTAAATATTGTGCTAGCCACAGAGCCTAGAACTGTTTTTTGTACTGGGCCTGAGTAAATTGTTAAACTTCTAGAGCCATCTGTTTGGTCTGCTTCAGCACTGGCATCAGAACCTCCTTTCCATACGACTGGGTCTGGAGTAGTTGGTGGTTCATTTAACCTATTGTTAAGGTGAATAATGTCCTCTTTTGACACAGAACCAGATTTTTCTAAATTCCCAATTTCGATATAAAACTCTGCATTTTCATCAATCACCTTTTGATCAGTCTCTGTTGCTGAATTTGCATAAATTTCGATGTCTGCAAATGCGTTACCGTTCTTCTCAATACTCGTCATAAGCACAGGAGTATTTTCAGGTAATGTCGCATCTTGGCCTGCAAAACTGCCTACTTCAAAATCTGCGGTAAGTCCAGCGAAAACGTAAGTATAATAGTCTCTCGAAGCAGAAGAAAAAGATGGTGGTGTTCCTGATGGTTGTTTGGATAATTCCCATCCTTTTAGATTATAAGAATTAATTGGAAAACTTACATTGTCAGGAGGATCCTCAGCTAAACCTAAATCTGCACCTGCAATTGGTACTGATAAGGTTATGACCATATCATTCCATTGTTCAGTTAAAAAGCTTCCGCCATTGGCCACAACATAAACATCTATTTTGGTGCCATTTTCTTTAATGAAACAATCAACGGTTTGCGCACCGATTTGCAGGCTAGCAAAAAGGGCGAATAAAAACGTAATTTTTGTAAGATATTTCATAACTAATAGGGGTTATGCATTGGGTGCTAAAATACAAGCATTCCCAATACAAAAATTATTCATTTGAATTAAAATAATATGCACGCAATCGTAGTATTAATCGATACTTTTTCTCCTACAGATCGTCTTCACGGCAAAAGATTTTCGTAAGTTTTATTGAAAAATATAATCATGGCAACTGTTCAATAAAGCAGTTTAGTAGGTTAACCGTTGTCTTGAGTTTGTTTCCTTTTTTAGCTTTATCATTTCCGCTTCCAGTAAATGAAGTAACACCATCTAAGTCTATGTCCTCGAAATTGTAGCCCTGTACAGTATTTGTTAAATTAACGGTAGAATTAACGCGAATACCAATGAACGCTTTATCATTATTACTACCGGTAAACTTAACCACGTTGTCAGTGTGGTTGGCATTACCCATGTGGAGTGCATTTACGCCCGATTCTATTTCAACCGCTGCTGTACCATCACCGAAAAGGGCAGTTGTTGTAGTTGTAAAGTCTATTTCATTGCCAGTTGCCGTGGCATCTAAGGTCACTAGACCTGCAGACATTACACCGAGGTGGTTACGGTGGCGCACACTGATGTAGTAATCATCCGATACAAGACCTTCAAAAGAAAGTCCTGTAACTCCATCAATATCAATGACATCACCATCTTGTATCACAAGGCCTGCGCGTCTTGCAACGATAGTGGTACTGTCTGTTTTATCGCGCAACTCTATCAATACCCAATCAACAACATCTGTATTGGTAACAAAGAAGTTCGCATCAACGGTTTCTGTACCTGCGTAGTTCCAAGGCACAACATTGTACGGTTGCGCCAGAGCGTTTACCGCCAAAATACTGGTGGCTCCCCCTGTGCCTAACACATTATCCATATTGTTTTTTGCGGCATTGTAAGTTCCTTCTAAGAAAACCTTTACAAAAACAGGAATGCCTTGCGGTTCGCGCCAGTTGGGTTCGCCTCCTGGAATATCTGTATCTGGAAAAGACAGAGGTGTCTGTGTGCCATTGGCGCCATTTGAGCCTAGTAATCCTGATGGAGATGTTAAATCGAATTCGTCAAAATTATTATCCAATCCATCCATGTCTCCATCAACACCTGCTGGAGCAGTATCGGCAACGCCATCCGTGGGGACATCTGTATCATACCCTTCTACTGCATCTGTGCGACCGTCATTGTCGCTGTCGGTATCCAAATAATCAGGTCCATCTGCGCCATCTGTATTTGTTGGCGTGATAGGAGAACCAGTTATCAATCCACAAGGTGTGCAATCTCGGTCATAAGCATCGTCAATTCCATCTTGATCGCTGTCTATATCTGCTGGTGCTTTATAGCCTGCTGTGGTTTGTGCCTCTATATTATCTGCGATACCATCATTATCCGAATCAATATCTACCCTGTCTTTATAGCCATCCGGTGTAGCTTCAGAATCTGGATCTGCTAAGGGTGTTCCGGGTGTACTTAATGTCACGTCATTGTCGTGTATATCTGACCATCCATTGCTGTTATCGTCTTCCATACTTATAGGGTCATATGAGGTAGGATAATCAACTTCGCCATCGTTGTCTAAATCAACACCACCGGCTTCGACAATATCAGGGATGCCATCTCCATCACTATCCTTGTCTAAGAAATCTGGAATGCCGTCTTTATCTGTGTCTCCTGGGACTCTAAATGTGGTTCGAATATTAGCAGGTGAACCCGTAGCAAAAAAAGATACATCAAAACTGGTTGACACTTCGTCAGACTGCCAAATCAAATTATTGCTTGATGTTGAATTACCAGATCCTGTAGTGGCCTCTACGGTATATACATTCCCAACCACGCTATTTGTAAAACCGGATTTAATATTTTGGGGGTTTAATAAACCGTATGCCTTTCCGTCATTGGAGGTAAACCCGCGTGTATCTAACGTATTATTAAAGCTTCTGCCTGATCCAGGTCTTGACAAAAGAGGATATTTGGAAGTTAAAGCGAATTGGGCAGGAGCCGCTCCGGCTCCCACATTGAATATGCCATCATTGTTAGTCGTAGATGTTCTTCTCACACCTACATTGGTGAACGACATTGTTACAGAGCCTGGAGGAAGTCCCAATTTTGCGCTGATATCCGCTGATCCACTATAAATTATTGCAGGGTCAGATACTGAAGTAGGCAGGGCTAAACCACAATCTGAAGGCTTCACATTTATGGTTCCCCCTAAATTGTATTCGTCTACATCCAATATACCATCATTATCATCGTCTTTATCAGTGGTATTAGTTATACCATCGGCATCCGTGTCTGGATTAGCTGTAAAATTGAATTCTCTCCAATTTGGTTCGCCTCCGGGGATATCTGTATCTGGGAAATCGGTAGGTGTTTGTATACCGTTAGCACTATTGATACCGCTTCCAGGTGGGTTTGATTTGTCAAATAAATCATAATTATCGTCCAACCCATCCAAATCTAGATCCGCAATAGCTGGTGTAATGTTAGCTATGCCATCTGTTGGAGTGTTTGTGTCATACCCTTCAACAGCATCTGTGCGGCTGTCGTTATCGCTATCCTCATCTATATAGTCAGGATTATCTGTGTTGTCTGTGTTTGTAGGAACTACTGCTGTTCCGCTATTATCAATGTCATAGGCGTCATCCAGTCCATCGCTGTCAGTATCAGTGCCGCTCGGAGCTATATAGCCCAAAGTAGTCTGGCCTTCAATATTATCTACGATACCATCTCCATCTGAGTCTATATCAATACGATTTTCGTAAGTATCGTTATCCGAATCCGAGTCTGCCAAAGGTGTGCCGTTTTCTGAACTGCTGGAATCAGCACTGCCATCATCAAAGAAGCTCGACCAGCCATTGTTATTTGCATCTACCATGCTGCTTGGGTCTCCAGCTATTGGATAATCTACTTCTCCATCTCCATTCGCATCTGTGCCTCCGGCTTCAACAATATCGGCAATACCGTCCCCATCACTGTCTAAATCTAAATAATCTGGGTTACCGTCTCCATCGGTATCAGCGGGTATTTTAAAGGTTAAGCGATAATTTGACCCAGAACCTGAAGCATTGTATGATATGTCAAAACTCGTTGTCACATTATCAGACATCCAGATCAAATTGTCTTCTAAACACGAGAGGCCATCTATTGAAGTTGCCCCGCGCTCTACCGTATACGCATTGCCATTTACAACATGCGTAAAGCCCGTATACAGATTGCTAGACAGTTTGTAAGTCTTTCCATCAAGAGAAGTAAAACCACGTGTGTCTCCAACAGCATTGAAGCTATTTCCTAGTCCTGGTCTAAACAAAAGAGGATACGTACTAGAAATAGTAAACCGCGCTAAGGAGGCCGTAGTATCTTTATTGAATATTGCCGAACCACCTGATGTCGTGGTTGCATCTGCATTCGTGAACGAAACAGTTACTGTGCCTGAAGGCAAGCCAAGTTTTGCACTAATATCAACGGCCGTCCCGTTATTACCTATTGAAGGCACAGAGAGTCCCATGTCATCGGGTTTTACATTTATCTGTTGTGTGAATTTGTATTCATCTCGATCTAAAATTCCGTCATTGTCATCGTCTAAATCATCTGCATCCACAATACCATCCCCATCGCTATCAAAAGTATCGGAATAGTTGGAAGGCAAAGCAAAGGCATAACTCACGTTGTTGATCGTTTCTCCGCCTGAACCGTCATTTACATTAAATTTCACAAGGTCAGCGCTCGCCATCGTGCCATTATAGACGTAGCTGATGTCGCCCGTGTTGATATCAATTTGTTTAAATTCATCACCAATGGTGAGTGTTTGCCCAGACTTTTGTATGCTGCCATACACAGGCAATTGGGTTAGCACGTATGTAATCTCACCTTCACTTTTGATAGAGTCTTTGTACTCCAGATTGGCACGAAGCAGTGTTTCGGTTGTTTGACTGACCGAAAGGGGGGTGTTTGAGACTTGCGTGAGGTGCGTGTAGGATGCGAAATTTGAGTAATAGTTGGTCAAGAAATTACAGCTGTTTATAGGCACACCCAAACCACAAACGCTTTCCACGACACCCCCAGGAATGTAAGAGGGGAGATCTAAGGTTCCTCTCCAGGTGTACCAATCGTCTATCAGCGGTTGTGCGGTAGAGGTATTGCTCGCATAAATATTTGTTGTCTCACCGAGATCGGCATCTAAATTATACAACTGCGGTGCCGAGGTTTGGAATGAATCTAGTTGTGTAAACCTCACTTTATTGGTACCATCAGAAACTGCTCCACCTCCAATGCCTTTTCTCCAATAAAGCGTGGGGTGGATAACCGATGTTGAATTGTTTACGGCACTGACCAAATCCTTACCTTCTAAATCAAAATACGTATTGGCACTTAGGTTTCCACCTGCTGCTTCTATAAATGTGGTGGTAAGATCCAATGATATTACTTGTTCATTGTAAACGCCAGCGGAAGGCACTGCATTTTTCCAAGTCATAAAAAACGGAACCCTTAGGCCACCTTCCAATGTGCTGCCTTTTTCTCCGCTTAACGCACCGTTGCTTCCGGCTTTGCTCACCACACCGCCATTGTCACTCAAAAACACAAAGAGAGTATTGTCATATTCGTTGTTTAGCTTCAACAGATCTACAATGCGTTTAACATTGTCATCTACGTTTTTTAGCAATCCGTAATAGTTCTTGTTATTCTCACTTAAACCAAGGTTCTGAGCAGTATTTAAGCTATCGAAATAAGTATAATCTGCGGGTTTAGCAGTATATGGACCGTGAGGGGCCGTATAGGACATAAACGCTAAAAATGGTGCATTTTGATTTATCTGCTGAGTCATATAGGTAAGCGCCTCATCAGTAAGCAAATCGGTTAAGAAAAATGTACTGTTTGTTTCGCCTAGTTGGAGATTTTCAAAATAAAAATGATAATTGAGGGCAAAAAATCCAGTGTCAGTTAAATCTCCACCCTGCCAGATAAAGCAAAATGGATATAGAATGATTGCAATCCAAAGGAAATTAGAGATCAATTTGGAGTCTAAGT
>UPTG01003036.1_pt1 | contig 10970 bp, 10 predicted proteins | sample 2160121 | NCBI WGS metagenome assembly UPTG01 (sample SAMN06266255, study PRJEB28933) | marine metagenome | isolation source: Columbia River Estuary | place: USA:Columbia River Estuary, USA | collected 2014-07-27 | reverse complement strand
GACGTCGTGCGCAAGCAAATGCCTTCTGTGCGCGAAGTGCTAGACGGAAGCCGCCAATGGAACAACCAACAGGTCAGACTGTTCGGCATGATGCTGAACAAAGTCATGCCTGACCTACACCACTCGTTTAACGAACACGCCATAGAAAACAAAGCCGCGCACGAGCTTTCATTTAACGAGCTGCAAGCCATTGCTGCTCAAGCCAATATACCCACAGAGGACGATACAGATGTCATTGACGCCACAGCAAGCAGCGAAACGCCTACTCTTAATCACGAAAGCAAGGGATAGTTTTCATGGCTTCGTCCAAGCTCTATATCCAGACTTTAAGCTCGCGGGTTTTCAAGAAGAACTCATTGAAACTTTGGATCAGCTTGAGAAGGATACACTTGGCAGCAACCGTCTTCTCATTACGATGCCGCCTAGACACGGCAAGTCGTGGCTGGCGTCGACGCTGTTCCCGGTTTACTACTTGGCTCGCAAAGCCAATCGTAACGTGCTGGCGACGTCTTACAACCAAGACTTAGCCAAGACCTTTGGCCGTCAGACCCGCGACCACGCACGCGAACTAATCGTTCCGCAAGCCTTTCCCGACTTTCACATGTCAGAAGAAAGCAAGGCCGTCGACGATTGGCGCACAACGATGGGCGGTGGCTACTACGCCACAGGCTTAGGCGGCTCGACCACTGGTCGCGCTGCAACCCTGCTCCTAATAGATGACCCCATAAAGGCTCGTGAAGAGGCTGACAGCGCCACACAACGCAACAAGACGTGGTCGTACTACGTCTCTGCCCTATCCACACGTAAGCAGCCAGAGCCTGACGGTACGCCCCCTATAGAGGTCGTGATACTAACTCGCTGGCATCCTGACGACTTAGCTGGACGCCTAATGGAAACTGAGGATTGGCAGGAAGGCGCATGGAAACACATAAACTTCCCCGCTATACGTCGCGTAAAAAGCCAAGAGATTTCGTCAGTCGCATCTCTGCCAGAGGACGACCCCCGCTACATACCCAAAGGCGATCTGAGCAAGGTAACCAAGTCGAAGCGCACCTACTACAAAGAAACGGAGGAAGCCCTGTGGGGCGAACGCTTTCCTCTCGACGAGCTACGCAAGCGTGAGCGCCTAGACGCACGAGAATTTGCCAGCCTTTACCAACAAACACCTTACATCGCAGGCGGTAACTTGATCAAAGCCTCATGGTGGCGCAAGACTGACGATGTTCCAGATTGCAACACTGTAATTATTGCGGCAGACACAGCCTTTAAAAAGACTGAAACCGCAGACTTTAGCGTAATGATGGTGCTTGGCCTCGACGACTTAAACGACATACACATCCTCGACGTCATCAGAGACAAGTACGACTTCCCAGAACTCAAACGCGCAGCCATAACCCTCAACGCCAAATGGCGGGGCAGAGGCTTGCGCGGCCTGTACGTGGAAGACAAGGCCAGCGGTCAATCGCTCATCCAAGAGCTACGGAACCAGTCGGGAATGTCCGTACTTCCAGTCAAAGTTGGTAGCGATAAAGTCTCGCGTCTTAACGCCGTACTCCCGCTCATAGAGGGGGGACGAGTTTATCTTCCAAATAGTGCATTATGGCTCGACAGCTTTATGGACGAGGCCCAGTCTTTTCCATCAGGCAAACATGATGACCAGATTGACGCCCTATCTATGGGCCTAGAGGCGATTGCAAAGATGGGCGGCACAGCAAGCGAATTACTAACCGGGCCAATAAATATGGCCTCGTCGCTCTCTGCGCAGTTCCAGCAGGCTGAGCAACCAAAGCAATGGTGGGCAGCAGATTTGAAGCATCAGCCACAGTTTAAAGGGTGGGGAGAATTATAATGCGGTATAAGAACCAGCCTTATTCAGCCGAGCAAGACTTAGTCGTAGACCTGTCGGATCACACTGAAGCCTTAATGCAGTATGAAGACATTTCTGACATGCTCACCGAGGATCAGGAAACGAAGCTGATCGACTATGTTCGGGCCTGCACCAAGATGTCCCACCAGCGCATCAGTGGCCGCTACCAGCACTGGCAGGACGCAGACCGCGCTCACGACGTATGGGTTCCAGCAGACAGCACCAAGTTCAGAGAGAAGGCTGTAGTCGCAGACACACGCGCTATCAGCGACACTGTCCTCACCTACCTGATGGCAGCCCTGACGGGCCGCAACCCGATGTTCCAACTCGAAGGATTAAACCGCAAGAGCCGCAAGTCCAGCCAAATCCTAGAACGCCTCTTGCACCAGCACATGAGACGCACAGCAGGCGAGGCACGCCTAGCCCAGATGCTACTAGACAGCATACGTTATGGCTTTGCCCCCACCAAATGCGTGTGGAACCCTAAGACCAAGACCAATGACATAGTAAACTTTGACCCACGCCGTTGCTTTCCTGATCCCCGCGTAAACTGGGGCGACTGGGATCGTATGCAATTCATTGTTTTCACCGATCATATGTCCTCTTCTGCCCTAATGGGTTCGGGTCTGTACCCTAAAATGCTTAAGTATCCGGGGCTTAGACGAAAAGAAGCAGGCAGGCACTCCTGGGATTGCCACGGCTGGTTCCGCGAAGAGGGTCGTGGCCTCTCCATTAACCCTGAAGACCCGCAAGGCCAAGAGAATGGATACCATTTCACCCTAGAGGAAAGCCGTATAGTTGATGAAGCATGGGTGCGCCTTAACGGATACGAGATTGGGATACCCGGCATTGAACAAATCTGGATGCTTGTCACCGTTTTGGACGAGCAAGCTATTATTAACTGCCGCCTAAACCCTTACGGACGCCAGTTCCCTGTCGTAATCGGCGGGATGTACCACGATAGCCACAAGACTTACTCACAATCCCTCTACGATCTACTACTCCCTCTGCACGATATAAGCACATGGCTGCTCCGTAGCCGCATCGACAACGTGCAAGCGGCCCTGAACAACCTCATCTTCGTAGACCCTACCTCAGTCTCCGTTCCAGACCTCATAGATCGCAACCCGTGGGGCTTAGTCCGTACTCTCCCCGGCACCAAACCCGGCGACGGCGTCTTTATTGCCGAGATACCCGACGTAACTAGGGGCCATTGGAACGACATCGGGGCCATGTCAGACTTAAAGCAGCGTGTGTCTGCCGCAAGTGACGCCCAGCAAGGCGTTCCGACTGCTGATGGCATACGATCTGCCACGGAAATACAGCGACTAACCCAGCTTGGCTCTCAAAGACTAGGTGTTATTGCCCGTATCATGTCTTCTACCTCTGTTCGCCCTCTTGTCAGAATGATGGTTGGCAACTTGCAGGACGCTTTAGAGTACGAAGGTTCACTTCGCATCATGGGTACTGATAGCCCCGGCGAGCTTAACAATATGATAAAAGACGACTACCTCGACTTCGACCTGTCGATGATACAAGGGGACGTAGACTACCTCATAGTCGACGGAACTCTCCCTGTAGAACCCACACGATCCGCTGAGACTTGGATGAACATGCTCCAAGTTATGAACCAAACTGGCCTGAACATGGAATACAAGATGGGCAAGATAGCTGAAGAGGCTGTCCGATCTATGGGCGTGTCTGACCTCGACCAGTTTAAAATCACCGATAAAGAAGCGTCACAAGGCATGTCTCCCTCACAACAGCAGATGCAGATGGAACGTATGCGTGGAGCCAGCGTTATGCCCCAAGAGCAGATGCAGCAGCAAATCCAAGCTGGCAACTTAAAGCGCCAAGGAGAATAAGATGACCAAACCAACAGCCGCTAGTATTGAAGCCTCGACCAAGCTCACAGGCTTACAGCGCCAATACATTAAGGCCGTCGCAGAGGAAGCAGCTAAACTTGCCACTAACGCAGTGCGCGACGAGCTGGTGCAGCTCGTTATAATCAACGGTCAGTACAACGACGCAGACCTAAAGAACCGCGTGTCTGGCCTAGAGCGTCAGTACGAGCAAGACGAAAAGTACACGCTCACCCGCCCCAAGATCATCGCCATGATGCAAAAGTTGGGGATGGAATAAGTGAGGACGACTTGCCCTGAGATAACGGTTAAATTGTCCAAGAACACAGGCAAGGTTTAACATGGCGTTTACACGACCCACTGGCGAACAGATTAGTTTCCGCAGTTCCAAGACTGGGACGCATGTACTTGATGCGTATTTAGAAGAGTGCGAGCAAGGTACGTTCTCTCTCCCAGTCTTAATGCAAAACCTGTTCACCAATACTGGTGGCCTCAACCCCACGGCCTTGCAGTTCCGCGTGTCCGAGACAAGTTCGACGAACCCAGTCTTTCAAGCACGCTTTGGTCACTACACTGACCCTGACGCTGGATGGTTCGACACGAACCAGAACTTCTTTAACCAACGCGGAGCCTACGCGACTGGCACAAACTACAAACGACTAGACATGATCCAGAGCGGTCAGAAGGTCTACATATGCGTCACCCCGCATACGTCAGGCGCAGTCCTCGACGTAACCAAATTTGTGCTGTTCTTCGACGGTGACGCCATCCTATCCGAAGTCCAAGAATTTAAGACCAACTCAGAACCGCGACTTGATCGGCTTGAGGAAGCCGTCCTGCTCGACATTGATGTCCTTTAAGGAGGCAAAACCATGAGTACGAACTCTTTGAAAGAACTGGTCGACGCAATCAAAACGCGCGGCAAAACATTAGCAGATGATACTGGCGCATCAGCCGCAACCTCACGCGACTTAGTGTATCTCTCGACAGCAGCCGAGCGGCTGTTTGGCGCAGACGCTATGCTTAGTATGATTAACGAGGCCACCAAGCCTGCCGAAGTCGTCAGCGTAGGTCTTGCGACAGCCGCTACGGTAACACTCACCGACGAACAGGTCGCTCGCACAGTCGTTAAGATCACCAACTCAGACAGCAGCAACGCTCAGTCTGGCTTTGTCGTAGTCGCGCCCAGCAAAGGCGTAGCATTTATCATCGACAACGCTCTGCCTGTCCCTGTCACAGTCAAGGCATTGAACCAGACAGCCAACATCCCGTCTATCGCAGCCAACTCTACGGGCTGGGTATTCTGCGACGGGACTAACTACGCGCACGTCATCGACACAGCCGCAATTGCACAGGCAGTCACCACGCCTATGACAACCGCAGGCGACATGATGTATAAAGAGGGAACATCGTCGGCGTCAGTTGTGCAGTACACTGTCCACGTCCGTAATTACGGAGCGGAAAGCTACTACTACATTAAGCCACAATCCCCTGAAGGGCGCGGGTTCCATAGCGGCTATGACAAAGCCCCGACTTTCCCCATGCAGCCGGGTATCAGTTACATCTTCGACGTATCGGACGCATCGAACACGGGCCACATATTCTCGTTCTCGACTACGTCGGACGGTACGCACAATAGCGGCACAGACTTGGCCTCATTCGACGCGACTAGCACAGTCCACGTTACCCGAAGCGGCACGGAAGGTTCTGCCAACGCGACAGTCACAGTCGCAATGCCAGCCACACCGAACGTCGCAACCTTGTTCTACTACTCCCGTGGCACAGACAGCGCGACCTTCGACACCATTGGCCTCGGCGGTCAGATCAACGTGCTTACCAGCACAGCCGTTACCCGCCTACCTGTCGGTAACTACGGCGACACGCTTGGCATCGACAAGTACACAGGCAAACCAGTGTGGCAAAACTGGGGAGCAAACGAAAGCCGCAAGGTTGCGTGCTTGGCGAACGACACCACAGGCATATGGTCAGGTGGACGCTACAAGTTTGCCAACTACATCGACGAAGCCACAGGCACTATCGGTGATCCAACTTACCCCTACGCCGCGAACACAGGCACATGGGATCATATTTGCAACACACAACAGTCCGTACATTGGAACACCGCAATCGTTTGGAACCGAGGTCGTTTGGAACCTACGACTTGGGGCCAACAGTCTGAGGGCTGCACGGGCAAAGCCTACAACGGCGACAGTATGTGGGAAGTAAACGGCGTGGCACGCAACGGCGTAGGTCAAGCTGGTTTCGGCAAGAACGACGACAACACAGAACCATCGGATTGCATACAGGTCGTTAGAAACTGCCAAGTTTGTATGCACCTTTACGCCAACGGCGACCTATACATTACGGGCCACGGCGACGAAGGCCAACAGGCTGATGGCGCAAACGTAGACAGAAACTATTTCCACAAGGTCAACTTCCCATCAGGCGCGGGACGTGTGCGTCACATCGTTAGCAACCAAAGTGCCTCAAGTGAAGTAAACGTGTCCTGCATGGTGTTGATGGAGGACGGCGACCTCTATAGCTGGGGCTACGGCGTCAACGGCTCTCTCGGCCTTGCAAACGTCCTGAACTACAACACCCCGCAGAAGGTCACAGCGTTTGATAAAAACGTCAAGTCTGTGTCCATGTCTGGCGGTAATTACTCACATTGCATCGCGCTCACAACTACTGGCGAAATGTATACGTGGGGCTATAACGGATACGGTCAGCTAGGTCGCGGCAACACGACTACAATCCACAACAGCCCTACCGAGATTACTGTCAGCGGTCAAACCCCCGTGAAGTGCATCGCCACTGGCGGCGGTTCATACGGTACGCTCACTGTGCTTATGGCCTCTGGTCGTGTGTATCAGTGTGGCTACAACAGCGTTGGTCAACTCGGAAACGGCAACACGACGCAGCAAACGACGCTAGTTCAAGTCGGCGGCGGCATCGGTACAGACGCTAACAAGCATTGCATCGACGTGTTTCCTCACGGTCACTACGGTAGTGACGTTTGGTATCTGATGGAGGACGGCAAGCTCTTTTACAGTGGTGGTAATTGGAGCGGCATTGGCTCTATCGGCAACGCGACTACGAACATAAGTACGCCAGTAGAGTGCACCTCGGACCTGACGTGGGTGAGTACAATCACGTCTTGCATTGGGAACACCAGCACCTCTTACATGTACGGGCAAGCCCTGTTTATGGTGCATAAAACCAAGGAAGACCGCATTGCTCGTAAGAACGGTTGGATGTACCTGTCTGGTTATTGGTCTGCCGTTGGCCCCGGTTGGTACGATGGCGTAAATCCAATCAATTCAGCCAAGCCCCCTGTGTTTCCGCAAGGTGTAAACGGCACGTTCATACAGGCAATGTGTAACGGCAACACTGGTCAGGGGTCGGGCTACAACCCGTCTTACTTCGCCTTGGACGACAAGGGAGACGTTTATAATTGGGGTTACGACAGCAGCCAAGTTCTAGGCGGCGAAGGCAACCGCAACATCCCCGTCAAGCGCATCCAATAGGAGACAAAAAATGTACGACACAGCAGCATCAAAAATATACAGCGTACCCGCCGAGCCTTGGGGCAACCCAACGTGGGAAGCGGGTAAGGTTCGCTCACTTCTCCAAATGGACGGCGTGGTCTACTACAGCGTCCTCGACAGCTACGCTAATGAGTTCAAGGCCTCAGTCTCAGGCGAGAAAGTTGTAACAAACAAGTACGTCTTGCAGCAGATCGCAGAACGCTCACCTAAGATCATGGGCGACGCAACGAACAAAGCCGCGCTGGGCGTCAACGAAGGCACGGACGCCTCGGCAATCTCCACTGACAAGGCAGCATACGAAGCCGCGTAAGAAAGATATGCAGCATGGCACAGGTGACGACCTATAGATTGACCAAGCCAGAGATCGAAGCCATGCTGCAACAAGCGGCCCAGCAGGGTGCGCGGGAAGCTCTCACACGCATAGGCTTGTCCGACGACAACGCCCCTCACGACGTAAGAGAATTGCGCCAGCTTATAGACGGCTGGCGCGACATCAAATCAACAGCCGTCAAGACATTAGTGCGCTGGGCCATACTTGGTATCCTCGGCATACTGTCAGTCGGCGCATATGTAACGCTAGGCAAATGACCCCCAAACAAAAACAAGTCGCAGTAGACGCCATGCTCAAGTCGAAAGGCTGGCAGGTAATTAAAGACGAGATGGAGAAATCCATTCTCCAAGCCGCATATCAACTATGTGATGGCCCAGCCATGACCATAGAAGACGTGCATTTTCGTCGCGGTTCCATGTGGGCCGCGAGGAAGTTTGTCGATCTCCCTGACGTAGTCAGCCAAATCTTAAACAACGATATTTTGATGGACGCTGCCAACCGAGGCGAGCTTAAACAGGACGCTACGGCTTCCTAAAAACAACCCGCTACGGCTGGTAAAGGAAAAGAAAATGGCAGAGCAAGACGACGCAATGATCGCACAGATCGCATCACAACAACTAGGCGCAGCCCCAGCCCCAGACGGGCAACCTGCTCCTGCACCCGCAGGCCCACCGCAAGCAGGCCCACCGCCTGAAGCACCGACGACCGACATGGAGACAGCGCAAGCAATCGCTGGCCCAGAGACAGAAGGCGATAACCTGCAAGCCGAAGCCTTTATCGAAGTTGACATGGGTGACGGCCAAAGAAAAACTATGTCGGCTTCACAGATAGCTGGCATGAGCAATCGCTATAAAGCTCTGAACCACGACAACGCTACGCGCTACAAGCCAATGGAACCTGCGCTACAGCTAATTGAAGAGGTTATGGCAAACGCTACACAGGCAGGCCATGACGTGTCGGGCGACGACATGCGTCAATTCCTACAAGCCTCAATAGAAGCCTACACCAAGAACCCGACACTGGGCGACCAACGCGACCCAACGCCCGACCGACCAGATGGCCAAAACGACAGCCAGATTGAGCAGGAAATCTCTCAATGGGAGAACGACAATGCGGTCAAGCTGCCGCCGATGTATCGGCAAGGCTTAGCTTTAATCAACCAGCTTCAAGCCGAAAACGGTCAGATGAAACAGATGATGCAAGGGATTGTCTCTCAAGCTCAAGGCGTCAACCAAGAAGCTGGCCAAGCATTGCAGTCTGCGTCTGGGCAAGCAGACCAAGCCTACCGTCAACAAGCGGCTAACAACTTAAATCAAATGCAAGCTCAGTTACAGTTGCCAGACGAAAGCCAAGACGACTTTTTCAACTTTGCGTATGGCCGAGGCTACACTGAGGCAGACTTCATCGACCCAGAGCTGACATACAAAATTGGCCAAGACTTTGCGGCTAACCAGAACCAGCCAGAGATGGCTAGGCTTCGCGCATTAAACGAGAAGCGCCAAGCCTTTACTGGCGCAGTTAATCCAATGCCGTCAGGCGGTGGAGCATTAGCCGCAGCTCCGAATGCAGACCAGCAATTTATGGATGCAGTTGCATCGCAAGCCATGCAAAAACGCGGCCTAGCGTAAAAAATGCAAAATTACGGTCTAGCGTAATATGACGCGCACGCCATAAAGACATGGCATGACGTACACGTCATAAAAAAATAGAGGGGGGGGACGACAGCCCCCCTTTTTTTTGTTTTAATGCACAAGACAGGCAAGGTTCGCGCTACGGCCCGAACGTCTGACAGACATAGGTACGACAAGTCTTAGTCGCTGAAGCCGCGAGACTAGCTGCCCCACCCCTCACACCTCTTAATACAGGAGCTATAGCCATGACCGCTATACAAGGACTACGCGGGACAGGCCAGTTTAATACTGACTTCCGTCCCACCAATTACCGCGAATTATTTACGCTTCTTGAACCAAATGGCAGCGCACCCCTACAGGCATTGTTGTCGATGACGGGTTCCGAAAGCACGGATGACCCTAAGTACAACCACTACCGCGACGAACTTCCAGATCGCAAGTTGACAGTCAACGGTGCGGTTGCATCGACTTCGACTGCCGCCTTCACTATTGATGCTTCCAACGTAGACAAAAACTTTGTCGTACCGGGAACCATCTTGATTAACGTCGCCACTGGCGAAGTTATGCGTGCGACTGCCGCAGTGAACTCTTCAAACTCAATCGCGGTTGAGCGTAACATCGGTGGAACTGCACACCAAATTGCTGATAATGCGGATATTATTATCGGTGGGTTTGCGGATACTGAAGGCGGGTCAGCCCCGACTGCAATCTCGTTCGACCCGACTATGGATTTTAACTTCACACAAATCTTTAAGTCGAGCGTACAGGTCACAGGTACATTGCAGAACACCTATCTGCGTACTGGCGATAAAGAGCAAGAGCAGCTAACCAAAGCACTCAAGATGCACATGTCCGACATCGAACGGGCCATGTTCTTTGGGAAGCGTGCCGAGGTAAACGGCTCGACTGCATCGCCCCTTCGCTTCACAGGTGGTCTGCGTAACAGCATCACTGGTGTAACCGATGGCGCAAGCTACGGTGCTTCGTCCAACGTAATCACAGAGAAAGAATTTGATCGCCTTCTGATCGAAAACATCTTTGCGTACGGTGGCAATGAGAAGGTCGCGTTCTGTGGCGCTCGCGTAATTTCCAACCTTATGGAAATTGGCAAGAACCGCTGGCAACCAACTCAGATCGACAACGCCTACGGCGTATCGCTTTCGCGCTACACCACCTACGCTGGCGACTTGTTGGTCTACATGCACCCGATGTTCCGTCAGGTTCCTACTATGGATAAAGAGATGATCATTCTGGATATGAGCGAAATCAAATATCGCTGTATGCAGGGTCGTGACACTCAGCTTATCCGTGACATCCAAGCGCCAGACTTCGACGGCGTGAAGCATATGTACATGACAGACTGTGGCTTGGAAATGCTTCAGTCAAAAGTACATCACCGCATTAAGAACTGGTCAGCCGTCACTTAAGAAGTGAGGACGAACCAATCTTAAAAACCTTGTAGGATGGGGCTGTAAGAAATTGCAGCCCCTTTCTCTTGGAGAAGACATGTCGACAGCAAGCAAAAAACAAGCGGCCAAATCAAAGGTCATAACAAAAAAAGCGAAAGAGGTCGGAGCCGTATCCCGACGTCGCCCTGAAACAATTTTGTACATTTCACGCGATGAAGAAATTCAACCAATTTCTATCACTGTGGTTGGAGAAGAGATGCGTTCTCAGTGGTGCGCCAATCGTGAATACCTAACATGGAATGTTCCGTCTCGGCTCTCAGAG
>UPTG01003033.1_pt1 | contig 10981 bp, 6 predicted proteins | sample 2160121 | NCBI WGS metagenome assembly UPTG01 (sample SAMN06266255, study PRJEB28933) | marine metagenome | isolation source: Columbia River Estuary | place: USA:Columbia River Estuary, USA | collected 2014-07-27 | reverse complement strand
TGAGAGAACCACCACTGCCGATGGTCAGAGAGCCGCTGTTACCAGCGGCTGAGTTCACGTTATCACGATAAATCACCTGCGCGTCACGAACCACCACCACGCTGTTCGACATGAATGCGGCGTCGGCTGCCAAAGTTGGAGCCTGGTTGGGGCTCCAATAATTAGCGTCATCCCAGAAGACGGTGCCTGCGCCTCCGTCCCAGTCGAGATTCGCACCATAAGCAGGAACACCCATGAAAGCGACGGCGCCGATGGTGAGGAGTGTTTTTGTGGTATTTTTCATAGTTTTAATTAATTGGTTAGTTTCTATAGATGGGGTTTAGTTTGTTATTTAAAAGATTAACTAAAGCTGAAAATAAACAGCCTTTGATAAGCTTTATATTTTAAATAACGGTGTGTATACATCCTAACAAGGCGCCCACCTGTCAATTTTAACGTTATTTTTGAAAAAAATGATGGTTTTTTTGGCAAATGAGTCATCGGGCTGGAGTGTCCATATAGCGAAAGCTCCATTCTATAAGCTCAAACGCTTATAAATACATAGCAGTAAACTACATAACTAAAGTAAATCAGGCACTTACAGCCCTGCTACACTCTGACCTCTCCCCTTACATTCATATTATCCAACATTATTATATCAGCCATGAAAGCCACATCTAAAACACCTCACCACATGATAGCGACATGCAGAGCGCTCTACCTAGCTACCCTCGCTGGTTTCTTTTCTTTATCCACCCACAGCGCTCAAGCGGCCAATTGGGTGGGGGTTGCCGGTGGAGATTGGAATGTAACCTCTAATTGGGCAAACGGTAGCTTACCAACCAGTTCGGAGCTCGCTGGCATCTATGAGAATGGTGCTGTGGTAACGGACACTCAAACTGTGGGGCGTGTCAACGTGGGAGACGGCATCTCAGATTTTGACTCTTATCTGACCATCACCAGCACGGGCTCCTTAAGCTTGAGCACTGCGAGTGGATCCATTTTGCGTCAGAACTGGGGTGGTACTGCCGGCGGCACTGGTGGTTCGACGATTAATGTAGATGGTGGCACTCTCTCGGCATCTCGTGGTATGCAGTCCGGCACTGCAGCGGGGCTCTATGCGACTTTGAATGTCACCAATGGAGGTAGTGTGACCATTGACAATGGCAATCTCAATTACACCAGTTCAAATGGTGCTGCTCGGACTGTTGTGGTTGATGGCGCTGGATCATCACTTACTGTCTCAGGGCAAACTCTGCTAAACGGCACTACTCCTGGAACGCTCGCGATTTCCAATGGAGGCATCTTCACCACAGGATCGGGAACGATTTCAGGTGTTGTCAGCGGGACTGTTGGAACTTTTGTTCAGGATGGTGTGGGTGGAACGACCATCCTCTCTGGTGAGAATACTTTTGATGGTAACTACACCGTGACCAATGGCACGCTTACTATCGGTGGCTCTGGCAAGATCGGTGACTACGACGGGGACATTACGGTCGCCAGCGGAGCAACCTTTGAATACGCCAGTGATCAGGATGGTTCGGGAAGCAACCGCATCAAAGGCACCATCAGTGGTGACGGTGCGTTTGTGGTTGATGCTGGCACCGGCAGTATTACTACGCGCGGAGAAGTCTCAGTCCCGACGATTGAGATCAAGTCTGGTAAGCTTATTCAGCAGGCGAACTTATCTTCTTTAGGTTCTGCCGGAACGACGGTTTATTTGGGTGACACCACGGGGAGTGCAGATGCGACCATTGAATACTCCGGCGGTGCAGGGGAGAGGACCACAAAAACCGCGATCATCGTTCAAGCTGGCTCAACAGGTACAAAGAGCTTAACCGGTATCACTTCTGCAATTGATAACACGGACATCACACTCAATGACAATCTGACCTTGGCTGCCAAACAGCATGGTAATAATGACAGACTCTTGACATTTGGTGGCGTCATCAGCGGCACAGGTGGTCTGACAATTGATGATGTCCCCAACAGCAACGGCGATCAGGGCGTAGTCGTCCTCAGTAATGCAGAGAACAACACCTACACCGGTGCCACCGTGGTTGATAGCGGGCTCCTAGTAGAGCAGGTAAGTGCCGCTGTTAATGGAGACGTCTGGACGCGCACGACCAGTGCCACCACCATCGAAAACGGAGCAACCTTGAGGTTGGATACCACCAACCAGAGCAGTGGGGGCAGTAAGCAGGCTATTGGCACTATCACCGTCAATGCAGGAGGAACACTTGAACTTCTGACGGAGGCTAGCGGTGGTGGCCAGCCATCCATCTGGCAGAGAAATGGAGCATCAACCCTGATCGGAGACGGAACGCTCGTGAAGAGCGGAACCGGAATGCAGGGTATTGCATGGACTGCCACAAGTGTAAGTAATATCTCGCAATTTGACGGCGCGATTCAAGTCGATGGAGGCAGGTTGATTTTTGATCCAGGCAATACAAACGCAATAGGCTCTGGTAACAATGATGTGTCGGTTGCCTCAGGTGCGGAGCTAGACGTTCGAACCGGCACGCTGGCCATTGATGCGCTCGATGGTGCTGGAACTGTTATGAATTCGAATGGCACAGGGAGTAACACCCTTAGCCTGGGCAATAATAATGGCGGCTCCACATTCAGCGGAGTGATATCGCAAGTTGACTCTGATGCTTTTTCCGTGGTCAAAAACGGAACCGGCACTCAAATACTGTCTGGGGCTAACACCTACAATGGCACGACAACGGTAAACGATGGTGAGTTAACCATCAATAATATCGAAAGTGGTGCCTACACCGGTGCGATCATTGTCAACGGTGGTACATTACGCGAGGTGAATGCATTCACTGGGGGTGAGGTGGGCTCTAATGACACCGATTACGCCCGCGCGGCTAGCTCGACAACCATTAACAACGGCGGCACGCTAGTTCTTGATACGAGCTCTTTCACAGATAACCGCAGCCGACCTGATCTGGGTGTAATCACTATTAACAGCGGTGGAACTCTTCAATTACATCATGACAGCTCAAACACTGGGGTTGATAAATTGATTGTTTCTGGTGGATCTATCTCGGGCGATGGCGCGATTTTTAAAACTGGCGGAGCTTATTTTGATATTGCGTGGTCTAATCCTTCAGGTGATATCCTTGATTCTTTCGATGGCTTGATTGATGTGGATCAAGGCACCTTGGCAGTCAATACTCGAGGTAATTCGAATAATGGAGGTGTTGCCGGCAGTGGAAACGCGGACTTGGATATTGCTTCTGGCGCAACCTTTGACCTCCGAAGCGGAGACTTCAAGATCGATGCACTCGACGGCAGTGGCACGATCGAAAACTCATCTGGAGTTGGTAATACCCTCAGTATTGGCAATAACGATGGTAGCGGCACGTTCAGTGGCAACATTACCCAAGTGGACGCCGACGCCTTCGACCTCGTGAAAAACGGCAGCGGCACCCAGACACTTTCTGGGGCCAATGCATACACGGGAACGACTACCATCAACGCCGGCACCCTCTCCTTGGCAAGTGGCTCCAGTCACAGCGGCTCGGGTGATTATACTGTTAATGGTGGCATACTCGAGATTGCAACAGGAGTTGACCTCAGTGGCCATGATATGACCATTGCCGGAGTCATCAGCCCCGGTAACTCGCCGGGAACCGCAGCCACAGGTGCACAGACCTGGCTGGACGGAGGTTCCTACCTCTGGGAAATCAATAATAGTGCAGGAATCAAAGGTGTAGATGAGGGCTGGGATTGGCTTTCCATTACCGGTGCTCTCGATCTCACTAATCTCGGCACAGGTGGATTCACCATCGACATTGATTCCCTGACAACAAGTAACGTTGTGGGGGCTCCTGAAGGCTTCGACACCTATACCAAGGCAGACGGAAACTTTGACTATGAGTTCATCATTGCAACCGCTTCTGGCGGTATCAGTGGGTTCGATGTAGCTGACTTCGTCCTTGATGACAGTGGCTTCAATGCAGCTCCAGGCTGGGACTGGCAGATTAAACTCAGCGGCTCTGACCTCGTGCTTGAGGCCTACGCCGTGCCAGAGCCTTCCTCGACTGCGCTACTTGGGCTTGGAGGCCTAGCTCTGATGCTGCGCCGCAAGCGTTCATAGTCTGGAGGCTCCCTGCTTCAACTTTAACTCTCAAAAAGCCCTGCCGTTACCACGGCGGGGTTTTTTTGCCCTTTTGTTAAATAAAAGTGAGGAATAATAGCTGCGCCAGTGTATCATACCCGTATATGAAGATGGAATCTATGATCGCCAAATTCCTTGCGCTGGCTTGCACTGCACTTGCTCTGTTGAGCTGTAATAAGAATGGCGGTGGTTCTGGTGCGGAAGGTGGTAGTGGCCGACCGGCAGCTCCTTGCTGAGGCGGTGGGCGATAGGGCGTGAGTTTCACGTCAGTAGGATATTTTGAATGATCCGCACGCCTCTATTGGTATTTGGTGGGGTTTTTTGGATTTTTTATTCTATTATTCGACAACTACAGAAATAAATAAGGTGGATTGATTGCTCTTGGCATTATTGTTGATAAGCTTGGACTAAGGGCTGGCCAAAAATAGCTGAGGACTACCCGATGGATTCGGAGCCAAAATAGGGTGCCAGTGCCTCAGGGATCCTGATGCTGCCGTCTGGCTGCTGGTATTGCTCAATCAGTGCCACATAAAGGCGTGGTAAGGCTGTGCCGGAGCCGTTCAGGGTGTGGCAGATCTGGTTTTTGCCATCAGCATCTTTGAAGCGTAGGCGCATACGGCGTGCTTGGTAGTCGCCGAAGTTGGAACAAGAGGAGACTTCGAGGAATTTGTCTTGGCCGGGTGACCAGACTTCGATGTCGTAGGTCTTGGTGGCGGAGAAGCCAATGTCGCCGGTGCAAAGCTCGATGACGCGGTAGTGGAGGCCAAGTTTTTGCAGGATCGCCTCAGCGTGACCAGTGAGTTCTTCCAGGACTTCGGTTGATTTCTGCGGCTCGACAATCTGAACGAGCTCGACTTTGTCAAACTGGTGCGTGCGGATAATTCCGCGGTTATCACGACCAGCACTACCTGCCTCGCGGCGGAAGCAGGGGGTGTAGGCGGTCAGCTTGACCGGTAGCTGGTCACTAGCAAGTAGGGTGTCACGGTAGAGGTTTGTTACGGGCACCTCTGCGGTGGGGGCAAGGAACAAGGCGTTGTTCTCGATGCCATACATGTCATCTTCGAATTTAGGCAGCTGACCAGTGCCTTCCATGCACTCACGTTTGATGATGTGTGGCACGTTAACTTCCTCGTAACCGTGCTCTTGGCTTTGGGTATCGAGTAAGAATTGTATCAGGGAGCGCTCGAGCCGTGCTCCTTGGCCTCGGTAAACAACATAGCCAGAGCCTGTTACACGGGCGCCGTCTTCGAAGCTGAACAGGCCGTGCTTCTCAGCAAGGGCAACATGATCGAGTGGCTCGGCAATATCGGGCTTCTGTCCCCAGACACGTAGTTCAGGATTGGCATCCTCATCTGAGCCCAATGGGCAGTCATCATGCGGGACGTTAGGAATACTCATCAGTAGCTCGCTCTGGCGGTCAGCTGCTTTTTCGATTGCGATATCGAGCTCGGCAATTTGCTCACCAAGCACGCGGACTTGCTCTTTGATTGCTTCTGCTTCGTCTGCTTTGCCTTGCCCCATAAGAGCTCCGATTTGCTTGGAGAGTTGTTTGCGCTGGGATTGAAGACCTTGTTGGTCGGTTTCACCTTTGCGGCGTGTTTCGTCGCATGCTAGCACTTCGTCGATAAGCAGGTGGGCCTCTCCTCCTCGAGTGCTGAGGCGGTTTTTGATGGTGTCGGCGTTTTCGCGGATGGCTTTGATGTCAAGCATGGCGGAGGATTGATAGCTGGTTTTTGGGTTTTTTGAACCGAGAAATTCACCAAAAGGGTGAAATTTTATCTCATTTGGTATTTGGCGTTGGCAGACGAAAACCTAAAGTGCTCCTGATGGCAGCAAAGAAAATAGGGTGGGCGACGCTGTGCGCCAGTTTAGCAAGGATGATTTTGCTTAGCCGTAAGCTGAGGCGAAAGGTGCTGATGCAGCTTACAGTCGTGTTGGTTTTAGTCGTCGTTATCGGTGCTTGGCCACTTGCGAGTTGGTTAGCCAGCAACGTCTGGTTGTTCCTAGTGTGGTGGGGGATTTGTGTGTTCTACGGCCTTATGGTTATTTTACTCTCTCTTTATGATATGCTTTCTGTGTTCAAAGAGGTGAGAGAGGCAGATGACGACTAAGTTTGTCGAAGCCTTGCTTATGTGAGCTGGAGCGCGACGGCCTACTCGACATGCTGCGTCGTTTCGGGAGCGGGACTCTCTTGACTTGGCTGGCTCGGGCGACTGTTGCGGGTGGCAGGCTTGGCTAGGATTTCAACGTAGACGGTGTCGTTGCCATCATCGCAGACATCACCAATGGCTTTTGAAACCGCGGAGACGTGTTGCTCTGTTGCGGTCGCTGGATCTGGGCCGACTTTGCAATCAAAGTCCCAGAAATCGACTCCTTCGGGAAGTTTCTTGCGGCGCTCACGCTTGATGTACTTGCTCAGTTCTGCACGAACGGAGTCGACGAGGCGAGCAGGTTTTATCTTAGGGTGTGTCAGAGGAAATGTTTTTTTCATGAGGGGGTGGGGGATTGCTGAATCATGCCTCGCGGCCACAGCATTTTTTGTATTTTTTGCCAGATCCGCACGGGCAGTTGTCGTTGCGGTTTACTTTGACGGTAGGTCTACGAGTTGGCAGATTGATTTTGATCTGCTTGCCATCATCAGCGGGGGTCATTGCGAGGTTACTGGTGTTGCCTGTTTGCGCGATGTTAGCCCTTGAGATGCCTCCTGCTGCTCCTGCAGTTTGTGCGTTTGCATTGGCGTCGCTGGTGAGCTGCTGTGGCAGGCTACGCATGAAGTTCTCAAATTGTTCGAGGTTGGTCGTAGAGCGGAATAGGTTGCTAAGGGTCTCATTCTCAATGCTGGCCATCAGCACTTCAAAGAGTGAGTATGCCTCGTTTTTGTATTCTACAAGTGGGTCTTTCTGGCCCTGGGCACGCAGGTGCACGCCTTCGCGAAGCGCATCCATGTTGTAAAGGTGCTCTTGCCATAGTTTGTCAATACCGGTCAGAATGATGTGACGCTCCAGCATGTCGAGCATCTCAGGATTTTCCTGCTGCATCTTTAACTGGTAGGCTTGCTTTACTTTGCTGACTAAGAATTCAGCGTTGCCCTCGGTGTCGCGGTCATGGAAGCCACTATTTTCGATGGTGAGTTGAATGGGGAAGGTGGAGTTGACCCAGTTGAGTAGCTCGGCGTAATCGGGAGCACCTTCATCACGTTCTTCGAGGTAGCCGTGCACCGCATCTGGGATTGCTTTATCAATGACCTCATCGATCAGCTCGCGAGGGTTCTCCGAGTTGATGACTTCGTTGCGGTAGCCGTAGACGACTTCCCGCTGCTTGTTCATGACATCGTCAAAATCAAGGACGCGCTTGCGCCAGCTGTAGTTGCGCTGTTCGACACGTTTCTGGGCAGTTTCGACAGATCGGTTGAGCCATTTGTGCTCAAGGGCTTCGCCGTCTTCCATGCCGAAGCGTTGCATCATGTTTGTCATGCGCTCAGCAGCGGCAAAGTTACGCATCAGGTCATCTTCAAAGGAGATGAAAAATTGAGACATGCCGGGGTCTCCCTGGCGTGAACAACGACCGCGGAGCTGGCGGTCAATACGGCGTGATTCGTAGCGCTCGGTCGCGATGACGAAGAGTCCGCCTGCTTCGGCAACACCCGGAGCGAGCTTAATATCTGTGCCTCGACCAGCCATGTTAGTTGAGACAGTTACCGATCCTTTTTGTCCGGCGTTGGCTATGATCTCAGCTTCTTGGCGGTGATACTTGGCGTTGAGAATACTACAGGGAATTTTGGCGCGCTTGAGCATTTTGCCAACCAGCTCGGAAGCGTCGACAGATGCGGTTCCAACCAATACAGGCTGACCGCGATCATGTGCTTCTTGAATTTTGGTGACGACTGCGTTGTATTTTTCCCTGCGGGTTTTAAACACCTGGTCGTTATGATCGATTCGGATGTTAGGCACATTGGTGGGAATGGGTAGAACGTCGAGTTTGTAAATGTCGTGGAATTCTGCTGCTTCGGTTTCAGCGGTTCCAGTCATGCCAGCGAGTTTTTGATAAAGCCGGAAGTAGTTCTGAATAGTAATGGTTGCGTAGGTCTGGGTTTCCTCCTCGACCTCGGCTCCTTCTTTGGCTTCTACTGCCTGGTGTAGGCCGTCTGACCAACGGCGTCCTGGCATCTCACGGCCGGTGTTTTCATCAACGATGATGACTTTATTGTCGGTGACGACGTATTCGACGTCCTTTTCGTAGAGGCAGTATGCTTTCAGTAGCTGTGAGATGGAGTGCATCTTTTCCCCTTGGGTGTCGAGACGCTCCTGCAGTGCTTGTTTGCGAGTAGCACGCTCTGTTTCCTCCATGGAGAGGTCGGCATCGATCTCGCCGTAGGCCGTGCCGAGGTCAGGAAGGACGAAGGCTTCAGGATCATCTGGAGAGAGGTATTCGCGACCCATTTCCATGAGGTCAGCATCGTGTGCTTTCTCGTCAATGGTGTAGTAGAGCTCCTCCTTGATAGCGTAGAGGTCACGCTTCTGCGCGTCTTGATACATGGAGAGCTCGGTCTTCTCAATGAGGCGACGAGTATCGGGCTCTTCCATGAAGCGCATTAGTTGGCGGTTACGCGGGTTGCCGAGTTTGATCTTAAAGAGCGCGCGCCCCGCACCGACTTCGTCTTCTGCCTCGAGGCGTTTTTTGACCTCCTCGGCGAGTTCGTTGCAGAGTGTGCTTTGACGTTTGACGAGCTGCTCGATGAGTGGTCGATAGCGGCCGTATTGTTCGATGTTAGATACGGTGGATGGGCCAGAGATGATGAGTGGCGTGCGCGCCTCATCGATCAAGATGGAGTCGACTTCGTCGATGATGGCAAAGTAGTGACCACGTTGGACTTGTTCTTCCTTGGAGGATGACATGCCATTGTCTCGCAGGTAGTCAAAGCCGAACTCGGCATTAGTACCGTAGGTGATATCGCACTGATATTGCTGGCGGCGAAGTTGGGAAGGTTGCTGGCTCTGGATACAGCCAATGGTGAGTCCGAGGTATTTGAATACGGCGCCCATCCACTCGGAGTCTCGTTTGGCGAGGTAGTCGTTCACAGTGACAACGTGTACGCCCATGCCGGTGAGGCCGTTGAGGAAAACAGGTAGGGTCGCGACGAGAGTTTTTCCTTCTCCGGTTTGCATCTCTGCGATCATGCCGCGGTGCAGGGAAATGCCTCCAATGAGCTGAACGTCGAAGTGGACCATTTCCCACGCGATTGGTTGGTCACAAACCTGGATGGTTTGTCCGCAGAGGCGGCGAGCAGCGTTTTTGACTGCAGCAAATGCCTCAGGCATAATTTGATTAAGATACTTGGCACGAGCCTGATCAAAAAGATCTTCCTCAACCGCACGGAAGGCGGCTTTGGCATCCTCAATGCTTTCGAGTTGTGGTGCTGCAGTCGGCAATGAAGGAAACTCCTCACGCAGGGCATCGAGGCGCTGATTGATAGCGACAGCCACTTCTGCGAGTCCACTCTCGTCCATAAGTTGGAGTTGGCGAACAGTTGCTGTCTCTAGTGGTAGATAGCGGTGCAGGTGATTTTGCCATGCTTTGACTCTAGCGATTAGCTCGTCATGAGAATCAGCTTGGTAGCTTTCCTCGATGCGGTTGATGTTGGCAACGACAGGGCCAAGGCGCTTCACTTCGCGCTGGTTCTTGTTGCCGACTATTTTCTGAAGGATCCACTTAAGCATAGAAATTGGGGCACGGGATTTGTTGTCCGCGCGGGGGGCTTGCATACACCTAGGGAGCCCCTATGGCAAGGGGATTGAATGGTGAATGGTGAATGTGGGATGATGAAATATCTGCGGCGGCGGCTTAGCCCGCATCATCACTCTGAATCCTTGATTTCCCGCAGTGTTTTAGGATTTTTCTGCAGGTGATTGGTCAGAGAGCGGATCGCCTCAAGCGTGGCGCGAGAGATGTGGTGCTCCATGCCTTCAACGTCTCGGTAGATGGTATCTTTATCGATATCAAAGAGTTCGAGGAAGCGGGTCAGGGTCTCGTGGCGGTCAATGATGGCGCGGGCGATGCGTGTGCCTTCCTCGGTGAGGGTGGTGCCACGGTATTTGACATGGGTGACAAGGCCTTCGGCATCAAGCTTCTGGAGCATGTTGGTAACACTGGCCTGAGAGATCTCCAGACGTTTAGAAATGTCGATGGGGCGGGCGTAGCCCTTTTCCTCAATGAGGTGGAGGATTTGCTCGAGGTAGTCATCGCGGGCGGTCGAGCCGCTGGTACGGTGACGGGTGCTGGAAGCATCGGGCATGGTTCAAGGAGACTAGAATCAGCAGGGGGAGTCAAGGAGCAAGAGGCTGCAGTTGAGCCACTGTGTGGCAGTTGAAGTTTAAGTTGGGAGTTTAAGTTAGGAGCCGGCCGCCTGTGGCGGAATAGTGAATAGTGAATAGTGAATAGTGAAGTAGGAGCCGCTGCGCGGCTGTTCCTGGTTCTTGGTTCTTGGTTCTTGGTTGGCCGCCTGAGGCGGCAGTTGGGAGTTGCTCTGAGATGCACGGGGGCTAGAATGTAACGGTATGATTTTTGGTGGAGAAGATAAGATCAACCCGGCTGCAGGTAAGGGGCTGGACGCCAGTGGCAAAATGCTCATTGCCGCTAATCTGATTCCGCTGGTGGGTGTCTTAGCTTGGGACTGGAGTATTTTTAATGTGGTGATGCTCTACTGGTTTGAAAACGTGATCATTGGCGGCATCAATCTGTGCGCGGGTAAAGCCCAAGGAACGCAGCAAGTCAAAACCAGGGTCATTTAGTTTTTCTTGTGGAATTCCAAGAACGTCGCGACAGAACTGTTCGCCCAGTGTCCATTGGTTAAACACAAAACCAATTTCGAAT
>UPTG01003031.1_pt1 | contig 10983 bp, 12 predicted proteins | sample 2160121 | NCBI WGS metagenome assembly UPTG01 (sample SAMN06266255, study PRJEB28933) | marine metagenome | isolation source: Columbia River Estuary | place: USA:Columbia River Estuary, USA | collected 2014-07-27 | reverse complement strand
CGGCAACGAATTCTTCGAATGTTTTGTAGATTCTCATATTTGTTATCATGTTTTATATATCTTCTTTTCTAAATAGTCTAGGATTTAGCTATTAAAAGCCCATTCCATCATCTTCAGGTTCTGGTTCATCAGCAGCAGCCTTTGCAGCTTTTGCCTTGTAAGATTTATTTGCATTAATCTCATCTTCGGTTAATTTTAGGTATTTAGTTACAAGATATTCTTGATCGAAGTAGTATTCTTCTTCCATAGTTTCTTGATTAGTTGTCATTAAACTATCTCTCATACTTGAGATAAAGTCTAATCTTAACTGCATGATTTCTTGATTCTTTAATTCAGCAAATACATTCTCTTCATTAAATCTTAAAGATACTTGAGTTTTGAATTGAGGATCGTCGCTAAACTCTGGGTATTTAAGACACATTTGAATATAAAGTGGCTTAACTAATATTTCTTGGAATACAGATCTTAATCTATTAATAAATTTAGCAAATTTGATTTCATCTCTTACCATACCGTCACCTGCTAATGCATAGTCACCACCATCATCTTCATATAAGAATCTGTTGTAAGGAATTTTAGAAACCTCTTTTAATTTGTTTTGGAAATAACTAAGAGCTTCTGTATCAGAAAGATCTGGTCCTTCACCACCTAGTGTTTCAATTTCTGGTGTTTCTCCATCTTTAGAAGGTAGCCAATACTCTTTACTAAATTGTAACATTGGTTTACCGTCTGTTGTTAATGAACCTGATTCAAAATCAAAATCAACAACTTCTTTATAGTTATTCATTAACTGAGCTAACGATTGTTTTGCTCTAGTTTTAGATTTACCACCTACAGGTATAATAAACTTCATTCTAAATGAAGCATTGGTCACTGCCCAGATTACTCTGGTATGTTCCATAATTCTAAGTAGGTTAAATGATCTAATTAATCTTTCAACATAAGATACTCTCGATGCTGTTGAAAGTGAAGAATATGAAAGATAAATGATTTGAGAATCATATAACACTCTTTCTTTTACTGGATCATCTTTATATTGGATCCATACTTTCTTACCGTCGTCTTTATTAAAACCAGGCATTAGTGTTACTGGATCAATCTCTTTAAAACCTATAATCTCTTTTTGGTCTGGGGAATAAATTATCTCAAATGATAAGTAACCATCTACTAAGAACTTTCTAAAGAAGTACCAAGCTGATTGTTCACCATTAAATCCAAAGTAGTGATAGATTTGTCTAAAGTATTTATTAAGGTCTTTATTAACTTCATCCGATACGTCCATTCCTAATATCGATGGTTGCGCGAAGAAGTTCTTTTCATCATATACCACAGCTTCATCACAAAGTATATCTAGGATATCCTCAACCTCATCATTCATTGAGAATCTTCTTAATTCATCTCTTTTGCCAGGATAATCAATATCAAAGAACGGAACGTTCTTTTTCATATTAATATCTGCCATAGATAGAGCAGCGAATGCTCCATAAATATCGTCGTTGTCTAATCCAAACGGGTTCATCTCTCTGTAACCAAATTGATCCTCCATAGGACCAATCGCTTGAGATTGTCTAAGTACCATGTCATCATATCGCATACCAAAAGAACTTAGCGTCTTCAATGCGTTCGAGAGGCTAAATGGTCTTGCGTTGGAACTAAATGGTCCGTTTCTTTTGTCAGTAAATCCTGCCATAATATAGTATTATTTCTGTTTTATATATCTCATTTATTTTGATGCTTTCTAAACATGGCTCTTACAGCTCCAACTCCCTTACCTTCTATATCAGTAAAGTCGCAAAGTGCTATCCTCGACCAGTGTTCATATCCTACAACTGCTTGTTGAGTTTTACGACTAGGGATATATTGTCTAATCGCAAAATCAAATCCAAATTTACCTAGAAAACCTTTAGCTCCATCATAGCTTAACCCCAATGGACCTTGATTTTTTGCAGGCTTTCCGTCCTGTCCTTTTATGTAACTTTGGAATCTTTCGTAAACTACATCTAGTAGTTCTTCTTTAATATTAGGTGGTAACATGTTTAGATTAATACCACAATCGTTTCCGCTTGCTGGATCTAATGCCAATACAGTTGGGTTTTTATCCCACCATTCTGCATGTTTTGGATCTTCATATCTAAACACATATATTTGACCTGGTCTAAATCTTCTAGAGGTACTCTGTACAGCATCTTCTCTAACTGCTTTCCTTGAATCTGTAAACCAGTCTTCAGCTGCAGATTTAGCTCTCGCTTTTCCACCAGCCTCTTTGCTTAAGTCTCTTATGCCCTTTTTAATATATCCCATTACTTAAGTGTCTTTTCAGTTAATACGATAAATCTCATGTTACGGCTTTCGCACCATGCTTGAGCATATTTATATTTGTCGGTATTCTTAACGTATTGTTCTGCTAAGAATTTATATGAATTGAGTGCCTTTTTAGATTTAGTTTTCGGTGGTAACGGCTTTCTTATTTGAGCTTCTGGTTTTATTTCAACCATCCATTCTATTTCACCTTCTTCGCCAGTGGCTGATGTCTTCATATAGAAGTCAGGATAATACTTATGTTGTTTATTATCTTGCCTAGAGATATACTTAATCTCTACCGGCTCACTAGACCATTTTAATACGTTATCTTTGGTATCACACATAATACAAAACTTTCTTTCCCATGAGGAACGATAAATGATCGGCGTTGGACCGATATACTTATCTGGGTTTTGTGGCTCAAAATAGCCTTGTACAAAACCGGAATTCCCTGAAGGTTTTAAGTTTTTTATTGACATTAGATATTGAACATTCCGCCCTCTGGACTATTGTTATTAGTATTGATTTTATCCATGGACATTGTATTCTTATATTTCTGTGGATGTATTTTATTCCATCCCTTTGCATAACCTCTCTTTGCTATCTCTGTAAAATATGCAAATGCATTAGTATATTTAGGGTTAAAGTTTCTCCAATATTTTAAGAGATCTAATATAGCAAACTGTAGACAATCATTTCTATCATCACTATTTACATATACTAATTTTCTTATTGCTCTTTCTGCTATTAGAATTAGCATCTTCTCTGCATCCCTTGTCAACTTGTCATCTGCTAAAGACTCAACAATCTGATTGTAAAGATCTTTGTTATTTAAATAATTCTTTTTTCTTGGCACGTTTGTATTGTTTAATTTACTATTATATGCAAAAAAGCCCGAATGTTTCGAAACGGGCTTTTAATGGTATTTTAGGGAAAGTTGTAATTAAATTGCGTCTTTGGGATCTAATGCAATTTTAAACTTTTCAACTCTTGCAGGCTCATCTTTTATGAATACTGTAAGAATGTCATCTTTGCCAGCGTTAGTATATTCTAAAGCGTCTACTCTCATAGGAGTTCCTTTAGCAAGTCCGTCTGCCTCTGCTTTTAATTCTGCAGAAACATAACCATCTTCAATATTTAAAATGTCTTCATTTTGTGTTGTTGATAGTAGTTCAGAAATTCTTTTAATTTCAGTTTTTAGCAAGTTATCAGCAGATTTAATATCTGGAAGGTTTCTATCAGCCTCGGCTAATCTACCTTTTTGGTCATGTAAGAAAGATAACATCTCGTTGTAAAGATTAATCGTTTCATTTTTAGCAGCTCTTCTTTCTGTTAAAGACTCTAAAACTTCAGAATATAATTCTGTTACATCAGCACCTGTATGCTCTGCTACAAATTCAATTGCAGCGTCAGCTAGTAATTTTGAAAATTTAGAAATTTTAGTATCTTCGTTTACTTTATATACAAAAGCATTATTTTCTGCTTTCATAGAAACTACTGTAATTTGATCTTTTTTGTTTTCAGTAACAAAATCTAATACTGTATAAGTATCAAAGTTTTTAGCAGCTATTTCGAATATTTCAATAAGAGCTTTGTCTTCGTACTTAATATATGCACCAGCAAATAAATCTTCAGATAATTTATTAGAACCTAAGACCGTTTCGATATTTCCAATAAAGAATTTATTTGATTCTTTTATATAAGATAATTGAAATGCAATTGAAGATCTCTTAGTTTCGTTTAATTTATTAGTTGTTGCTTTAATTTCTTGATTAGCAATTTTTAAAGCTCCAGTTTTATCACCAGATAATCTAAGCTTTTTTGCAGATTCATTTAAGAATGTTAATTTCTCGTTTAATACTAGAAGTTTATCAAAGTTTTCTAAAGAACCTTCTTCGATTTTAGAAATAGCCTTTTTGCTATTAAAATCATAGTAAAGAGAAATGCCGCTCTCGTTTAATGTAAATAAGTTGTTAGCAGTAACTAGTGTATTAAATAAATCATTAGTTTCTGTTACAGTGTTAATATGAGAACCTGTTACTTTAAAATTAGCACCTGCAACATGAAACAAATGGCCCTGGCCATCTTCCATTAAAGGTGATATAATTTTATTGTTTTCTTGATTTGCCATTTTTTGTATTTTATTTTCTATTAAGTATATATCAGTTAAATTATTCGTCTATTTTACCTCCGAATGGATAGTCTCTACCTTTAACTGAATATGCATCACCAAGCATAGTTTGATCTTGCTCTGGTAATGTAATATCGTCGATGGTGCCATTCTTGATTGTAAACATTCTATTTGATTGTTTTCTTCTTCTAGAGACTCTTTTAATTTGACTTTCTGTGTTCTGTTCTATACCTAAAGTATCTATAACGTCTGGGTGTGAACAGTCTTTGCCTTCTTCTACCTTTATCCATTCAGTTCCATTAGCTTCCCATTTAGCAGGAATTAAACTATCGTAATATACATTAGGTGTCATGGCAGGATCTAAGAATCCATTAGGATTTTCATAGTCGCCACATGTAGCATTAGCATACGTAGTTCTAGTGAATTTTCTATAAGTATCTTCTTCAAAATCAAATGAAGGTATAAATGAACTAATCTCTAGGCTAAATGTGATTTTATGATTTGCTTTATCATCAAAGCTATATTCCACCGGTTTTTCCTGTGAATAATCATCTGGCATCATATACTCAGATGAAATTCTATAAGTTCCTTCTTCTAAATGACCAGCATCTATATTATAGAAATTAGCCTTATACATTTTCTTTACAATAGATTCAGTAACTTTAAATAGATCTAATTGGCTTGATACTATTATTTCAATATCAACTCCTATTACACATGGAATCATTTCAAATTCGGCTACATAGCCTTCCATTAAGCCATCTTCGTTCATCATCGAATATTGACCCATGTTTCTTTTATTAACTAGCTTAGCGGGATCTACAGCAAACGACGTTAGGTTTACAATACCTCTTGGTACTTTATCATAATTACCATCTGCGAATTGTCCATCAGGATCACATCCCTCGCCATTCACGTTTGAAAATAGAAATGCATCCTTTAAAAAGTTCTCATCACCAGACACTGCATAAAAGAAAGGTACATCAACAGTAACTCTTTCGTCATTGCTAATTTGTCTCCAAAAACTCAGCTTGCTATTGAGGTCTGCTAATAGACCAACAACAACGTGTCGGATAACTGAATCGTCTTTATTAAATTTTAGATTGTATGTAGCCATGTGGTATATATCACTCTATTAATCGATGTTCTCTATCGTAAACTTAGAGAATCCATTTTCTCGGTAGATTTCAATCTTCTTATCGAAAATTTCATGCGGTAATACCGAGTGGTTAATTACGAATGTATTTATTTCATGTTCTTTAATTACTTGATTTAAAATCTTCAATATATTGTAAACACCATCGTGGTCTACAGAAGATAATAACTCATCTAAGAACAATAAGTTTAATTGTGGGAATCTTAACTTTAAGATTTTAATGATTGCGATAATAACAATAAAGTCTGCTTTCTTACGCTCACCTGTCGAAAGTGTCATTGGATTAATATCTTCACCTAGGTGATTAATAATACAATTAAACTTCTCATCGAATCTAATATGAAATGGCAAGTGCATCGTTTGAGTCATTGCAGCTATATTAGTATTAAGTCCTGGTAGGATAGTTTTAACTGCTAAATTCTTTACTCCATCTTCACCTAGTATATTTTCTACAATTTCCATAAAATTATAGTCTGCATTTAAGGTATCTTTACTTGAAGACTTTACGGCTTCCTTTTCCTCAAACTCTGTAATAAGATTTCTTAGGTGGTCGAAGTCAGAACCTTCTGGAGTATCTTTTAATTTAACGAGTTCTCCTTTAAGTCCTCGCATTGTTACTTTGTTATCTGAGATCTGACCCTCTAGTTCTAGCTTAGTCTCTCTTGCTGTAATTACTTTTTCTTGTAATTCATCCATCTCAGCCTTAATTGATTTAATCTGATCTGTACTCGATTCTATCTTATCTGCAAATTCTACTTTCTGAGTTTTGTGCCAATCTGAAGTTAACTTAGTTTCACATGTTGGGCAATGTCCACTTTCATATAACTCTAACTTCTTATTTAGATAATCAATTTCTCTTTTAATATCTCCAGCCTCTGTGCGCTTTTCGTTATATTGAGTATTGAAGGTATTCATTGCACCCTCTTCTTTTTTACGATTAGCATCAATATCTAATACCACTTCATGAAGAGCTACTAGCTCATCTTTTAATTCTTGGATCTTAGATTTATTTACATTTTTAGATTCTTCTAACAGAGTATTTAGTTTACCTCTAACAGATCCAATTGAATTCATTATCTCATTTAACTCAGCATCAAAAGCATCAATATCAAATTTAATATCTCTACGTTCGTCTTTGATTTGCTTTTGCATATCATTAAGAATAGAGAAGCCAAACATTCTATCAATAATTTGTTTCTTATCTGAATTGTTCATAGTTAAAAATGACTTAAAGTCATTTACCGATAGAATAATTATATTTTTAAATACGTGGTATGGAATACCGAATACTTCATCTTCTAAATATTCTTGTACAGATTTTTTACCTGCTTTATCAAATTCAACTCCATTAATTAAGACGCTAAATCTACTTGGAGCAATGCCCCTTTCTATTTCTATCTTCATAGTACCGCATTGTAAACCAATTTTTACATGAAGTTCTTTATTAATACGATTAGGTAGATCTGCTAATTTTACACCTTCTACTTTTCCATATAGGCCATAAATAATAGCGCTGGCAATAGTAGTTTTACCATGACCATTTTTACCTAGAGTCAAAAATAACTCAGAAGTATCTTGCTTAAATTCTATCCTCTGTACTTGATTCCCATAAGAAGCAAAGTTCTTAAACTCAATATAGTCTATTCTCATTATTTGTCGGTGTCATAATTGTACGCACATTGGGTATACAATTGTTTTAACTTGCTCTTTAGTCTTATCGTTAAATCATCATCTTGTTTCATACTGTCAATATACATATTGCAAAGATTAAGAATATTGTAGTTCTTATACATCTCTTCAATTTCATCTATATCATAAAAGTCTTTATCAATATATGAATCTTCTTCGTAAATATTTGGTTCTAGCTTTCTAGATATATGTTGAATTTCATTAACCAGCTGGCTCAATGCATTAGTTGTGGCGATTTGCGACGGTACGAATAGATCTACAAAGTTATTTCTTATTTGCTCCTTAAACTTGCCGAGAGGCATATCATATAGCGCTTTAATATTATATCTTAAGAACTTAGGAGAATCATTATTCTCAAAGAAAGTTTCTTCCATCGTTTCTAGATTAACCATATCAAATCCTTTTGGATTATCTCGATCTGATCTAGTTAATTGGTATGGTACACCGACCATTAATAATTTACCGCGTTCTTGTCTAAAGTGAATATGTCCACTATAAACCCTCATATACTTATCGTAGATATTAGAATCAGTACCGTGCTCATTTTTAACTTTAGCATTAAGGTAAATACCTCTAACTTCTGAGTGGCAATATACTATATCTGCTTGTGGATAATTTGCTAATGTTTCTGTTTCATGTTCTGCATCTCTTCTCCATGGCATTAGTAAAACATTTTTACCAGACCAGTTTAAAAGTTCTGGCTCTTTGTAAACTTGTACATTAGGAATCCATTTTAAACTATCAATTGATGAGATATCATTAGATTTCTTAGCCCAAATATCATGGTTACCACATATTACATAACATGGTAGAATCTGACCTAGTCTTTCAAATAGATCTACTGCGTAGCTTAAGACTTTAATATTAATAGATTGTCTATTATCAAAAGTATCTCCTACTTGTACTAAAACATCACCAGGCTGTACCTGTGCTTTTAAGATAGGGATAAATGTGTTTTCAAAAAAGTCTTTTTGGATATCCAGCCACTCGACTGAATTTGCTCTTACACCAAAGTGTAAGTCTCCAAGGACCCATACTCTCTTGGCTCCTTGTTTAATTACTTTGGGTTCAATCATTTAAAATAACTTTTTAATGTTCTTCTTTTCTAGAATACCTGTTTTTAAATCTAATTCTTGTATTAAGTCTTCTTTATATACATTTGATAGTGAACTATAAAATTTCACTGGTTTAATATCGAAGTAAACACACATTTCACTGAATATATCAATACGGCTAAACTTAGCTGCCATTTCATCTACGATATATCCATATACTTCATTAATATCATTTTTTCTAAGCTTGTTACATTTACCTTGTTCATCTACTTCGTTAAATACTTTAAATCTGGATAATCCAATTAGTTTATGGATTTTCCTAGCGATCATTTCAAAGTGTATTTTATCTTCTTCGTCTTGTGTATCTTTTACACTTGGATCTAATTCAAAACTAATGCTACCTAACTCAAACTCTGGAGTATCAAAACTGTTGTTAAAAATTTTATCATTTTTCTTCTTTTTATACATATTGTTGTGTTATTTTATATTGAATGAATATTTGAGTTGGACATCTCATGTGTTTCCTGTAACCTCATATAATTCCAATCAATATTTAGTTTACATTTTGTTCCCTTACCTTCGCCATCTCTAATCTTTAATACCTTAAGCCAGTATTCTTGATTAGCTCTCATTAAATCATCTTGGATAATACCTAACATTACATCGGCTGTATGGGAAAGTCCTGCAGATTCTGCGATGTCAGTCATTGTTATGTCCGATGCATTATAGCCTGATCTTGTAATTTGAGTTGCGGTTACGATCAACCAGTCATTACGGATTCCCATAGCACGAAGGTCCTCTGCAATTTGCTTGATCTTCATATATGTATTCTCCGTATTTTGGTTACGATAATTAGCTAAGATGTTAATATAGTCAATTACAACTGCTCCCACTTTAATTTGTCTTTCCTCTTCAATTTGATTTACATACGCTTCAATATCTAGTACTGTAGCCTGTGATGTAGGGAACTGTTTTACAAATAGGTTTCCTGGAGGAGTAAATCCATCGCCTACAGTTTCTAACCTACGTTTAATATGTTCTTTATTCTTAGCCTTTTCACCGTATTCATTAATGTTAACGCTAAGTAAATTAGCACCAATTCTTTTTACGAATTTATGTGCTGCCATTTCTGCAGTAACGACTACTGTATTAGTACCATTTTTTACGAAGTTTGCAGCATCGTTAGCTAAGTATATTGATTTTCCAATATTCTGTTCACCTGCATAAACAATTAAGTTACCACCTTTATCATAACCTCCATTTAACATATCATCTAAGAAGTTATATCCTGTAGTTACCTTTTCAGTTTCTTTTTGATCGTGGGCATTAGGGTCAAAGAAGTCTAGACCCAGGTTAGAATCAAAGTTAATTGAGTTACGGTCAAAAAAAATTTTAAGAAAAGAAATGAAATAAATATTTATCAATTGTTTAGTTTTTAAGGAGAGTAAAATGAAAATGAAAATTATTGCTATAATTGGAGCTGTATCTTTACTTTCAGCTTGTGAAACAGCATCTCAAAAGGTAGTTAGTGGTTCAGCTGCATCAAGTACATCAAATAGCGGATCTGCTTCTAGTTCAGTTGATAAAAAGAAGAGTTTGTTTGCTCAAGCTAAACAAACAGCTGCTGATAAATTAATTGCAGTAGGTGATAGAGTTTTATTTGATTATGACTCTTCTAAGTTAGACTCAAGTGCAAAAATACTTCTTGATGCACAATCTAGGTTTTTGAGAGCCAACTCTGACTTAAACTTTATAGTAGAGGGGCACTGTGACGAACGAGGTACTCGTGAGTATAACTTAGCCTTAGGTGAACAAAGGGCAACGGCAGTAAGGGATTATCTAGTTATTCAAGGGATTGACCCTGATAGAATTAAAGTTATTTCCTATGGAAAAGAAAAGCCAGCCGTTGTCGGTTCAAATAGTATGGCTTGGTCTAAAAACAGACGTGCTGTTACCATTATAAATTAATATTAATAAATCTTTATTAATATTTCTTTCCATATTTTTATGTGATGATGATTTTTAATTTCATGGACTAATAGTTATGTTTAAGCATTTTAGAAATACTTTGTTATTCACCCTACTATTTGTTGGGCCAGTCATGGCTCAATCGATTGAAGGTTTGAAGGATATTGTCTCCATTCAACAAGAAAAAATATTGAGAATGGAAGATAATATTAAAAAATTAGTTGGGTCTCTAGAGCAACAATCAAATTTTGGTACACAAAATAAAAATCTGAAAGTTTTAGAAAATAAGGTGAATGAACTGAGTTCTAACATCAGGCAATTAGAAAATAATATTAAAAACATATTCACTCACTCTCTGCCACTACATGCTTTGTCCACCTCTAATCTGCTTGAAATGTATTAAGAGGACACTGTCATAGTGTGAGAAGAGATACAAATCAAAGTTAGAATGGCATGGCAGTTTTTTTATTTACAGAATAATGTTGATGATACTCACCTTATCGGTTATTGTACGTATTTTTTTGTTGACGATCTGCGCTGCTGCAAAGAAGAGATGTCGACATGATCAAGAGGTAAGAAGGTGAGTTTGTATGTATTGTTAATAGAATGATTTATTATGATTAATAATATATAACTCACCTAGTGATTTGCATAGTAGATAGTTCGACGATCCGTCGTGTCCA
>UPTG01003029.1_pt1 | contig 10988 bp, 11 predicted proteins | sample 2160121 | NCBI WGS metagenome assembly UPTG01 (sample SAMN06266255, study PRJEB28933) | marine metagenome | isolation source: Columbia River Estuary | place: USA:Columbia River Estuary, USA | collected 2014-07-27 | reverse complement strand
GGTAATGGAATCTAATTGTGGTATGATTATGATACTAATTGAATTAGTAATATGGTTTGTTATTATATTGGCTTCTATCATGTTAGTGATGGCTGTTCGAAAAATCCCTGTACAATATGCAAGGAGAACTGCAAGTGGTAGCTATGAGAAAAATATATTTGGAGCAAGACAATTCATTCCTTTAAAATTAAATGCTTCTGGCGTAATGCCTATTATCTTTGCACAAGCAATTATGTTTGTACCTGGACTAATTGGTGGAGCATCTTTTATGAAAGACTCTAACGTCGGACAATGGATGCAAGTTAATTTTAGTGATATGTTTGGACTTTGGTACAATGTATTGTTTGCGGTATTGATAATTATTTTCACCTATTTTTATACTGCTATTACTGTTCCAACGAATAAAATGGCTGATGATTTAAAGCGTAGTGGAGGATTTATTCCTGGAATAAAACCAGGTACGGACACCGCAGATTTGTTGGACAATATTATGTCACAAATAACATTACCTGGATCTATATTTTTAGCCGGTATTGCAATATTCCCTGCAATCGCTGTTAAAGTATTTGGTATCCAACAAGGTTGGGCATTATTTTATGGAGGAACCTCACTATTAATTATGGTGGGTGTTGCGATCGATACCATGCAACAAATCAATTCATATTTATTAAATCGTCATTATGACGGTTTAATGAAAACAGGAAAAAATAGAAAAGCAGTAGCATAATGGCAAAACAACCCGCTATAGAACAAGACGGAACAATTACGGAAGCATTGTCAAATGCAATGTTTCGTGTAGAGTTAGAAAATGCACATATCGTTACAGCGCATATATCTGGTAAAATGCGTATGCACTATATAAAATTATTACCAGGAGATAAAGTTAAACTAGAAATGAGTCCTTATGATTTATCAAAGGCTCGAATCACTTATAGATATTAAGTTATTATGAAAGTAAGAGCATCTATTAAAAAGAGAAGTGCCGAATGCAAAATAGTTCGCAGAAAAGGCAGATTATATGTTATTAACAAAAAGAACCCTAGGTTCAAACAAAGACAAGGATAAGTTATGGCAAGAATCGCAGGTGTAGATATCCCAAAACAAAAAAGGGGTGTAATCGCGTTAACGTATATTTTTGGTATTGGTGACAGCCGCGCTAAAAAAATACTAAAAAATGCTGGTGTAGACGAAAACAAAAAAGTAAATGAATGGACTGATGAAGAGATCGGAAAAATTCGTGATACTGTTGGAGCAATTACCATTGAAGGTGAATTACGTAGTGAAATTCAATTAAACATTAAGCGATTAATGGATATTGGATGTTATAGAGGTATTCGTCATAGAACAGGTCTTCCTTTAAGAGGACAACGTACTAAGAATAACTCAAGGACGAGAAAAGGAAAACGTAAAACTGTTGCTAACAAGAAAAAAGCAACTAAATAAACACTAGAGATATGGCAAAAAAGGCAAAAACTAGTACGAAAAAACGTAAAGTTAATGTAGAAGCAGTGGGTCAAGCTCACGTCACTGCCTCATTTAATAACATTATAATTTCGTTGACAAACAAAAAAGGAGATGTAATCTCTTGGTCATCAGCTGGAAAAATGGGTTTTAGAGGCTCAAAGAAGAATACACCTTATGCTGCTCAGCTTGCTGCTGAGGATTGTACTAAGGTTGCTCTTGCTGCTGGTTTAAAGCGAGTTAAGGTTTATGTTAAGGGGCCAGGATCTGGAAGAGAATCAGCAATAAGAACAATACATAATACAGGAATAATTGTTACTGAAATCATTGATGTTACCCCAGTACCACATAATGGTTGTAGACCTCCTAAGAAAAGAAGAGTTTAATATAAATTAATTATAAAATATGGCAAGATATACAGGACCTACATCAAGAATTTCAAGAAGATTTGGAGAACCCATCTTCGGACCAGACAAAGCATTAGCTAAAAAAGCTTATGCACCTGGGCAACATGGTAATTCTAGAAGAAGAGGTAAAAAATCTGAATACGGTGTTCAATTAGATGAAAAGCAAAAAGCTAAGTACACTTATGGAATTCTTGAAAAGCAGTTTTCTAATATTTTTAAAGAAGCTTTAAGAAGAAAAGGCATTACTGGTGAGGTTTTGCTTCAGATGTGTGAGTTAAGATTAGACAATGTTGTTTATAGACTTGGATTAGCTCCTACAAGAAGAGCTGCAAGACAGTTTGTAACTCATAGACATATAATGGTAAATAATAGTTTAGTTAACATTCCTTCATATGCCTTAAATGTTGGCGATATTGTTAGTGTAAGAGAGCGTTCTAAATCTATGGAGGCAATAAACAACTCTATTTCTAGTCATTCAAGCCCCATGGAATGGTTAGAATTTAATCCTGATACAAAATTAGGAAAAGTGTTAGCTGCCCCAGAAAGAATTCAAATTCCAGAGAATATTAATGAACAGTTAATAGTTGATTTATACTCTAAATAAAACGATAATAAAAAATAAATAAATATGCAAATCTTAGATTTTCAAAAGCCAGATGAGGTAGTAATGATTAATGAGGCTGCTAACCAAGGAGACTTTGAGTTTCGTCCGTTAGAGCCAGGTTATGGTTTAACTGTAGGGAATGCTTTAAGAAGAGTTTTATTATCTTCTTTAGAAGGATATGCCATTACATCAATAAAAATTACAGGAGTTGATCATGAATTTTCTACTATTGAAGGTGTTGTACAGGATATTACTGAAATTATCTTGAACCTTAAGCAAGTAAGATTTAAGCAACAAATTGAAACTGTTGAATCAGAAGTTGCAACTTTAAAAGTTAGCAAAACGGATCTAATTACTGCTGCTAATTTAGCAAGTAGTTTATCTAACTTTCAAGTGTTGAATCCTGAACAAGTTATTTGTGAATTAGATAAGAAAGTGACATTTGAAATGCAATTTACTATTGCTAAAGGTAGAGGATATGTGCCAGCTGAAGCGAATGAAATAGAAGATGCTCCAATAGGAACAATTGCTATTGATTCTATCTTTACCCCAATTAAAAATGTTAATTATAACATTGAGGATTACAGAGTTGGTCAAAAAACCGATTTTGAAAAGTTAAATTTAAATATTACTACTGACGGTTCAATTGAACCAAAACAAGCTTTGACTGAAGCGTCTAAAATCTTAATTCAACACTTTATGTTATTCTCTGATGAAAAAATCAGCTTAGAAGAAGATATAGTAGAAGAGTTTGATGAGGATACTTTGCACATGCGTCAGTTATTAAAAACTGAACTTACAGAGTTTGGTTTATCAGTTAGAGCATTAAACTGCTTAAAAACTGCAGAAGTATTTACTTTAGGTGAATTAGTTTCTTTCAAAAAATCTGATATGTTAAAATTCAGAAATTTTGGTAAGAAATCACTTTCAGAATTAGAAGACTTAATAGAAGAAAAAGGATTGACTTTCGGTTTTGACACTGAGAAGTATAATTTAGATAACGAATAAGAAAAATGAGACACGGAAAGAAATTTAACCATTTAAGTAGAAAAGCTGCTCATAGAAAGGCAATGCTTGCTAATATGGCATGTTCATTAATTGAGCACAAAAGAATTAAAACTACTTTAGCGAAAGCAAAAGCATTAAGAGTGTATGTTGAACCTTTGATTACAAAATCAAAAGATGATACTACACATTCAAGAAGAACTGTATTTTCATACTTAAAGCAAAAACAAGCAATTACTGAGTTATTTGGTAATGTATCTGCTAAAATTGCTGACAGACCTGGAGGATACACTAGAATCTTGAAATTAAGCAACCGTTTAGGAGATAATGCTCAAATGGCATTTATTGAGTTGGTTGACTATAATGAGGAGTATATTACTGATAAGCCCAAGCGTAAAAAAGCAAGAAGAGCTAAATCTAAGAAAGTTGAGGATGTTGCTCCTGCTGTTGAGGAAGCTGTAGTTGTTGAAGATGCTCCAGCAGTAGTTGAAGAAGCTCATGTAGTAACAGAAGCTAAAGAAAAGACTAATAACTCTGAAGAAAAAGAAGAAAAAGGAGAGTAGTAAATAACTTCTTTTTAATATTTTAAAAAAGGGTAAAGCTTAGGTTTTATCCTTTTTTTATAAATAAATTTGAGGATGAAATATAATAAGAAAAAACCTGCAGTTTTATTATTAGCAGATGGTACAGTTTTTCACGGAAAGGCTGTAGGTATTTATGGTGTTGCTACTGGTGAATTATGCTTTAATACAGGTATGACTGGCTATCAAGAGGTATTCACTGACCCTTCTTATTTTGGACAGTTGATGATCACTACAAATGCTCATATTGGTAACTATGGAGTGCATAATAATGAAGTAGAATCATCAGACATGAAAATTGCAGGATTGATTTGTAAGAATTTCAATACAGGTTTTTCACGTGATGGAGGTGATGGTGACTTACAAGATTATTTTATAAAGCAAAATAAAGTTGTAATCTCTGATGTTGATACAAGAGCTGTTGTAAGGCATATTCGTGATAAAGGAGCCATGAATGCAATTATATCTACTGCAACTACTGATATTGCTGAATTAACGAAATTATTGGATAAAGTACCTTCTATGGAAGGATTAGAACTGTCATCTTCAGTTTGCACAAAAACGCCTTATTTTGTGGGTGATGAAAATGCTGCTATTAAAGTTGCTGTCTTGGATTTGGGAGTTAAGCGTAATATCTTAACTTGTTTGTCGGATAGAGATTGTTTTCTGCAAGTTTTTCCCATGCATACTTCATTTGAAGAAATGAATGCTTGGAATCCTGATGGTTTCTTTTTGTCAAACGGACCTGGAGACCCTTCAGCAATGCCAAGTGTAATTGAAGAAGTTAAAAAAATCACGGCTGATGGAAAATCTGTTTTTGGAATTTGTTTAGGACATCAAGCTTTGGCACTTTCAGAAGGGATATCTACATACAAAATGCACAATGGACATAGAGGAATAAATCATCCTGTGTTAAATTTAAGCACTAAAAAAGCAGAGGTTACTTCACAGAACCATGGTTTTGGAATTTCTGAAGAGGATATAAAGAATAACCCTAATATTGAAGTAACTCATGTTAACCTAAATGACGATACTATTGAGGGAATCAAATTGAAAAATAAGAATTGTTTTTCAGTACAGTATCATCCAGAATCATCACCAGGACCCCATGATTCAAGATACTTATTTGATGAATTTGTAAATAATATTAAAAGCTATAAAAACTAATATAATGGGAAGAATAGTGGATATACATGCACGTCAGATTTTAGATTCGAGAGGGAATCCTACTGTTGAAGCAGAGGTGTTGACTGAAAATGGAGTTATGGGTAGGGCAGCTGTTCCTTCTGGAGCTTCAACAGGAAAACATGAGGCTGTTGAATTAAGGGATGGCGATAAAGGAACATATTTAGGGATGGGGGTTTTAAAAGCAGTACAGAATATTAAAACAGCTATTAATGAAGAATTAAAAGGTGTTTATGTTTCTGAGCAGATACTGATTGATCAGAAAATGATTGATTTGGATGGTACGCCAAATAAAGCTAATTTAGGAGCGAATGCTATGCTAGCTGTTTCTTTGGCCTGTGCCAAAGCTGCTGCTGAAGAAAGAGGACAAACTCTTTATAATTATATTGGAGGGGTAAATGCTAGAGAGTTACCTATTCCAATGATGAATATTTTAAATGGTGGTTCGCATGCTGATAATAGTATCGATTTTCAGGAGTTTATGGTAATGCCAGTTGGTGCTACTTCATTTGCTGAAGCTCTACAAATGGGTACAGAAGTATTTCATCATTTAAAAGCTGAATTAAAAGCCCAAGGACATTCTACAAATGTAGGGGATGAAGGTGGTTTTGCACCTAATTTAGGTTCTAATGAAGAAGCAATTCAAGTTGTAATAAAAGCAATTGAATCTGCGGGATATACGCCAGGAGTCGATATGTATATTGCTATAGATGCTGCGGCATCAGAATTTTATAATGCGGATGAAAATGTATACCATTTTCATCAGTCGTCAGGAGAGAAGTTAACCCCAGAAGAAATGGTAAATTTTTGGGCAGACTGGTCAGAAAAATATCCAATTTTATCTATTGAGGATGGTTTAGATGAAGATGATTGGGAAGGATGGAAAAATTTAACTGATAAAATTGGAAATAAAGTTCAATTAGTTGGTGATGATTTATTTGTAACAAATGTGGATCGTCTTTCTAGAGGAATTGAAAATAATATTGCCAATTCTATTTTAATTAAAGTAAACCAAATTGGAACTTTAACGGAAACGATTAATGCAGTGCAAATGGCTCAGAGATCTTCTTATACTTCCGTGATGAGTCATAGATCAGGAGAAACTGAAGATACTACTATTGCTGACTTAGCAGTAGCCCTAAATTGCGGTCAAATCAAAACTGGTTCTGCTTCTCGTTCAGATAGAATGGCTAAATATAATCAACTATTAAGGATTGAGGAAATGTTGGGTGATCAAGCAATTTATAAAGGAAAAGATTTTAAGTTTATTAAAAAATAAACAATTATATTAGCAGGATTAAATAAAAGAGAAGAAATGGGAAAGAAAGCAGAGTTACATTATGATGGGAAAGTATATGAAATCCCAGTTGTTACTGGAACAGAAAATGAAAATGCACTTGATATAAGTAAATTAAGAGGGCAATCGGGTTTAATTACTTTAGATAGAGGATTTAAGAATACAGGTTCTACTGAGAGCGCAATTACTTTCCTAAACGGAGAGGAAGGAATTTTAAGATATAGAGGCTATTCTATTGAAGAGTTAGCTGAAAAATCTTCCTTCTTAGAAGTATCGTTCTTGCTAATTTATGGTGAATTGCCAACTAAAACTGAGTTAGCGAAATTCACTAAAGATATTTCAGAGCATTCATTAGTTCATGAAGACGTAAAATCAATCTTAGATGGCTATCCTTCAAAGGCGCATCCAATGGGGGTGCTTTCTTCATTAGTTTCTGCTTTAACTGCTTTCTATCCAAAATCTTTAGATCCTAACCGTTCGAAAGAACAAATTAATGGTACGATTATTCGTTTTATTGCTAAGCTTCCAACCTTAGCTGCTTGGAGTTTTAAGAATAGAATGCGTCAGCCAATTATGTATCCTAAAAATAAGTTAAATTATACTTCAAACTTTTTGCACATGATGTTTGGATTGCCTACTCAGGATACTGAGATAAATCCAATTGTAGCGAAAGCGCTTGATAAGTTACTAATCTTACATGCGGACCACGAACAAAATTGTTCAGCTTCAACAGTAAGAATTGTAGGTTCTTCCCATGCAAGTTTATACGCATCAGTTTCGGCAGGTATTGCTGCACTTTGGGGCCCATTGCATGGTGGCGCTAATCAAGCAGTAATTGAGATGCTTGAAGAAATTAAAGAAGATGGTGGTGATGTAGATAAATATGTTGCTAGAGCAAAAGACAAATCAGATCCATTCCGTTTAATGGGCTTTGGACATAGAGTATATAAAAACTTTGATCCAAGAGCAACTATCATTAAAAAGGCTGCTGATGATGTGTTAAATGAATTAGGAATTCAAGACCCTGTATTGGATATCGCTATGAAATTGGAGAAGGTGGCATTAGAAGATGAATACTTTAAAGCAAGAGGATTATATCCTAATGTTGATTTCTACTCAGGAATTATTTACAGAGCCTTAGGGATTCCTACGGATATGTTTACGGTAATTTTTGCTATTGGTAGATTGCCAGGCTGGATAGCACAATGGAAAGAAATGAGAGAGAATAATGAACCAATTGGAAGGCCAAGACAAGTATATATTGGTGCTACTGAAAGAGGCTATGTTAGTATGGAAAATAGATAATTTACTGTTCAGATATTAGACTAAAAAACTCGGCTATTAGCTGAGTTTTTTTATTTTTGAACTATGGCTTATAAATCCTTACAGCAATGTATTTCAAAACTTGATAAGAGAGGAGAACTCCTTAGAATCAACAAAGAAATTGATCCTAATTTGGAAATGGCATCTTTACATTTAGATGAATTTGCAAAAGCAGGCAAAGCAATTATTTTTGAAAATATAAAAGGAAGTAAATTTCGGGCGGCTTCTAATTTATTTGGAACTTTAGATAGAAGTAAGTTTATGTTTAGTGATACCATAGACAAGGTAAAACAATTGATTGATCTTAAAACAGATCCTTCTGTAGCTTTAAAGAATCCTGCTAAAGCTATTTATGCTGCTTTGCATGCTATTTATGCTAATCCGCTAAAGGTTAGGTTTCCCAGGAGTTTTCATGAAATACAAATAGAAGACATTCCTCAAGTAAAATGTTGGAAAGATGATGGAGGCGCTTTTATTACTTTGCCTCAAGTGTATTCTGAAGATATTGAAAATCCTGGAATTATGAATTCTAATTTAGGAATGTATAGAGTTCAACTTTCTGGTAATGATTATATTTCTAATAGAGAAATAGGAATGCATTACCAGATTCATAGAGGTATTGGTGTGCATCAGAAAAATGCTAATCAAAAAGGAGAGCCTTTAAAGGTTTCAATTTTTGTAGGAGGACCACCTGCACATACTTTTGCTGCTGTTATGCCTTTGCCAGAGGGAATGTCAGAAATTGCATTTGCAGGAATATTAGGGGGAAGAAATTTTCGGTATGCTAAAAAAGATGGCTACACCATTTCAGCAGATGCTGATTTTGTTATTTGTGGCGAATTACATCCTAATGATGTAAAACCTGAGGGGCCTTTTGGGGACCATTTGGGCTATTATAGTTTAATACATGATTTTCCTGTTTTGAAAGTTAAAAAGGTGTATGCTAAAGAAAATGCTATTTGGCCTTTTACAGTTGTAGGTCGACCACCTCAAGAAGATTCTCAGTTTGGAGCTCTAATACATGCAATTACTGGAAAAGCAATTGAAAAAGAAATTCCGGGACTGAAGGCTGTTAATGCAGTTGACGATTCGGGAGTTCATCCTTTATTATTGGCTGTAGGGTCTGAACGATATACTCCTTATAATCCTACCAAAATCCCACAAGAATTATTAACTATTGCTAATCATGTACTAGGGACAGGGCAAATGTCTTTAGCGAAATATTTATTTATTTGTGATGAAGAAAATGTACCTGATGTAAATGATGAAAAGGCATATTTTACACATTTTCTAGAAAGAGTAAATTGGCAAAGGGATTTGCATTTTCATACTAAAACTACTATTGATACTTTGGACTATAGTGGAGATGGATTAAATGAAGGTTCGAAAGTTGTAATTGCTGCAGCCGGAGAAATTAAAAGAGAATTAGATATAAGTTTACTTAATCTTAATTTACCAACGGGATTTTCTAATCCAAGGTTGGTCAGTAATGGAAACTTAGTTATAGAAGGAAAAGGAAAAATAAAAGACTTAATTACTAATTTCGAAAAACAAAATTTAGAAGGAATAGCATTGATTACTTTAGTGGATAATGCCACTTTTACATCTGAAAATTTCTCTAATTGGTTGTGGGTTACCTTTACGCGTTCCAACCCAGCAAACGATATTTATGGTTTAAATACAGAATATAAAAACAAACACTTTTCGTGTTCTATTCCAATTATTGATGCTAGAATAAAAGGATTTCATGCTCCTATTTTGGAGCGTTAGTTTTATTCTCTGGCTTCTTAAAATTCTTTTTGTTATTCCACTGTTTTTTATTTTTAGCTGCTATTTTATATTCTGGTCCAGCCTCAAATCCTTTTGGTAAATCCAATTTTGGCACTTCTTTTTCAATTAGTTTTTCAATATCCAAAAAGTTTCTAATTTGTCTTTGGTTAATAAAAGTAATAGCTTCTCCCGTTCTATCTGCTCTGGCAGTACGCCCAATTCTATGTACATAATCCTCTGCATCATGAGGGACTTCATAGTTAATTACCAATCCAATTTCTTTAATGTCAATCCCTCTAGACAAGATATCAGTAGCTACTAAAATTCTAATTTTTCTATTCTTAAAGTCGCGTATAGTATCTTCTCTTTGGTGCTGATCCAATCCTGAGTGCATATCACTTGCACGCATTCCTGCTTTGTTAAGGGTTTGTTTAATCTCTTTTACACTTTTTATACTAGAGGCGAAAATCAGAACGTGACTTAAGTCTTTTCCTTTTTCTCTAAGTATCTCTCTTACCAATTTTACTTTTTGGTTGTCATTCACCATGTAGGCAGATTGCGTAATTCCAGCCGCTGGTTTTGATATCGCTAAACTTATACTTTCAGGTTCTTTTAGTAAGGTATTTGCAAGAGTCCTGATTTTTGGTGGCATAGTTGCTGAAAATAACAAGTTCTGTCTTTTTTCAGGCAATCTTTTTGCAATGGTCATTATATCATCATAAAAACCCATATCCAGCATTCTGTCAGCTTCATCAAGGATGAAGTGTTCTACTCCGGAGGTGTCAAAATAATTAAATTTTAAGTGCGCCATTAGTCTTCCTGGAGTACAAATTATAATATCTGTTCCATTTACTAATGCTTGTTTCTGATTTTCAAATTCGGTTCCTGTCCCTCCTCCATAAATTGGGTAGGAGGATGAGTTTGTAAAGTAAGAAAATCCTTCAATCTGCATGTCAATTTGCTTTGCTAACTCTCTAGTAGGTGCAACAATAATTGCTTTTACTTTATTTGTTTGCTTTACTTTTGTGAGTTTATCTAGAATAGGTAAAACAAAAGCAGCTGTTTTTCCAGTTCCTGTTTGAGCACAAGAAATTAAATCTTTTCCGTTTTGTATTATAGGTATTGCTTGTTCTTGTACAGGTGTTGCTTTTTCAAATCCCATCATGTCAAGCCCTTCTTGAAGTTCGTTTCCAAACTTAAATGTCGTAAAATTCATGTTGTAAAGATACTAAAAGCTTTACTCTAAAATGAATTTCAGAATTCTCATTTTAAATTCTGTAAATGGAGTGTATTTTACATTAGGTTCAAACAAAAATGATTTATGTAAAATACTTTTATAATGGGTGAAAGTATCA
>UPTG01003027.1_pt1 | contig 10991 bp, 7 predicted proteins | sample 2160121 | NCBI WGS metagenome assembly UPTG01 (sample SAMN06266255, study PRJEB28933) | marine metagenome | isolation source: Columbia River Estuary | place: USA:Columbia River Estuary, USA | collected 2014-07-27 | reverse complement strand
TATGGAAATATTGAACTTTTTAAAGAAGAAGCTTCTACAATTTTTACTAACATAATACTCGCAGACGATGGAAAACAATTCGAATTCTAGTACTTACTTAACCCGAATTATTAAATTTATTTATAATTTCTTTTTCAAGAAAAAATAAAATTATTAAACACTCTACAATTAATTCTATTTGAAAATGAAAGATTTAGGAAAATACAGAAAATCATACGAAAAAAGTGAATTGTTGGAGTCTTCTATACCAGAAGATCCAATTAATTTATTTCATAGATGGTTTCATGAAGTAGAAGATTTTGGTGGTGCAGAAGAAGTAAATGCAATGACCGTTTCAACTATTGGTTTAGATGGCTTTCCAAAAAGTAGAGTAGTACTGCTTAAAAAATACAATGAGGAAGGTTTTGTATTCTTTACAAATTACGATTCAGAAAAAGGAAAAGCTATTATTGCTAATCCAAATATATGTATTTCTTTTTTTTGGGGTTCAATGGAACGTCAGGTTATTATAAAAGGAGTTGCTGAAAAAACTTCAGTTGCTGTTTCAGATAATTATTTTGCATCTAGACCAGATGGAAGTAAGCTTGGAGCAATTGCTTCTTTCCAAAGCGAAGTTATTCCTAACAGAGAATTTTTAGAAAATAGACTTAAAGAATTAGAGTTACAATATAAAGATAAAGAAATTCCAAGACCTTTAAATTGGGGTGGATTTTTAGTTAAACCAATAGAAGTTGAATTTTGGCAAGGTCGTCCAAACAGACTTCACGATAGAATTACTTATAAACTGTCAGAAAATTACTCTTGGAAACAAGAGAGGCTATCTCCCTGATAGTCAGAACTATAATTAAATGTTAAATTTTTGTGCATTTCATCGATTTTATTTGCACGTTACCGAGATTGTTGTACATTTGACTTGAAAATCAAACAGTTAGTCGATTTAATTGTCTTCCTGTATCCACAACAACTAAGAATAACATTTAATTCTGATAATTATGAAAAAATCAACATCTATCCTTTTTGCTCTTATCTTTTCAATTACTACATTAACTTCATGTTCTTCTGATAATGAAACTGTTGCACCTACTGCAATAGGTTCTGTTTCAGTTGAATCCGCAAAAAATTACACTCATGATTCTTCTGAAATTGAGTTATTAGATTTAATTAATACTTATAGAGTAGAACATAATTTAAATACTTTATCAATCATTGAACATATTTCATATAAATCAAGCGAACATAATGCATATATGATTGCAGTAAATGCAGTAAGTCATGATGGTTTTACAGAAAGAAAAACAAATTTTCAGCAGTTACTAGGAGCAGTTAGAGTTGGAGAGAATGTAGCTTTTGGTTTTTCAAGTCCACAAGCAGCTTTGAATGGTTGGATTGCAAGTGATGGTCATAGAGCAAATTTAGAAGGAGATTATACACATTTTGGTGTTTCAATACGTATAGATGCAAATGGTAAAAAATATTATACCAATATGTTTATCAAAAAATAATATTTTAAAGTTGGTTATAAATGAACACCCTCTTAAAGGGTGTTTTTTTTTGTTTAGAAGAAAATTAGTTATGTATTTTTTATTATACTACTAAGTATTGAATGTATGTTTACGATTATTAGTATAAAAAAATAAACCTCTATTATTTAAATAGAGGTTTATTAATGAATCAATAAATTGATAGAATAACAGTATTAATTCATTTTTAATACAATAAATTCACTTCTTCTGTTCATTTGATGCTCTGCTTCAGAACATTCTACACCATCTGCACATTTATTAATTAGTTCTGTTTCTCCAAAACCTTTAGCAGTTAATAGTTTTCTATCTATACCATTATTAACCATAAACTCTAGAGTTGATTTGGCTCTTCTATCTGATAATAGTTCATTATATCTATGTGTTTGTCTACTATCTGTATGCGATCTAATTGCTACTTTCATAGTTGGGTATTGTTTCATAACTTCTATGATTTTTGCTAAATCTAAAGCAGCATCTGGTCTAATGTTTGATTTATCTAAATCAAAGTAAATAATACTAATGTTAAATATTTTCGCTAAATCTGTACCTTCTTCTACAGGGAAAACGTTTCTGTCTAATTCAATATTTAGCTTAGACTCACCAGTTACTTTTGCAGAAGTGAAAGTTTTTTCATTTGATTCATACTCTTCTTTTGATGCTCTTACAAAATATTGTCTATCACAATCTATATTAAAGGAGTATTGCGCATTTTCATTAGCAGTTGTTTCCGCTATTTGCTTCATATCTTCATCAAACAAAACAAGCTTTGAATTGGGTAATAACTCTTTTGTTTTTGCATCTGTAATTACACCATTTACTTTTTGGTTGCAAACGTTAAATGCATAGATATCATCAAATCCCATACCTTCATCTCGGTTAGAAGACAAAAAACCGCTATTTTTATCATTTACTATAAAGCTAAAATCATCTTTAGGACTATTTATAGGTTTGGCTAGGTTTTGTGGAGTTGAAAATTGACCATTTACCAATTTTGATTCAAATACATCTAATCCACCAAGTCCTAAATGCCCATTAGAAGCGAAATACAAAGTATTATCATGTGCCATAAATGGGAAGTTTTCTCTACCTTCAGTATTTATTGTTGGCCCAAGGTTTTCAGGTACTCCATATGAATTTTCTCCTTTTATGGAAACCTTATAAATATCGGCACCACCAATTCCACCTGGCATATCACTTGAAAAATATAATGTTTTTTCATCTGCACCTAAGCTAGGATGTGCAGTACTATAATTATCGCTATTAAATGGTAGTTCCGTAATGTTTTCCCATTCTCCGTTAACAAAACTTGCTTTGTAAATTTTAATAAGCGTACTTTTTTCTTCGTCTTTTCCTTTTTTACCGTTTAAATAATTATTTCGGGTAAAATACATTGTCTTACCATCTTTTGTAAAGGTTGGAGAAGCTTCGTTGAATTTAGTATTGATATTTTTTGAAAAATTCACAGGAGTTCCTACCTTATTACCCTCGCTAATAGGAGCAACATATAAGTCTGTAAAATTTTGGTTTGTCCAAACATGCACTTTAGAATAAAGAGCTCCATCAGTTCTAGAAGATGCAAAAACTAATTGATTATTAAAATAAGCAGGGCCATAATCTGAAAATTCTGAATTCACATCTGTTTTAGTCAAAGTGTACTTCCCAGAATTTTTTTCAATGTCTTGTAAATAATCTTTATTGTTAGCAAAAGCTTTGGCTCTTGAGTCGTTTGAATTTTGATTAAATAGTTCTAAATATTTATTAGCTTTTTCATAATCTCCAATAGACTTTAAAGCTTGTGAATATCTAAAATAATATTCAGGTTCTACAGATTCATTTAAATCAAATAAATCGCCATACCATTTTGCAGCTTTGTCTAATTCGCTATTAAAGTAATAGGAGTTTCCGAGTTTTTTAAATAGATCAGCTGATTTGTATCCTTTCTCTGCTACTTTTTCATAAATAGCAATTGCATCAATATAAGAATATTTAGCATATTTTTTATCAGCAGAGGCAATTTGTGCAGTTTGTCCAAAACACACATTAAATATGCCTAGTAGTATTATATAGTAAATTGCTTTCATAATTATATCGATTTAAAAGAATCTAGGTGAAGTGACTCTGTTATTATTAAATAATTCGTATCGTAAGAAAATTTCATGAGAACCAGAATTGTAGTTTGATAGCTTTGTAGTTTCCATATCATATCCATATCCTATGAACCAAGATTCTGAAATTTGAAAACCAACCAAACCACTTACAGCGGCACTCCATCTATAAGCTGCTCCAATTGTGAATTTATCATTTATTAAAAAGTTAGCCGTTATGTCTAGTTGCAATGGAGCACCTTCTACAATTTTACTTAAAAAAGCTGGTTTGAATTTTAAGTTATCACTAATGTCAAAAACATGGCCAGCTAATACATAATAATGCATCTTTTCTCGGGTTATTGCAATGGAGTTGTCATCAAAGTGTTTTGTTTCAAATAAATTAGGCACTGAAATACCAAAATATGTATTATCAGAAAATAAATATAATCCAGCTCCAACGTTTGGTGTGAACTCACTATTTAAGTTTTGAAACTGCGGATCGTTTTGGTTATAGATATTTAATTTATTAACATCTAAATTAAAGAAATTTGCAGTTCCTTTCATTCCTAATGAAAGTTTATAATTATTTGAAACTTGAATAAAATAAGCTAAGTCTGCCGAAATTGCATTTTCTGTAGTTGGTCCTATTCTATCATTAACAATTGAAAATCCTAACCCAAAGTTTGAATCTCCTAAAGGGGTATTCAAGGATAGATTATTGGTAACAGGTGCACCGTCTAAACCTACCCATTGATTTCTGTGTAATAGAAACACACTTAATGTTTCTCTAGACCCTGCATAAGCAGGATTTACATTTACTGTATTATACATATATTGTGTATACTGAGAATCTTGTTGAGCAAAACACAATATTTGTGATAAAAGTATAGCTATTAATATTATTATTTTTTTCATGTGCTAAGGTTTTAAATTAATAAGTATAATTGAATAGCATTTATTTATTAACATATAAATAACCAGCTTTATCATGTGCTTTATTCTCTGCATCTGTATATTTTAAAATATAGTAATAAGTTCCATCTGGTACTCCTTCATTTTTATTTAATGTAGATCTACCTTCAGATTGGCCTCTAAATGCTCTTGTATTGTTGTCATAACCTTGAGTGTCATAAATTAATATTCCCCATTTGTTGTAAATTTGTACAGTGTTGTTAGGGTAACATTCAATACCATCTATAAATAAAAACTCATTTATACCATCGTTGTTAGGGGATACAGCATTATAAACTATAATATCACAGGCCGCTAAAACAATACAATCATTATTTATATTTAAATATACTTCAAATACCATTGGACAATTATCATTTTCTTGTGTAACAATATATTGTAATGTATAGTAACCAACAGGAATGTTAATCGGGTTAAAAACACTACCATTTAATCCTCCTGTTTCACTACCATCAACCCATACACCATTTGTAGGAATTGAATCGTCTAATATACTAAATAAATCTATTGGCTCTTCTTGTGTACAAATTCCATAAGGTATTGCATCAAAAGGATCGTCTACAGTTACATTTATTGTTTGAACAAATGTGTCAGAATTTCCGCAGTTGTCACTTACAAACCATTCTCGGATTATTACATATTCATAAACAGATATTGTTGTAACCACTTCAGAAAAAATTACATTAGCAACTCCAGAACAATTATCTTCAAATTGTAAATTAGGAATTTCTGGAACACTAGAACAACTTACACTTAATTCTTCATCCAAAGGTGTTACTAGAGTAGGAGGAGCAATATCAAACACTGTTATAGTTTGACTATAACTATTTGAGTTTTGACAATCATCTACTATTGTCCAAGTTCTAATTATAGCATAGTTCCCTGCACAAGATTCTTCATCTCTAATAATTTCATCAGAAACTGAAATATCCACATCACTATCACAATTATCGCTTGCGCTTACTTGTCCAGGACTTGGTACCGCGTCACAAGAAACTGAAATATCATTTGGTAACTCAGAAGTAAAAATAGGCGCTGATATATCTTGAACATTAATAGTTTGCGAAGCAGTAGAAGCATTTCCACAATCATCTGTTGCAGTCCACGTTCTAGTTACAGAGTATGAACCTGCACAATCACCATTAGTAGTAATATCTACATAGGTAAGAGAAAATAGAGATCCACAATTATCAGTTGCGCTTGCTACAGCAAATACTGGAGTAGCAGGACAGTTTATAGTTGAAGTTGCAGGTAAAGCTGCAATAACTGGCGCTGATATATCTTGAACATTAATAGTTTGTGAAGCAGTAGAAGTGTTTCCACAAGCATCTGTTGCAGTCCACGTTCTAGTTACAGAGTATGAACCTGCACAATCACCATTAGTAGTTACATCTGCCGAAGTTAAAGTAAAAGCAGAACCACAATTATCTGTTGCAGTTGCTACAGCAAATACTGGAGTAGCAGGACAGTCAATAGTTGAAGTTGCAGGTAAAGCTGCAATAACTGGCGCTATATCGTCATGAACTAATATATTTTGATTACAAGTTGTTGTATTAAGCACAGTATTTTCTCCTACATCTTTTATGCCGTTGTTATTTGGATCAGCATATTCAGTAATTGTATAGATTCTTGTTGCATTTGTGTTACATCCTGGATTTGGATTATTAGAAGCTGTTATAACAATTACTCCACAAGGGTTATTACCAATATTACCATCTCCATTTCCTAAAGCTTCAAACTCTAATTCAGTTAATACAGTATCTGAAGGCAATTGACTATAACATTGAAAAGTTAATGGAGGAAATGTTGGACATGTAACTATATATTCACAACAAACTATAGGAGAAATGGTTGTACTATAATTTTTAACACAACCGAGGGCATCTGTAACAACAACAGAATAATTTCCAATTCCAAGTCCACTAACATCTTCATTATTTGCACCATTACTCCATAGGTATGTGTAAGGAGCTGTTCCACCTGTAGTTGTTAAATTAATTGAAGCAGTTGAATCTGGCAAGCATGTTAAACTCTGAACAACTGGGTTTAAATTAATTTCTGTAGGATAAACAATAGGAACAATATAAGTATTCATTAATCCCATTGAATCTGTAACAGTTAATTTAGCCGAGTAGTTTATTGTATTATTGTAAGTATATGTTGGATTAGGTAAGGTAGAATCAGTTGTTCCATTATTATCAAAATCCCAAGCATACGTGTATGGAGGTGTTCCTCCATTAGTAGTTGATATAAAATTAATTGTAGAAGAAGTTCCATTAGTACAACCAGAATAAACAAATTGCACTGCTAAAGGAGCTGCAATTACTACTGATCCCGGGAACTCACATTGCGATTTACTATATGAACTACAGTTATAGGGTACTAACTCAGTATTGTTACCATTCGTTTTCCAAACAATAAGTGTTCTATTAAGAGACATTGCTTGTCCACATGTCCATGTAAAAGGTCCATATAACAATCGTTGACCTGAACCAGGAACAACAGTTCCAAAATTTACATTTAAAGGTGTTACAACACCATCAATAATTAAATCTGCAAATAAACGAGCATGATTAATATTACTATTAGAGTTCGAAGTATAATTTAACATTATGTACATCGATTGTGATACACCAGGTACACAAGTTGTGTTGTCTAATGGTACTCCATTAATATTTGTTAAACTTAAGAATACATTATCTAATGTATAATTATTAGATGTACAATTAAAATAATCTGTATAGTAATTTGGTGCAGATCCACATAATCTAAGGTCCGGTCTATCACTAGTAAATTGGGAAAAAATAGAATTAATTCCTAATATAAAAATGAATATAGCTAAGGTAATTTTCGTTTTCATGTACCATTTATTTTGGTTAACATTCCTTGAGTTGTATCTAAACAGGTTACAATATGAAAATTTGGGGAAGAAAAAGTAAGTAAGTCTTTTTTGATTTTGGGGTCAAAAAACTATATAATTTAAAGTAAATTAGGTTTTTTACTTTATGTAATTAGTGACAATTTATTTAGCTAAGGTACTTATTGATATTAATTTACGTATGCGTATTTATACGTGTATCGATGAACTGTAGCTAAAAATCTATGAAAAGGTTGGTTTTACCATTAGTAAATTAGAAAAAAATAAATTTCTAATAATAAATAATTATACTATGGTAGTCTTCGTTTTCATATAGCTTTTATTTTGGTTAATACTCCTTGAGTAATTTTAAAGTAGGTTTTACTTTGAAAATTTTATTAAGAAAAAAGAAAGTAAGTTTTTTTGATTTTGGGGTCAAAAAATTAACCATTAAAATATATACTGTTTTAATTTATATTTTACTTTAAATAAAAGTAAATAGAGGTTCTGCTTGGGGCAATAGCTTTTGTTGTTCTTTAGCTAATTTACTTAAATAAACACCATTCCAATCTTTGTAATGCGTATTTTCGATAAAACGCGTCTAATAATCTATGAAATAACACTTATTGTGTTAAATAACAGTATTATATGTAAAAAAAAATACCTTTCTTTATGGTTATAAAAATATATAATATGAAAAACTTAATTTTTATTCGTCATTCTAAATCAAGTTGGGAACTTCCTTTAAATGATATTGACAGGCCATTATCAAATAGAGGTATTCATAATGCACATTTAGTTTCTTCTAAAATTGAAAATTTATTACCAAAATCCTTTATTATATGGAGTAGTAATGCTAAAAGAGCAAAAGAAACAGCAATGATATTTTCTCAAAATTTATTATTTTCATTTGAAAATATCTCTATAAAAGATGAACTCTACACTTTCGAGAGTAAAAAACTAGAGGAAATCATAAAAAAATGTGAAAATAAGTATGATAATCTAATTATTTTTGGACATAATGAAGCTATTACAAAATTTGTTAATAAATTTGGAGACCTTTTAATTGAGAATGTTCCAACTTCAGGAGTTGTATCTTTACAGCTTGATATAGAAAATTGGAAAAATTTAAAAAAAGGAAAAACATTAGATACCGTTTTCCCAAGTCATTACAAACATGAACAATACAAGTCAAAACAAATACATTGATAGAGAAAAGAGCTGGCTTACATTTAACGCACGAGTTTTACAAGAAGCAGGTGATTCTTCCGTGCCTTTATTAGATAGATTAAGATTTTTAGGAATTTTTTCAAATAATTTAGATGAATTTTTTAGAGTTCGTTATGCTGCAATACGTAGAATGAATTTTGAAAACATTGAAACAGAAAAAATATTAGGTGTTAAGGCAGAAAAACTTCTTAAAGAAATAACAGAAATTGTTATTGAACACCAATCGGAAAGTTTACGTATTCTAAGCGAAATTGAGCAAAAGCTTGAAAATGAAAACATTTTTATAATTAATGAAAAGCAATTGTCTAAAGAGCAAGAAATATTCATTAGAGATTATTTTACTCAAACAGTTAGTCCAGCATTAGTTACTATAATGTTAAATAATTTAGATACTTTCCCTTTATTAAAAGATACATCTGGCTATTTAGCAATTAAGTTAGAAGTTATTTCTTCTGATAGTACTAATAAAATTAAATATGCTGTTGTTGAAATACCAAATTCGATAAATAGGTTTGTTGTTTTACCATCAAATAATGAGAAACAACACATTATATTATTAGATGATGTAATTAGATTAAATTTACATTCTATATTTAATGTGTTTAAATACTCTAGTATTTCAGCACACATGATAAAAATTACAAGAGATGCTCAATTAGAGTTTGATAGTGATTTAAGTAAAAGTTTTATTGAAAAAATTTCGGATAGTGTAAAAGAACGTCGAATTGGAGAACCAGTTCGTTTTGTTTACGATCAAGCAATTGGAAAAGATACTTTGGAGTTTTTCCTAAACAGGATGAATATAAATAGTTCAGATAGTATTATTCCAGGTGGAAGATATCATAATCGTAGAGATTATATGAGTTTTCCAAATTTAGGAAGATATGATTTATTATATAAAAAAAATGCACCATTACCAGTTCCTGGTTTAGATTTGGATGGTAGTATATTAGAAAAAATAAAAGAAAAAGATCGTTTGCTTTTTACACCTTATCAGTCATTTTCTTATCTAATTAAATTTTTAAGAGAAGCAGCAATTGATCCAAATGTAATTTCTATTAAAATTACATTGTATCGTTTAGCTAAAAATTCCCAAATTATTAGTTCACTAATTAACGCAGCAAAAAACGGTAAAAAAGTAACAGTGCAAATTGAATTACAAGCTCGTTTTGATGAAGCAAGTAATATTTGGTATTCTGAGCAAATGCAAACTGAAGGAATTGATCTTATTTTTGGCGTAAAAGGTTTAAAAGTACATAGTAAAATATGTGTAATTGAAAGAATTGAAGAGGAAAAAATAAACCGTTATGGGTTTATTTCTACAGGAAATTTTAATGAAAATTCAGCAAAAGTTTATACCGATGTAACATTGTTTACAGCAAATACACAGTTATTAAAAGACATTGTAAAGGTTTTTGAATTTTTTGAAATTAACTATAAAGTTCATCGTTATAAACATTTAATAGTTTCTCCACATACTACAAGAATTAGGTTTATTAAATTAATTGATAGAGAAATTAATAATGCAAAACTTGGTAAAAAAGCATATATTAAACTGAAAATGAATAGTCTATCAGACTTTAAAATGATAGATAAACTATATGAAGCAAGTAATGCTGGAGTTAAAATTCAATTGGTAATTAGAGGTATTTGCAGTCTTATTCCTGGTGTAAAAGGAATGAGTGAAAATATTGAAGCCATTAGTATAATTGATAATTACTTAGAACATTCTCGTATTTATATTTTTGGAAACGAAGAAAATCCAGAAGTTTATATTTCTTCGGCAGATTTTATGACGCGAAATTTGGATGCAAGGGTAGAAGTAACTTGTCCTATTTATGATGAGGATATTAAAAAAGAAGAAGGTAAAAATTATGGAAGATTTAAGACTTGTTGTGGCAAAACTTAAATACGACCGGCTATACCTTATATCGTATGGAAATGAGCATAGATGACCAAGGCCGGATGATCACTCCGGACTCATCAACCATTAAAGTGTTTGCTGATAGCCTGTTGCCCATTTCACCATGGCCGCTGGAACGTATTGGTGCTACTATTACGGCAACAGATACGATGGCGTTGATTGCTACCCAGGCGCTTTATGGCAGCTCCTTTGGCCCGGCTCAAGCCGATCAAATGGATTTTGTCAGTAGAAGCAGAGAACAAACCATGCGCTTTGGCTTTTCTCTCCTGATGGCCGACCGATCTGCCTTAGCTTCTGACTTAATGGGACTTCGTTTCGTGGACAGAGAGGTAGAACCAGGGAAACGCTATATCTACTACCTAAACCCGGTAGGAACTTATGCCGACTTGCGCACCCTC
>UPTG01003022.1_pt1 | contig 11002 bp, 9 predicted proteins | sample 2160121 | NCBI WGS metagenome assembly UPTG01 (sample SAMN06266255, study PRJEB28933) | marine metagenome | isolation source: Columbia River Estuary | place: USA:Columbia River Estuary, USA | collected 2014-07-27 | reverse complement strand
CATTGGTCTAAAGGCATTGTTGTTCATCAGCGTTGCTTCTATGGTCGGCGTTGAAACAACGTCGTTTATCGCAATTCTTTGTGCTGCCGGGCTCGCCGTTGGTCTTGCGTTGCAGGGTAGCCTTGGTAACTTTGCAGGTGGTGTTCTCATCCTACTTTTTCGTCCTTACAAGGTTGGAGACTTTGTTGAAGCTTGCGGTCAGGCAGGCGTGGTGCGAGAAATCACCATCTTTAACACGGTCATGACCACCGGCGATAACAAAACAATCATCTTGCCTAATGGTGCTGTCTCGAATGGCGCAATCACCAATTATTCAACCCAGAAAACACGAAGAGTAGATATAGTCTTCGGTGTAGAGCTGTATATACCGAAGGATGATTTGAGGAAAGCGAAAGAAATTCTCACTGGATTGATAGAAGCTGACGAGAGAATACTGAAAGACCCCGCTCCTATGGTCGTCGTTTCCGCTTTGGGCGACAGTGCGGTAGACATCACGACCCGCTCATGGGTGGCAACGGGTGATTATTGGGGTGTCTATTTTGACCTCATGGAGAATGCAAAACTAGCACTTGATGAAGCTGGAATTAGTGTGCCATACCCTCAGTCGGAAGTGCAGATGCACAAAGCTGCCTGATACCCACATTTACTTCCTAATGCATTGAAATAACGCATGAGTTAAACGATTTGCTCTCGGTTCGGTTAACGAATTTGAGAGCATTTGATTCATCACGTAGGCCAAGCTCACACTATTTTCCCTGTCTGCAAAGGCCGTTGAGCCGCCTGTGCCATTGTGCCCAAAAGCTTTACTGTTCGGTCCGTAGTTGCCATCAGTGTTCAGAATAAATCCACGTGACCTCCTTATCACGCTATTCATAACGAGATCTGTTGAGGTTTCAACTTCCGGTAAGGTCGCTGCGTCAATCGCTCCTGAGGAAAGAATGCTTGTTCCCGAAAGTTCTCCCTGCATTGAAAGCGCCGCATAGATTTTTGCCAGCCCTCGAGCAGATGCATGGCCGTTCGAAGCCGCAATTTCGGCTCGTCGCCATTCCGGGCTGCAAGCATGTTTAAAGGGTGCAATGACCGGATTTAACATGGATTGTTTGTACAGATCAGAACTGGTCTGGTCTTGCGGCGGATGTAGCGTGGGTGATTGCTTCTCTTTGGGCGCCAATGTTGAATCAAAATTTCTGCGAGCGCGGTTAGGTCCATTTAAGGTTGCGCACCTGTCATGTTCGGCATCTGGCAAACCAATGTAACAATCCGCCTGCAGAGGTTCGCCAATCTTGCGCCTGAAATAGGCACCTAAGGATTCGCCGGTGATTCTTTTTATGAGCTCTCCGGGGAGGTAACCCCAGGTCACAGCATGATAACCTGAGGCTTTGCCCGGTGACCAAAGCGGCGCCTGAGTTGCTATCAGGTTTGTCATTTTTTGCCAGTTGTACAAGTCTTCAACGACGAGTGTTTGATCTACAGCAGAAACACCGGCCTTATGAGCAAGCAGTTCAGCAACGGTGACTTTTGATTTTCCTGCCGCGCCAAACTCGGGCCAGTATTGAGCAACAGGCGCGGTATAATCAATCAAACCCTCGTCGTAAAGCACAGCAATAGCGAGCGCCGCAAGTCCCTTAGTCGTTGAGTAGACATTAACAAGCGTATCGGCGAGCCAGGGGTCTTCCCGCGCAGCGTCCTTGTAACCCGCCCACAGATCGACAACTTTTTCGCCCCGATGGTAGGCACAAACGCTTGCGCCCAATTCGGACTCCAGCCAGAAAGAAGCGAAGATGTCTCGTACCCTTTCGAAACCTGGTGCTACCGAGCCCTCTATGTCCATAGATTATCAGCAGCTGAATTGTTGGGGACGTGAAAAAAATTGCACTTATCCAAAGATTTACCAATGTTGACTCAGGAAACAGTGAAAATAGTTTGAGGGATATTGCGTTGTTCTACAACCTACAGACGATTAATTGGAGACGTGATATTAGTTTTTGTGCAAGGATGAGTAGATGATAAATTTTACTCTAACCCGAATTGTCTATCGGGTATCATTGTATGGTCAGTGGGTGGTCTGGCCTCAAGCAGGCAGTCATTGCGAATACCGGTCATTCTAAAAGGGTAAAGAAGTGGAAGTTGAATTAAAACAGGTCGATTGGTTAAGTGGGTCGACGATCGCTTTGAGGTTCGTTCCCCTGACCAGTGAATCAATAAAGTTTCGGCCAGGTCAGTTTTTTCGCTTTACATTTAATGACGATCTTGGCGATTTCGAGCGCAGTTACAGCTTGTGTAATCTTGATGATTCGGTCAATAACGGAGAGATCAGTACTTCAAAATTTGATTTGGTCATTTCGAAAGTTGAAAAAGGCAGGGCTACCGATCTGTTATTTTCTGCATCGCAAGGTTTAGTGGCAAGTGTAACAGGCCCATTCGGTCGTCTAGTGATTCCGCAGAGATTGCCCCCTCGTATTATTCTCGTTGCAACAAGCGTCGGGATTGCACCCTACCTCCCAATGTTACGTCAGCTTGAAATCCCTTTAGCTGCGGGAGAGGTTCAACTAACTTTTTTGTTTGGGGCACGTGATGCAAGTGAAATTCTCTATGCCGATTTCTTGGTTGATTATCAGCAAAAATATGCTGCAAGTGTGGACTTCCGAGTAAGCCTGAGCCGGGATATGGCGGTTTCGGAACCGTCAATCGCAAGTTATGTTCATGCCGGATATGTGCAGCAACAGCTAGCGCAGCTTGAGCTTGATGCTAGCAAGGATCTTGTCATGTTGTGTGGTAATCCAGCAATGGTGGACGAGTGCTTTGACCTTCTAAAACACCAAGGCTTTGCGGTTCGTCAGGTGATCAGAGAAAAGTATGTGTTTGCAAAAGATCCTGTTTCGCAACCGACGCGCAAAGCGTTGACGGACGAACAGCGAAAGTTGATCGCAGAAAAGATGAATAAGTATTCTCGCTAGCGCGAACTCGGCTCCCATGCCCAGTGCCACGGTTCATAAGCAATGCCCCATGGGTTGTCTCTTGGATAAGATAAACTAAAACCGTAGTCACTGGCGTTCGTTTGCAGCCAACTGAATGCATCGGTTGTCTCGAAGGATTCTTCTAGAGGCTCTTCTCCCACCGTCGTCAGATCGAGTGCCTTGCCGGTGTGATGCTCACTGAAGCCGGGAGCAGCATTTACAGTGAGAATCTGTGCAAGGTCAATGCCCTGTCAAGTTTCCGTTGAATGAGTGCACATTGATAGTCAACAGACCTGAAGGCGGAAACAAGTTGCAGCTGAATGTTATCTATTGCAGACACCGTTTTCATTTCTTGCCAGGCGATCAGGGTATCAGGGTGCATCAGTTGTTCACGGTCGAATACATCGGGTCCTGCCGATACCAGTTTTTCTGCCTCCATTTGCAGCGGCATTTTGCAGTCATCTAAAAATGCTGATGTAAAACCAAGAGGCAACAACTGCTTGAGTAGCGTATGTCTGTAATTTTCCCGCGTCATAGTGTCATTATCCCCGGAAATCAGCCCAATGAAAACGCCAAGAAGAAAAGTACCCGGTAACAGAATTCAGGCATTGAAAGTTTGAGTATCGTTGTCGCAAGACCTGCGTTAACCCGGTGGCGAAGGCTGAAGAGCATATCAATTGGTATCCACGAGAAAACGAAGGTTGACCTTAATTAAAAAATTGATCCGCTCCGCTATTAATTCGAGCAGGAACCTAAATAGTATCACCGTTGGGGCAAGTACCACATGCCAACGGCAATGCAGGTTGGGTTGTTGCTATGATCAATGGAGTAGGTCGTCATTCATCTGTTGATGACAGGGGTAAGCATCCTGTCCTGATGCCGCGTTGGTTCATTTTTTGACAGAAGCTGGTTGCCTCGGAAAAGTCTATGAAAGGTCCGATTTGTAGTAGATAGATTGGATTGGGCGCCTTCTTCGTAGGTTTGATGAACATCTTTTGATTGGCAAAAAGCTCAGGTGATAGAAAGACAATCTGATGCCACAAGGCTTCAGCCGCCTTGATTGAACTCATAGCACCAAGCTGTACTTGGTATGAGTTGCTAGGGGACGACAGTTGGTTTTGGGCGATTGTATCGTTTAGTTCGATTTCTTCCTGAGGGGCGCGCCGATGTGAGTTGGGAAGGCGAAAGTTCCATGTCTCTGGCCCAGGAATCTCTGGGTCCACCATCACTGTGCGAGGTACCACGGCTGAATTCAGCTCTACAAGTTTATCGTTAGCGCGTTCGAATCCGCCTAAAGCTGCTTTGGTATACCATTCGATGGCTAGCGCATAATTTATTGCAGTCCCCAGGCCCTCCTGATGCATGAGTCCTAAATTAAACTGAGCCGGGGGATAGTTGAGTTTTGCCGCACGCTGGTACCATTTGAAGGCCAGTAATGGGTTCTCCTGTGTGCCTTCGCCGTACTTGTGCATCAGCGCAAGTACGGTTTGTGCCCTGGCATCTCCCTGCTCTGCGAGTTTTGTGAACGCCGGTAAAGCGACTGCGTAATTGTTATTTCGATATGATTCTGCTGCTTGCTCAAATTCCGAGGCAGCCTGAGTGAATGGTTGCCACATAAGAGGGAAAATCAACAATATTAAATAGATACGATTAGTCATAATCTCTGATGTAACCCCATCCTTGGTGATTCCGTTGCCGGCCTTTACGAGCGTTTTGATTTTTTGTTGAGTTCATAATGTTACCAGATGTATTTCCGATAAGATGGCTCTGAAAGATTCAGGACAGAGAAGCACCTATCTGAAAACATACATCAGGGTCTTCTTTACGAGCAGAAAACCCTCAGAAGCCAAATCAGACCAAAGCGATATTTTTGCAGCGAGGTGAAACTCAGACTGGCTAAAATGTTGCTCGCATGGTCAGGTTGGTAAGGTGAGAAATTTTTGCCCGTAATGCGAGCGATAGAATGGGGACAATTGATTGTCAATGTTGTTAATTTGTCCGCAGTCTGCCGCAGAAATACGAAACTCGGTGACGGGCACTATCAGGGTCGTTTCTGGTCAATGCCCTAGAGACAGTTAGTCGCTAACTCGCTCATAGCGTTCGTACAGGTAGTCGATATTAGAGAGGTACCGCTTCTCGTCGACTATTGAGAAATCATTCTCGGGGATTTGTGGGAAATATACATCGCCTTCAACCTCAGTCTGGATCGTGGTGATATGTAGCACGTCCGCGATGTTGAGATCAAAAGCCTGTCGATATATCTCACCACCTCCGACAAAATGAATAGGTACCCCTTTGGTTTGTGCCAACTTAAGTGCAGTAGGAATATCGTTTACGCACTCACATCCTTCATGACGAAAGGCTGCGTTCCGGGTGACTATGATCGTGTCGCGTCCTGGCAGGGGGCGTCCGATTGATTCAAAGGTTTTTCGACCCATAATCATGCAGCCGCCCATGGTCAGTTCCTTGAAAAGCTTTTGTTCGCCTTTTACCCGCCAGGGGATCTCATCGCCCCGACCGATGACATGGTTTTTGGAACGCGCGGCAATGATTGTAACCTCTCTTATCTCTTGGTTCGTCGATGGTTCATCCAGAGGTTTTTGGTTGTTATTGGGCATCTGTCATATTTTCGATTGAGATGAATGTAATGTTAACTCCTTGTTCTTGGACGCCAGCCGTCCAGTCGTTGTCGAGTCTTTTTAATGCTTCGCTGGCTATTTTATCGGAAACTTGCAGAAGGCAAGCGCGGTGAACACCGCTTTCATGTTCGCTTTGCCAATACGAAAAATCACATCTGCTCGACAACCTCGATGCCTAGCAGGTCGAGCCCTTTTTTCAATGTGTTAGCGGTCAAGTCCGATAACAGCAACCTGCTGTCTCGAACGCCTTCTTCCGCTTTCAAGATGGGACAGGCTTCGTAGAAGCTCATAAAGGTGCCAGCAAGTTCAAACAGATAGTTGCAGAGAATGTTGGCCTGAAAATCCTCTGCTACTGCCTCGAGCGTTTCCGGAAGCTGCATCAACTTCACGCCAAGTTCAAGTTCGAGAGGTTCAGTAAGTAGAAGCCGGGAATTATGTAGGGCGTCCGGTTTGATATCTGCCCTGCGGAATATGCTTCGAATACGCGTGTACGCATATTGCAGGTAAGGTGCTGTATTGCCCTCAAAAGACAGCATAGTGTCCCAATCAAAAATGTAGTCGGTGGTTCTGTTTTTTGACAGCTCAGCGTATTTTATCGCACCAACGCCGACGACTTCTGCAACCCGGCCCCGCGCTGCATCATCGAGTTCTGGATTCTTTGCATTGACCAGATCTCTCGCGCGACTCACGGCTTCTTCGATCACATCGCGCAGTTTGACGTCAGCGCCATCTCTGGTCTTGAATGGTTTCCCATCTTTTTTGAGTATCACGCCAAAGGGGCAGTGCTTGAAATCATTTTCAGCACTCAGATATCCGGCTTCTCTAGAGACAGCGAACAATTGAGACAGATGCAATTTCTGTCGGGCATCTACAAAGTACAACGCCTGATCTGCCTTTAATTCCCGTGTTCGATATCTCACCGCGGCCAGATCGCTCGCCAGGTAGGGATAACCGCCGTCAGATTTCTGTACAAGTGCAGGTAGGGGGTTACCATCTTTGCCGATGAACGCATCAAGAAATACGCATTTTGCTCCATCGGATTCTACTAGCAGGCTCATATCGGTAAGTTCGTTAACCACTTTTGGAAGATCATCGTTATACGAGCTTTCCGCTTTAATATCTTCGCGGGTCAAGGTAATATTCAGGCGGTCGTACACAGCTTGACAGTGTGTGATTGATTCCTCGATAAACTGTTCCCAAAGTGCAAGACAGTGGGGGTCACCGCTCTGAAGTCTTACAACATATTCCCGTGCGTTCTTCGCGAATGTTTCGTCGTTTCTAAATAACGCGCTGGCGGCCATGTAAAATTTTTCGAGGTCAGTAAGTGCGGTACTTAATTCCTCCCCCTGCGCGGCGAGTTGATCCATATATGCAAGTAGGCTGCCAAACTGTGCACCCCAATCCCCAACGTGATTCGCGCGTATGACGGTATGTCCTAGGAATTCCAGTAATCTTGCGGCAGCGTCGCCAATTGATGTGCTCCGGAGATGGCCGATATGCATTTCTTTTGCGAGATTTGGGGCAGAGTAGTCAATGACAACTGTCTTGCTCTCTGCGCGCTCAACGTCAAGCCGTTCGCTCGAACGCATGGCTCGAAGCCTTTCGGCGATGAATGCGGGTTCGAGGTGCAGGTTAATAAAACCCGGCCCCGCGATTTCGACGCGTTGCAGGCAATCTAAATTGAGATTATCAACCACCTGACGGGCAAGGTCGTGTGGCTTTATTTTCAGTTTTTTTGCAGCACCCATAACACCATTGGCTTGATACTGTCCAAATTCAACTCGTTGAGCCTGTTTGGTAATTGCCGGGCAGCCTGATGCACCTTGGCTTGCGAGGGCCTTCTCGATTTCGGCGTCGAGATATTTTCTAATATTCATCGGAGTAGTTTCGAAAAAAAACACAGTCTAGCTGTTTACCCTGCGCGGTTCATCCCGGAAGTTTGTAAATATAGGAAAGTTTTAGTGGTTGAGTACCTAGATGTCCTGTTCAAGCGCTTCTAGCTCAATAGCCTAGGCGCTGAAAAGCATGCGCTGGTGACTCTTTCTATCGGGCGGCTAGAAACCCTGTTCCTGCTTCGGTAGCATAGATGAAGACATAAGGAGGTTTGAATATGAGAAACAAAGGTTTTCATCACGTTGCTTTTGCATGCCGTGACATAGAGGCAACGGTAAAGTTCTATGAAGATTTGATGGGTTTTCCACTCATTCACACCGAATTAGGTGGTACCTCAGAGGCTTTCATGAGACATATTTTTTTCGACTTGGGTGACGGAAGCAGCTTGGCATTTTTCGATTTGCACGGAGTCGGAGAGCCGGAGGAGCTTCGGACGGATATTTCAACCGGTATGGGACTGCCTGTCTGGGTCAATCACGTGGCTTTTGCAGCCGATCAGGCAAGATACGATGAGGTTAAGCAAAAGATGGCCGCGGCGAATGTCGAGCCGATTATGGAAATCGATCACAGTTGGTGTCAGTCGGTTTATTATACTGACCCGAACGGCATCATGGTTGAGTTTTGTTTGGACACTCCTGGATTCGTGCCAGATCAGGCAAAAGCCAAAACGCTGCTAACCGCTATTCCTGAAGGCTAATTTACCGGCAAGCGATTATCTGATCTCTGTGCGCTATGTGGTCACGCTTTACTACGATTGTTGATGGGACTTGTCACTATCAAGTGATTGAGGGAACTTCCTTGACGTTGATCGTGAGGATATGGGTAAGCTACTGATAAAGCAGCGCGGAACTAATCGCACAGCATGCGTGATGCGTTCATTTCAACTTAACATGTAGGCCTTTTATGTGCGCTTTGCTAAGCGCTGTTAGCTCTGGATAATTCTCGAGACTCGATTGCCCTTTTTCCGTTAGCTGATAAGTCCCTTTCTTGACTCGTTCGAACCAGCCATAGTAGTTTTTTGCTAATACTGTTGCTGTTTTGTCTCCGGTGCCAATCGCTCGCAGCTCCGCTGTGGTCGAAGTGCCGAGTTGTTGCAAACAGGTGGCAACAAAAATTGCATTTTCCCGATACGCGGTTATTAATTGACGGCGATGGCTTCCCGCCTCGTTCAGGTCAAGACTCCGTCCCTCGAGCTCGCGCAAAACAGCTTCACGCTTTTTCAGGTTATGCCCCGAGATTTTTGATTGGGCGAGTCTAGTCTGATTGGTTTCATGTTCGTCGAACGCAAGATTGTCTGGCGAGAGCGCCTCCTTAACAGTGGTACCCGGTGGATTGAAATTCACGAGTAACAGGCCTAGATTGAGTCGAGAGAGCACTGTCAGAATGCCTCGCCAATGAGCGCCCTTCTGGCTGGCGGGTTCAGGTATCGCTACATAAACGAATGGTGTTATCTTTTGTCGAGCCGTTGCTTGAATAAGCAAAGTCATATTGACGCTTGTTTTTAGTTCAACGATAACCAGTTTATCGTCTCGTTGTGCTGTGATGTCGCAATCCTTAACTTCAGATTGCACCTGGTATCCCTGTTGCTTTAAATAGGTCTTGACCGGTTCAGATAGATCAGTTTCCTTCATGACGGCTGCGGACTAGTCTTTGTCTAGGCCGAGTCGATCGACCAGTAGGTTGTGAATCCCCTGAAACCCTGAATTACTCATAATCACCAGATGTTTAATATTTTCCTGTTTGATAGTACTGATGGCAGACTCGATGATATCGGGTATGTTTGAGGATATTAAACTGTTTTTGGAAGCGAGTTCCGTATTCATATCCCATTGCATGTTTTCTGGTTTGAACCAGATGACTTTGTCTGCTTCTGCGACCGCTGGAGCCAGTTTGCCGAGGTGAGTGCCTTTTCGCATTGTATGTGATCCGGGTTCTAGGATCGCCATAATCGCTTCATCTCCAACTCGTCGCCGAAGCCCAGCCAATGTGGTTTGAATAGCCGTAGGGTGGTGAGCAAAGTCGTCATAAATCGTTAATCCATTCTGACTGTAAATCACTTCCATTCTTCTTTTTACGCCGCTGAATTGCCCTAGGGCTTCGCACGCTATCGCCGGCGTGACACCAACATTTCTCGCGGCTAGTATCGCGGCCAACGCATTCGCAATATTGTGATCACCGCTGAGTGCCCAGTGAACAGAGCCGACCTCTTCAGAATCCAGGTGCACAGAGAATTGGCTGCCATCCGGTTTAATTGCTTCAGCATAGAGATCGGCTGTTGAAGGGCCTATTACGTCGGCTGTGGAAAATGTTTGTACAGCGCTCCAGCAGCCTTGCTGGAGCACCGAATCAATATCCTCGTTGTTTTCAGGATGAATGATCGTGCCATTTCCCGGCACAGATCTTACCAGAAGGTGAAACTGGTTCTTGATCGCTTCCATATCGGGGAAAATGTCTGCGTGGTCGTACTCGAGATTATTGATCACAAGCGTGCGGGGCTTGTAGTGAAGAAATTTGGATCGACGATCAAAATAAGACGTATCGTATTCATCGGCTTCTATGACAAAAAATGGCGTCTCGCCCAGCCTGGCAGATTCTGAAAAATTGCTCGGCAGACCGCCGATTAAAAATCCAGGTTTCATACCGGCGTACTCGAGAATCCATGCAATCATCGCGCTGGTCGTTGTCTTGCCATGGGTTCCGGAGACCGCAATGACCCATTTATCCGCAAGCAGATATCTGCCCAACCATTCTGCTCCAGATGTATAGGGAATACCGCTGTTTAGGACATGTTCAACCGCCGGGTTGCCCCTTGGCAAGTTTGCATTACCAACAATAATGAGTTCAGCATCCGTTGGAATGTTTTCTGCATTGTAGGGTGAAGATAAAGATATCCCGGAAGCTGCTAGCAAGTCACTCATTGGCGGGTAAACGTTGTTGTCGGTGCCGCTTACCCGATGTCCCGCTGCCTTTGCGAGCAAGGCGATGCTGCCCATAAGTGTGCCGCAAATACCCAAGATATGTATACGCAATGGGAATCCTTACTGTGGGTTGAGGGGGAAGATTTTCAAGGTGAGAAGCAGTGAGATTACCTCGATCAAAAACGCAAGCATTGCGCCCTGTAAAACACTAATAGTCGCTGCGCGAGATAGAATCGATCCAACGATTGTGAGCCACCAACCCAGTAGCACCCACGCTACTGCATCAATAAGTAGTCGTAGGGTTCCTGCATCAACGAGTTCCATCATGGCGCTGGTAACGATCATTGGTAATAGAATGATCGAATTAGTGCCGAAGATTGCTGACATCGTTGGAACAAACCTGTTTGTTACCTGCTTGAGGCTCAACAGGCCGAACACGGTCACCGCCGCAACACCGGAACCAATGAAAATAGTAACGGCACCGGAAAACAGGTTCAAATCAGGGCGAGACGTGATGATTGAAAAGCCGCTGATTAAAAAATAAAAGCCAAAAAAGATGGCAAGAAAATTCCACCAAGCCGGGATTTTTTCAGGG
>UPTG01003016.1_pt1 | contig 11014 bp, 9 predicted proteins | sample 2160121 | NCBI WGS metagenome assembly UPTG01 (sample SAMN06266255, study PRJEB28933) | marine metagenome | isolation source: Columbia River Estuary | place: USA:Columbia River Estuary, USA | collected 2014-07-27 | reverse complement strand
TACCTTCCTAAAGGGTTCACTATACCTAAATCAAACTAATTTAATTACTGGAAAGCCATGAAGTTTCATTTAATTACATCTATCGCGTTCACATTCACTGCATCCCTATTCTCAGATAATTGGCAAATTAAAAGCCAGGCAGCCTGGGAAAAAAACATTCAGTCCAGTAAAGGAATCGTCATTAAGGACAATGTAGTCTCTCCCAAGGAACGGACTGGTCACTTCAAAACAAAGCTGAAGAAATTCAAAAGTAAAAAATCTCTTCAATCTCTTACCATTCGCCAGTCCCCCGTTTGGCAAAACTGGGAAGAAGTTCCTGGCGTTGGCCCATCCAACCTTAAGGACGCCCCCGTCTTCCTTGCAAAAGGACCCAAAGATTACTGGATATTTGGTCGTTACACGACACCTTCCAAGGGTAAAAAATCCGGGAAATTTGAAGCAAAGAATGCCAAACTCCAAGGATTCAATATTCCTCTCAAAACAACTCCCGATGAAAACCAGTTCAATGCTCCTGGTGGCTTAGAAAAAGGATTAGGGGGTTATCATGCCTGGCAAAGCAGAGATATGAAAAACTGGGTACATCATGGCCCGATTACACCAGGCTTTGCAAGGTGGACGACAACCGCCGAACAAGTCGGGGGCAAAACCTACATTTACTACGATTTCCCCAACGACCAGGATCCCCATCTCTTTATCGATGACGATTTGACTGATGGCAAACCTGGCAAAAATATGGGACTCGCCTTTGCCGACCCATCCGATGGATCAGACTGTGCAGTCATTCGGGATCTTGATGGAAAATTTCATATCATCTATGAAGACTGGAGTCCGATTAATGCAGGAAAGCATTCCTGGGACTCCCCTTTGGCTGGTCATTCAATAAGTCCGAATGGTATGAATCCGTTCAAAATTTTAGATCCAGCCATAGATCACCGAACCAAGCCAACGGGGAAGATGGCCAAATATAACCACCCACATTGGACAAAAGAAGACCCGAAGAGATTCCCCACCAGTGAGGCGGAGTATGAAATCCATGAACCAGAGCAGGATGCCTATGGAGACTGGGCGGCGATCAGTATCGGTGGACAGTATTATTTATTCTGTGATTTTCATCCCGCTCATCAGAAAATTAAAATCGCATGGTTTACTTCATCTAATATCAATAAACCATTCGAATTCTGTGGAGAGATAGGCCAAGGGCACCCTGACCCTGATATTGGATTTGCGGAAGGAAAATTCTACCTCATAACACAAACGACAAAGGATTATGTAAGCACTGGTCCATGGGTTGAAAAAGTGGAATCTCGTGTCGGAGTGGATACCACCAATAACGGTAAGATCGATAGATGGAGCAAATGGTCGGAGATGAAAGAAAGCTATGACTACATCAAAGGGTTTTCCAAACAAATCAAGAAAACACCGGCTAAGATCAACCTGGCTAATCTTCCTGCTGGATTTGGCTTTCAAATCGAAGTCAGGATCAGTGATGTGACCTCCAATGCTTCCAAGCCTCTCATAGAAAGCCTGGATCTCTCTTTTAACGACTAAATGTTAATCAAAATTCATCACCCACAAAACTTATGAAACTTCATGACATTTTTCTTTCCTGCCTACTGTTATTATTAGGGCACGGATTGCTTTCTGCCAAGGAGGCTTTTTTCAATGGGAAAGACCTCTCTGGATGGAGTGCGGAGGATATGTCGTACTGGTCGGTACAGAATGGTGCCATCGTGGGAACCAAAGAAGAACAAAAAATTCAAGGAAATCAGTTTCTTTGGTACGACAAAAAAGTGAAGAACTTTAAATTGACCCTCAAAGTAAAACAGGTTCCTTTTGCAGCCAACGCCGGAATTCAATTTCGTTCCCAACGAGAACCAAATGGACACGCAGTCGGTTATCAGGCGGATATAGGTAAAGGTTGGTGGGGCTCCCTCTACCATGAGCATGGCAGAAAAATCTTGGCCAAGAACAAGGATAAAGAGGGTAAAAACCTTAATCCTGAAAAATGGAATAAGTATGAAATTCTCGCGGTGGGCCATCGGATTTGGCTGGCAATCAATGGCCAAATAACCGTGGCACTGCGGGACCCGATTGGAGAGCTCGAGGGACAAATCTCGTTACAGGTTCATGGAGGCATGCCCCAAAAAGTTATTTATCAAGACCTTACTTTGGAAAGAAATCCTCAAGTCAAAATGGTTGGGATGAATGAGACCGAGTTAGATAAAATTCTAAAGCGTGCACCTAAAGGCTTTATCAAACCAAAAGGAAATTAATTCATAGCCATTCGTTAAAAAAATTATTCCTAAGGAGTATGGTTTTATGAAAAAGACTTTTTTTTTATTCACCCTTACGATCTGGTGCTTTTCGGTAAAAGCCGAATCAAATAATGAGGCTATTTCCGAAGAGAATACATCCACGGGCAAAGCAGATATTGTATTTGGAAGAGTAAAAGGAGAAGAGCAAGTAGTCCAAACGTCGGGCAGCCGAAAGATTGCCGGTATCTACCCTCACCTCACCACCTACTCACAAAGCCGCAAAGACGGAAAGTTTTTTAAAGACGGACATCAGGAGTGTGGGATTGGTGGAATCATTCCTTGGGCCGATCAATTATGGATGATCACTTATGCACCTCATAAGCCGAGAGGGTCGGATCATAAGCTTTACTCGATCGATCAAAATATGACCATGACTATCCATGCGGAAAGTGTGGGTGGTACTCCGGCAGCCCGTATGATTCACGAGGAATCCAAGCAATTGTTTATTGGACATTATGTGATCGATGCCATGGGAAAAGTCCGTGCGATTAACCCCTCCAAGATGCCTGCCCGGGTTACTGCATTTATGCGGCACCTCAAGGATCCGGAAAACTTTGTGTACCTCTACGATATGGAAAATATGTTCTACGAGGTAAATGTCCATACTCTCGCATTTAAAAAGCTCTTTCATGATCCCATACCCGGATATCACGGTAAGGGCGGTTTCACTTCACAGGGAAAAGTAGTGGTCAGTAATAACGGTGAAGCGATGAGCGGTCATTTGGATAAACCTGAGCTTTGGCAGGTATCCCAAGACTACATCAAACGAGGCTCGGAGGATCGTGGCTGCCTGGCCACTTATGACGGTGAAAAGTGGGAAGTGATTGAACGAAGACAATATACCGAAGTCATCGGTCCCGAAGGAGTACATCCAACCCAAAACGGCAAGGAGGATCCGGTCTGGGCCATCGGCTGGGATAAACGATCTCTTCGTTTACAGGTGATGGAAAACGGAAAGTTCACCACTTTCCTTCTTCCCAAAGGATGTCTGAATAATGATGCAGCCCATGGCTGGTTTACTGAGTGGCCAAGAATTCGGGATGTTGGGCAAAAGGATTTGCTGATGGATATGCACGGTATGTTCTTTTCGTTCCCCAAAGATTTCACCTCCCAAAACTGTGGCGGCTTGGAACCTATAGGCTCGCATATTCGCTACATTCCAGATTTTTGTTACTGGAATGGAAAAATTGTTCTGGCCACGGATGAAGCAAGTATTCAAGGAAACCCTCTAGTCGGGCAGCCTCAATCCAATTTATGGTTCGGAGATTTTGAAGACCTTAAAAAATGGGGACCACTGAACGCAGCAGGATCGATCTACATGAATGATCGAGTCGAGGAGGATATTCCTTCCGACCCATTCCTCATTAACGGTTTTCCTCAAAAAATGGTTCACTTGGTTTCGGACCGTCCTGTCACTTTTTCTCTGGAGGTAGATTTTCAGGGAAACGGGCAGTTTGAAGAATATAAAAAGATCAAGACAGATGGTTATGAATCCCATATATTTGCTAAGGATTTTAAAGGGCAATGGATTCGGGTAGTGACCGACAAAAGTTGTCAGGCATCCATTTCCTTTCAGTTTTCAGATAATGGCTATCGCAATTCGGCTCAAGAAGATAAGCGATTCCAATCAATTGCTGATTATGATGAAGGCAACCTTAGCTCTGCCCTACTCTTCCCGAATGCTCATAACCGCCATCTTTCTGTACTCAGTTCAGATGGAAATGCTTACGATTTTGATCATGTATCTTTCAAATTCGATCGTTTAAAAAAGGAATCTGTTGCCAGTAAATGCATAAGTCCTGAAGCCCTCAAGGGATGGGGACCCAAGGCACTTGAAAAAACCCTACGGGAATTCCTCGCTCCAAAAATGGAGTTTTCCGCAGATGAGGCATCGGTCATTTTAATAAGCAAAGAAAACCGTTCCATTGTGGGAAAAAAGGGAAATCGTACCGTTCTTCGCCTACCCAAAGGACCTTCGGTTTATAACAAGACCCTTTCCTTTGGCCATCCGAGAATGCACAGAGAGGTTGAATCTGAGCGAATGCTCGCCAATATTCACGGGACATTCTATGAAGTTCCATTTTGGATTGTGGGTCAGGCTCCCCTCTACACCAAGATGCGTCCAATCTGCACTCACAACAAGCAAATCTCGGATTTTTCCACTTGGAATGGGTTACTAGTATTGGCAGGACTCAAGCCAAATGCTTCCCTATCCGGCCGCGTATTTAATTCTCCAAACGGTAAAACGTCACTTTGGTTTGGTGGAATTGATGATCTGTGGGAGTTCGGTAAGCCTGTAGGAGTTGGCGGCCCCTGGAAAAATACAAAGATTAAAGCAAATGAATCTTCGGATCCCTACCTCATGACCGGATATGATCAAAAAACTTTGATCCTAGAATCAGATAAGGATTGTACGATCACAGCCGAAATTGATATCGACCACTGGACAGGATTTCACCCATACAAAACTTTTTCCCTAAGAGCGGGAAAGAACATGACCTTTCAATTCCCCGATGGATTCGCCGCCCATTGGATTCGTTTCAAATCGGATAAGGAAATCAAATCAACCGCTCAACTCATTTACAAATGACCAATAAGATTACCTTTCTCTGTTTCACATTTTTTGCACTGTCAGTATCAGCAAAGCAAAATGTTGTATTCATCTTAGCTGACGATATGAGTCGGGACACTTGGGGTGCATACGGCGGAAAAGACTGCAAGACTCCAAACATCGATCAATTAGCCATGGATGGAACGCGATTTGATCGTGCCTATTGTACGGTGGCCATGTGTGCACCCTTCAGGCAGGAACTTTACAGTGGCAGATCCCCCTGGCGAACGGGAACCCTACCTAATCATTCCAAATCAGTTTCCGGAACCAAAAGCATTGTTCATTACCTGAAACCCCTCGGTTACCGGGTTGCCCTACTCGGAAAATCTCATGTAGGTCCAAATGAATGCTACCCCTTTGAGCATCTTGGAGACGTAAGTAAGCGAGTGAATGCCAACCCCGAGACCATGGATAAGGCAAAGGCGTTTCTGGATGACTGTAAGAAAAAGGAAAATCCATTTTGTTTATTCATTGGGTCCCATGATTCTCACGCTCCATTCACTACTGGTGATCCCTCAGCGTATGACGCCAAGAAAATTAAGATGCCTCCCTATTGGATAGATACACCAGAACTGAGGGAGGTCATGATTCAATACTACGCAGAGATCACTAATTTTGACCGCTTGGTTGGAATGATGCGAAAGGAACTCGAAAAGAGAAATCTATGGGAAAATACCATTTTCATGGTCTGCAGTGAGCAGGGCACACAGCTTCCATTTGCCAAGTGGACTTGCTATGATAACGGCTTACACACCGGCTTGGTCGCTCACTGGCCCAGTCGAGCAAAGCCCGGATCAGTCATAAAAGAACTAATCTCCACTGCTGACATAACACCTAGTTTAGTCAATGAACTGGGAGGCAAACTTCAAAAAGGTACCGTTGATGGAAAAAGCTTCCTCAACTTATTAGCAGGCAAGAACGAATCCATTCATCAATATGTATATGGTGCATTTACCAATTGCCGGATCATTGATAACCGCGAGCGAATCTACCCTATCCGCTCAATACGTAATAAAAGATACTCCTTGATCTATAATCCCAATCATCAATCCCTGACCTCAAATGTAACTCTCACTCAGGCGTTAAAGATGATTGAGGATACTGAAATAAAACCCAAAGATCTCAACCCGACTGGTTCCTGGGTGGCAAAGGTAGATAAAAGCAAATTTGAAAAAAAGCTCGTTGAAAAATTACATAACCGCGAAGAATTCGAGCTTTATGACTTACAAAAAGATCCATTTGAAATGGTAAATTTAACAGGTGATTCAAAATACCTTAAGATTCAGAAAAAACTTAAGGATGCCTTACTCGCTAAATTAAAAGCGTTGGGTGACAGTGATCCAATGTCCACTGAGAAGAGATTTGTTTCGACCGACCCCAAAAGAGGTAAGAAGAACTAGTAAGCCTTGATCCAGTCTACCTGTAATTTAAAAGGCCCGTCTTTTTTATCATATATCATAAATTCGATACTACGGATCTTGGAATTAATAAGTGGATGCTCTTCTTTCGATAGCGGTCTCCCCCGCCAACTTACCTCCATTTCATCAAACGGAATCCTTGCCTCCTGCCAACCCTTCGAGTCACTGCCTGTGCTAAAATTACTGCGGTAAGAAACAGACTTCCCTTCCATCCGAGCACCTAATTTGAAGGTACGGCCATCCCCTTTGTAACGAATGTGCAAACCCTCCTTATCACTCAAATTAAAATCTGATGAATTTGTACGGATAGAAGAGAACCCACCACCATTCGTATTGGTAATTCCAGAAAAAATTAATCTCTTCTTCTTGAAAGAAAAACCACCCTCTGAACGGCCACCCATTACATTATCATTCACAGTTATCCAATTCGTAGCAGGATTGTCTTCAGTGAAATCATAAATTAAGTTTTCCATTTCTTTTTGTTTTTTCTTTTTGTTGATAGCTAAAGAGTAGGGTACAAATGCTAGACAAAAAAAGGTAATCAAAAGATAACCGTGTGAGAAACTCATTAATAAGTGGTTCATTATATTAACTTACTCTCAATAAATGTGTAGTCAAGGTAAGCATTCCTACCACACTCTTTCCATGAACATAAATCAGCAAAATGAAAAACATTTAATTGACACTATGTATCTAAGCTAACTTGTGCTACCAAAGTATCGAAACTGGGTATTTGCTGAGTTCTTCCTCATTTGTCAATAGGTACATATCCTCAGTCAAAGCAGTTGCAGCCAGTATCCGATCGATCGCATCGTCGTGATGATAAGGAAGTTCGGCCAGTCGATAGCAATACTCACGGGTCATTCCAATCGATTTGATATTCCAAATTTTCACCTGTTCCTTTACCCATCTCCTTGGCGTAACTGGCATTTCCAAGCTACCATCATTATACTTAAGGGAGAGTTCAAGAACGGATGCATCACTTAAATAAAATTCATTCTTTTGATCTGAAAGAACCTCACTGGCCAATCTACTTAATTTAGATGGCTCAGAAGTCAGCCAAATAAAAGGAAACGTGTCGAGTAGCACCCGCATTAGAAATAAACAACAGTATCACCTACGCTACCCGCGATTTCTCTTTTTTCATTAACCTTAATAGGTCTGGAGGTAACTGTTCCGACTTCAGGTCTTTGCTCGTTGGGCAGTTGAGAGCATGGAACTAGGCGGGCAATCGGCTTCTTCCCCCGAGCTAGCACAACTTGCTTTCCATCCTCAACCTGCAAAAGTAATTTAGACAGATTTGTTTTTGCAAAGTGGACGGTGTACATAAAACTAAGCTAATAAAAACACTAGCTTAGTCAAACTATATTAAGTTTATTTGCTACTAATCTGAGATTACTGGAGGGTTAATACATTAAAATCGGAATTTGGTACCATGTTGTCTTGCTTTTTTTTCTACAGAAGGAGTAATTTTTAGATTATTCGATTTAAACCTAAAGAAAGATGAAAAAAATAGCCTATTCTCAAACCCGCCGTAGTTTTCTGAGCAAATCTGCCACCGGTGCTACCGCAGCATCCATATTACCCCGGCATATTTTTGGGGCACCTCATGTTCCACCTTCTGAAAAATTCGGTACCGCCTTAATAGGTTGTGGCGGAAGGGGTCCGGGTACCTATTCTCAATTATGCAAGGGATTGGATGTTGAACTTGTGGGAGCATGCGATGTGGACACAAATAAAGCCAAGAGATTTTCACTCGCCCGCAGTAAGGGTAAGGCAGAAACATACCAGGATTTTCGTCGCTTGCTCGAAAGAAAGGACCTTGATCTAGTTGCAATTGCGACTCCGCCTCATTGGCATGCAAGTATTTCGATTGCTGCGGCAGAAGCGGGAATGGATGTTCTTTGCGAAAAACCGATGACTCGCTTCGTTGCGGAGGGCAGAGCTATGGTTAATGCTTTCAAACGTTATGGGCGAGTCTACCAAATTGGTACTTTCGGTAGGTTTAAGCGAAGCAACGATAAAGCATCTATCCTCAAACACAAAATTATGTCTAGCGGTCTAATGAAGGACTGCAATGCGGTAAGGATGAAAAAAGGTGGATTGAAAATCAAACAGTGGAGTGGCACGCCCGGAATTGGACCACAAACCATACCCGACACCTTGGATTGGGACCTTTACTGCGGTCCCTCCCCTTGGAAGCCTTACGAAAGCAGACGGACAGGCGGTACGCATCGTGGGTATTGGGACTACGAAGGTGGAGGAATGTGTGACATGGGCCAACATCACTTCGACCCCGAACAATGGACCTATGCCAAGGATCATACCAGTCCCGTAGAAATAACTCCATTTGCCCCACCATCCCATCCTGAGGTCACGGGAATGTGGGCTTGGGTAGAACTTAAGTATGCAGACGGATTCAAATTTGTGATGGAAAGCGGAGAATGGGGCCCATCTTACGACCGCCATCCAGTCCGGGATGTTTCTCTGGATGACCTGTCCAAGGTTGATCAAGACAAGATTAATTCAATGCCTGACCCCGAGCCTTTATTATCATTTGGAGAAGCGGTAAAACAACGCAAACAGGCAGGTGGGCATCCCGAAGCGGCTCACCGGGCAGCCTGCATTCTCCATTTAGCCAATCTGGCCATTCGTCTGGGTAGGAAATTAAAGTACGACCCTGACAAAGAAATCTTTATCAACGACAACGAAGCCAATCGTTTTCTTAATCCACCCATGAGTGCCCCTTGGCGAATCTAATACCCAATAAATACTTAAGATGAATACCAAGGAAATACTAAACGCCTTTCCCCTACCTGAAGGAAAAATTCTTCGTAATATCGACAAAAATGCCTGCGAACGGGCAGTCGAACAAATTATCTCAGGAGGGAGGAATAAAACCCGTGAAATAATTGACCTCATTCTCGAACCAGGAAATGGTGATGACATCCGCCCAAGACACGCGATTCACGCCACCGCTATTCGAGTGGGGGGAACCGGAAAGGAGATAGAGAGAAATTCTTTTGCCTCAGCACTCGCAAGTACTCTGAACGACGACCGCCCTAAAGGGGTGAAGGGGTTTATTATTCGCCAACTGCAAATTTGTGGAGGAGCCAAGCAGGCAGATTCTATAGCTCATTTTTTAAACGATTCTGAGGAACATCTCTATGAATACTCAGCACAAGCCCTGGAAGCAATTGGGATCTTAACTGTAGAGCATTTCCGTAAGGCTTACCCTTTGGCAAAAGGAGCTCCACGTCTCACAATTCTGCAAGGACTTGGCGTGCTTCAAGATAAAAAGTCTCGACAATTCTTCCTTTCCGCAATGCAAGATAGCGATAGGGAAATACGACTTGCAGGAATCTGGTGCCTAATGCGAATTTCCTCCGCAAAGGACGCCGAATTGATGCTTTCTCAATCGCGTAAAGAAAAAGGCTGGGGCCGTATTAAAGCGACAGCATATTGTTTTGAACTAGCTGAAAAACTTGCAAAGAATGGTCAAAGCAAAGAAGCAAAAGGCATTTATATTAAAATTAAAAAATCGCATTCTGAAAAACAAGATGCTTACCTTCGTGAATCAGCCGACCGGGGGTTGGCACAATTACAATAAATCTGAATATCTAGCCATGCGCATAATCTTTCTCCTCTTGCTCCCAGTAGCTTTAGTCCAAGCTAAGCCCACTTATTGGAATCAATTTCGCGGCCCGAATGGAGACGGCGACGCTCAAAACTCTCAACTGCCAGTCCAGTTCTCGGAAAGCAAAAACCTGACATGGAAAACGCCTATACCGGGAAAAGCATGGTCCTCCCCTGTTGTAAAAGATGGAAAAGTTTGGATTACAAACGCCGAGGAGGACGGATACAAAATGTGGGCGATTCAATTGGACTGGAAGACCGGCAAGCAGATAAAAAAAGTATTAGTCTTTGAGAACAAAGAACCCCAATTCTGCCATCCTATGAATAGCTATGCGACACCCACTCCTGTAATAGAGGGAGAGATGGTATTTGTTCATTTCGGAACACATGGAACTGCAGCTCTGGATCTAAAAAATGGAATAAAGATTTGGGAACGCAGAGATTTTAAATGTGATCATTTTCGCGGAGCTGCAGCATCTCCAATCACCCACAAAGAAAACCTGATTATACATTTTGACGGGCACGACTTACAATACATCGTCTGCTTGGATCAAAAAACTGGTAAGACCGTTTGGAAAAAAGATCGGGCTTATGACTTTAAGACCGATAACGGAGATCGAAAAAAAGCGTACTGTACGCCCAGTGTTATAACTCATAACGGAAAAGAAGAATTAATAAGCCCCGGTGCAGTAGCCACCGAATCAAGAAATCCAAAAAATGGAGAACTATATTGGACGGTAAGAACCGGAGGAATGAATTCCTCTTCCCGACCCATTTATCGTCATGGCATGGTATATGTGTTTTGTGGAATGGGCTCGATGTCGGTCATAAGACCAGGCGGATTAGGGGATGTGGACAAAACGCACTTAGTTTGGAATCGTCGCAAGGTCGTTCCCAAAAAATCATCTCCCCTTTTGCTTGGAGAATATTTATTTATGGTTTCTGACGAAGGTGTTGCATCCTGTAATAATCCGAAGACTGGGGAGATGTATTGGGCCGAACGACTGGGCGTGAAAGGTCAATGTGCCTCTTCC
>UPTG01003013.1_pt1 | contig 11024 bp, 22 predicted proteins | sample 2160121 | NCBI WGS metagenome assembly UPTG01 (sample SAMN06266255, study PRJEB28933) | marine metagenome | isolation source: Columbia River Estuary | place: USA:Columbia River Estuary, USA | collected 2014-07-27 | reverse complement strand
TTATTCTACGGACGGGTTTAATATTAAGTGGGATGTATGGAACGATAATTTTATTGAATATTATGATCAAGTAATAATTCACATTAATAATGGATAATATTATAAAATTTGTAAATGTAAACTTCTTGGGGAACACTGGTGATTATTATTCAACCCCTTTAAAATATTACGATTTTAAGAAGTATAATATAGAACATGTCCATTATATGGATATGGTTAAAAGAGGAAGGACAATAAAAAATTCTTTAGTAGTGAGTGGGGGAGGAGGATTACTATTTGGGGACTCTGCTTGGTTAAGGAAACCCATTTTAGATATTGTAGAAAGTAATAAAGTAATTTTTTGGGGTGTGGGACATCAAACTCATGGGGAACCTTGGGGTGAAATGAGCCAAAGTATGTTAGACATTTTAGATCACCCTAATGTCCTTTTAAAAGGAGTAAGAGATGTTTGGTATCAATTAGGTTTAGGTGATTCTTATACACCTTGTGTATCTTGTAAACATTCTTTATTTGATCAATTTTCTACAATAGGGGGAGAAGGTATTGGGTGTTTTGAACATGCTGAATGTAGAATACCTCTTCCTAATTTAGAAAAAATAGATAACTCTAGCTCTCTAGAAAAGACTATTGAATTTTTAGCTTCTAAAGAAGTTATATTAACTAATAGCTATCATGGGGTGTATTGGTCGCAACTACTAGGAAAAAAAGTTTTATTCTTTGGGTCTAAAAATGTTAACTCTAAATTTATTGGACTAAAGTATAGAGTAAATAATTGTAATGAAGAGAATTACCTCCATAAAATTAAACAGAGCAGTCGAATAAACGGGTTTCTAGAAGAATCTAGAAATATTAATAATGAGTTTTATTCTAAAGTAATAAAAATAATGGATACTGTATAATGGGGATTAATGAATTTATAATACATAAAACTCGTTGGTTAAATGGGTTTCAAGAGCATATGAAACTATCTAACGTAGATTTCAAAACGTATATGTGTATGAACGGGTTGAGCAAAGAAGAGTTTGATATATTGGACGCACAATCGAATAAAAAATAAAAGATTTCTGCATTAATTTGTGGAATCTGGAGGATTTGTTCGTATATTTACAAGGTAAATGAGGTGCGAGCCCAAAATCCAATTATGATGATTTATCAATTTATTAGTTTGCCGACTTTAGTGTTTACGATTGTCTTGACTGCTTATCTTGCAGGGATGGTCGGAGTATTTACCCAATGTAAAAATCAGAAATAATGGAAGATTTGAAATTTAAGACTGCTGGTGACGTAGCTAATACTGTGGATCCTGATTTTCATTGTTCTAATAACAGTAACTTTCAATTGAATGTTAATGGCTTTAGAATTAGTGTTGCGTTTGGCCCAGGTATGTACGTTGAGAATGATACCCGTTACTCAAAGGAACATCCCTTAAATCAATACGCTTGGGGTAGTAAATTTGCTGAGGTGAAAATTTGGGATCGGGATGATAAAGCAATCATGTGGGATGACTTGAACTCAGTGATTGGCTGGTGTTCTTCTGATTGCGTTGGGCGAATGATTGGGTGTTTGGCTAGTTGCCCTCCAGATCATGATCCCCGAAAAGCTCTTATACAAATTGAAGAAGCTTCACGCTGATTTGTGGAATTTCATCTTTTTGTTCGTATATTCATGGAGTCCGGTTGCGGGCATATCGTTTAATTAAAACCCAGTTAAGATGTTTGTAGAAAAAATCAATGAGGCGCAAGAGTTGTTAAAGTATAATGAATGGATTAAAAAAGTTGAAATCCGTTTCAGTATTGAAACCAATAAATATGGATCTGTCTTCAGAAACTTTGATTTAGTAATTTCACGTAACAAGTATACTGATAATGGGGTTGATTATTATCTATGTGAAACAGGAATGTTTGGAAATTATATGGGTAGTGTTGAGATGCTGAAAAATGGAACTGGATTTTATGTTTCCAAAGTGTGGTTTGGTCAGATAATGAAGCAAAAGATGAAATTTGAGGATTTCACCTTCAAGAAAATAGTCAGTATTGCTGAGGTTGTTGAGAAACAAGAGCCTATCAGTGAAGAAACCTCAAAATTACCATTCTAATGTATGATTTAATGGGAAAGTTAGTTTTATCCATGGATATGGATGAAATTATTGAAATGTTAAGGGAAATTCGCGAACTTAGCGAAATGTCCCCAAGTGAGCGGGAAATTTACGCACTCTATTACCCAGATGCACAACTCATTGCGGAGTGTGATAGAGAATCATTGATTGCTTCAAAAGAAGATGTGCTAAAGATTTTGAATTGAGAGAATTTGTTCGTATATTCACGGAGTCCGGTTGCGGGCACTTAAAGACAAAGAGATGAACGTTTTATATTTACATGGCTTAGAAAGCAAACCCACAGGTCCCAAAATGCAGTATTTGAAGGATCGTTTTGATAGTTATTATGCTCCTGAGATCGATTATGAAGATCCTGATTCATTTGAGGAAATTGTTGATTTGTGTGTTGATGAAGAATTTGACATGATTATTGGTTCTTCTATGGGGGGTTATTTTGCCGGTGCCATAGGAACTGCACTTGATGTTCCAATTATTGTTTTTAATCCTGCTTTTCATTCTCGTTCATTTGAACCATATGGTGTTACAACGGGTTCAAATCCCATGAACGGGGTTGTGGTGTTAGGTATGGATGATGACGTTATTGACCCTGTAAAAACGTTTAAAATGGTAGAAAATTGCGAGTCATTGGCAGTTATGCCAATTGAAGGCATGGGTCACCGCACTTCATTTGATGTTTTTGTAAAAGCAATTGAAACAATTATTCCAGAAGATATTGGTTAATATTTATCGGTATGATAAAATTGGTTGATTTACTCCTTGAAGATTATCCTAAAGGAAAATACATCCCTTTAGATGGGGAGGAAAAGAAAAAAGCACAACAAGACTTATTTGATTTAATAGATAATGCTTATTCCAACATTGGAGGGCACTTAAAATTTAAATCCCCTGCTGATATTTTAGATCCTAAAATTGGATTTTGGAGGGCAGCTGACATAGATGACGATCCAGAATTAGACGTTGTTTACTTTGGTAAGATTACTCCATTTGGTGTAAAACACACTGGAATTGGGCATGATGGTGAAAGGGCAAATATTAAAAATTTGCTTATAAGGAAATCTAAAGAATTAGGTAAACCAGGCAATTATGTTGAGATAAGTGGTGCGGCTTATGATTCATTTGTTGGTAGAGGAGGTGTACCTGTAGTAGATGATGAGGAGAAAGTACGTGCAATTCTTAAAGGAAAAGAATTAGAATGGCATGGTGAACATCCTGATGGGAATAAAAAAGGGAATGGATGGTACACACGTACAATTGGAGGTAAAGCTGTCACTAAAACCTTGGCAGGAAACGTATAATTTACATATTTATCAATAAAAGCATCATTAAAAATGAAAGAATTAAATACATTTAGACAATTTGTTAACGAAACTAAAGAAAACGTTGATGAATTATTTGGTAGGAGGGAAGATCCTATAGAAAAACAAGCATCAATGGTGTTTAATACTATTGAATTTGTAGATGATCTAGTAAGTGCAGGGCATGTAGATAAAGCTTTTTTTGATGTTTTCACAGAAAAAATGGCTGAAGCTTATTCATCTCTTATGATGGGAGCTAGCCCCGAATTACAAAATAAAATGGGATTTGAGGTTGATGTAGATTTAGAAGAAAATGATGTTGCTTTAGATGAAGTAATTAAAAAAGAAGTAGAATAAAATGAAAGAATTCAACTTAAATAAGTGGAGACGATTTGTAATTGCTGAAAATAGTGATTTTGGTAATGATCCCCAAGATCGTTACAACTACGCCAGAAAATTTACTGCTGATCTCCCTGATACCGCACGTAGTGAGTATTTAGTTAGTAATTTAGAGGATGCTCTAGAAGATTATAAATTAACTGATGAGGTTGGTGAATTTGATCAAGCTTTTGTAGATGTTATGAAAGCCCTAGGTAAAGAAAATGAACTATCAGAAGAATTAGCTACACCTAATGAAATGTCAGCGATGGCTATTGAAAAGGAAATGGCTGAAGGTATTCCTGATGTCAATACTGATTTTTCAGTTGATACTGATTTCTCAGCTGATCTAAGTGAGAATGATGAGGCTTTAGATGAAATTCTTAAGGAGGAGAAATTTAACGTAATTGTTAAAAAGACAGGTGAAATTATAGACGATAGATTGTCTAAAGATTTGGCTACAAAACTAGCTGCAAAAAAGAATGGTTGGGTAATCCAAAAAGTAGAAGAAGCACTTGATGAAGTAAAAGATGCTAAGTTTGAAATTGGAGATAAAGTAACTATGAAAGCAGGAGGAGGAGAAATGGAAATCGTAGGTGCACGTAGAATGTTTGGAAACAACACTCAAGCATATAAAGTTAAAAAAGCAGACGGTGAAACTGTTGAATACTCTGCTAACCAACTAAAAAAAGCATAATGAAAGAATTTGAGTTTGAAAGCAGTTGGAGGCAGTTTGTAATTAAAGAAAACTCTCAAACACTAGCTGACCAACTTGAAAGTGAATTAGGTGTATTAGTAAAACCTGATAGATTCGATAATGGAGTAGATATCTACCCAAATAAGTCACCAGGAGATCAAGTATATTCTAGTGATAGAATGGCTCAACGTATTGGTCTTAGATATGATGGTGGTCTTTTATTGAAATCTATTGTTGGATATAAAAGATCAATGGATCTCATTGGTGAACCTTATAATGGTACTAGAATGGCTGGACAAGGTATTTGGATGCCTAGTGGTGGTAAGCCAATAACAATGGAGGATTTGAAAGTATACATTATCCAACTCAAACGTGGTTTAGAAGGTGAATCTCAAGCTCAAGCTGATTTTTATAAAGACAGGCAACCAGATTAATAAAATGAATTTAGGAAAAATAATATTAAATACGGTATTAAGTGTAATTAAAAAACTTAATACAATCTTAATACAAATAGCAAAAGCTATTGGTTTAATAAAATAAAATAAAAATAATGTCACATAACACAACAGCAACAAAAGACTGCTTTTACTTAGCACACGACAATGGAACAGTATTCCATTATGGTGAAATTAGTAATGGAGTAGCCATTGCAACAGGTCAACCTGAACTAGAATGGCTAGATACTAAAGAAGAACTACAAGCCCGAGTCGAAGCACTTGGAGGAACATTTGTAGATCCTGATCAACAACCTGAATTACCAGTATAATGTGGAAACCTATATATCAACCAGAACCGTGGCCCAAATTTGTTAAAAGGAAAGATATTATAGGTCTTCCTTTGATGGAGCAACGAAGAAAATTCATGGAGGAACAAATCCTCTTTGAAAATTATGTAAGTAGTGTTAATACTATTAACACTGTAAGTACTGCCGCAGCAGGAGCTGCAGGTGGACCTGCACCAGGTTCTGGTGGTGGAACACCTTCATATACAGCTTTAACTGATGCCAATATTACGACTGCGAAAGATTTGTGGTTTAGTGATCAGGCTGCAGCCGAAGCAGAATATGGTCCTATTGGACAGTGGAATACTACAGCTGTTACTAATATGAATAACCTATTCCTGACCAAGCAAACCTTTAATGAAGACATTAGTGGTTGGGATGTGAGCAACGTGACGACTATGGATAACATGTTCGACAATGCTCGTGCCTTTAACCAACCAATTGGGAGTTGGGATGTGAGCAATGTGACATCATTTGTGTCCATGTTCTATCAGGCATACGCCTTTAACCAACCTGTAAATTCTTGGAGCATTACAGGAGGTGAAAATCTTCGGAGTATGTTCTCACTAGCACTAGCCTTCAATCAAGACCTTAACAATTGGACTGTCACAAGGTATACGACATTGAATACCATGTTTACTCAAGCCATCTCTTTTAATGGAGATGTATCAGGATGGCAAATTGGGGATGATGATGGTTTCAACTATCCTAACCAAATGTTTAAAGACTGTGATGCATTTACAGGTATTGGAGTCGAAACATGGGATGTATCCACGCTGGTATATGCACTTAATACATTTGAGGACTGTCCTTTATTCAATCCTGATATAAGTGGGTGGGATGTAAGTAATTGCGTGGCATGGGCTAGTGCTTTCAAGGGTTGCACTTCATTTAACCAAGACTTATCGTCCTGGGATGTTAGTAATGTAGGGACTCTTGGTGCAGGTTATACTTTTGAGAATATGTTTGATAATTCAGGATTATCTACAACTAATTATTCCAACCTTTTAATTGGTTGGTCAGGATTAACTTTTGCAAACCAAGATTTAGCATTGGGTGCGACTGGGGTTACTTACAGTGCAGGAGCAGCAGCAACAGCACGTGGGGTACTAACAGGTGCGCCTAATAACTGGACAATAACTGACGGAGGACCAGCTTAAAATAAAATAAACATAAAAAATGTTTACACCAGGAATAAACGACCCAGGACCATGGCAATGGTTTGTAAAAAGAACAGATAATGTTGGTCTCCCTTTGATGGAACAAAGGAGAAAATTTATGCATGAACAACTATTGTTCGAAGATTATATGAGCACTATTAATACAGTTAATACTGTAAGTACTGTCGCAGCAGGAGCTGCAGGTGGTCCTGCACCTAGCACTGGTGGAGGTGGGGTAGCATCACCCGTTATACAAGTAAAAATTAATACCAATTTTAAACCTACTGGGTCTATTTGGGATGGAAATGATGGTTACGGGGCATATCAAAATGATGTACCTTCAACTAGAATAATCATTCATGGACAGCAATTTTCAACTTTTACCAATTCAAGAGTAAAAAACTCCACTCCAAATGCTGGGTACGAATTAGTTCAACCTTATGGTAAAGAAGTCACTATTGATTGGGGAGACGGTAATGTAGAAGTAGTTACTGATCTCCCTGAGATGAATTCAATGTTATTGAATAAAGGTATTAATTCACAATTCTATGGTTGGCAACACGATTATGCTGCTGATGGGGAGTATATAATTACCATTACAGGAGACGGTGCAGCTTATATGAGAATGTCTTGGCTGCCTATAATAGATATCTTAAGGTGGGAAAATATAGCAGAAAATGGCCCAAGACTATTTGACCCAGCAAAAGCAGGAATATTTGGTTTTGTCCCAGTTAATGGACCTCTTCTTCATGGAACTTTCATCCAATCTTTTTGGAACAATTTTACAGATTCTCCTACAATAACAATTGGAGATATTGATGTTTCTCAATATAAAGGAGCTGTAGGTACTTTTTGGGGAGTTGATGAGAATTGGATAAACATACTTTCAATGACTGATCAAAACCCTGACGCAAATCCTGATTTATTCACTTTTAATGAAGATATTAGTGGATGGGATGTGAGTAATTTCCTAATTCTAAATAGCGTCTTTTCAGGGCAGGGTAATTTTTCCCAAAACTTAGGATCGTGGAATACTAGTAATGTAGAAGATATGTACGCATGTTTTAGAAATAATAGAAGATTAGTAAGTGGTGCTAGAGCGGACTTATGGGATGTAAGTTCTGTAAATTCTGCTTATTCGGGTTTTGCATCTCAATTCACCCGAATGTTTGAAGGAGCAATGACAGACTCCTCAGTAGTAGGAAGTATGCCCCATGTAGGGAATTGGCAATTTGGTGGAATTGCAGACGGGGCGACCTCATTTTTTGATAGAACATTTAAGGATAGTGGATTTTCCCATACAGCTATAGGTGAAACATTAATTGGATGGGCTTCACAATCAGCCTTACCTAGTAATATAGGTTTAGCTAGTACTGCATTTGAAGGAACCTGGGATGGTTCAGGATTTAGTAACCCCACATACAGTACAGGAAGTGCATTCGGTGCTGAAGTAAGTGCTTCATATGATTATTTAGTAACTACTAAAGGATGGACAATACCCGGCTTTACGTTTAGTTAACAATAAAATATTCATAAAGAATATTGCGAGAGGGGTGGCTTTGCCACCCCTTTTTCGTATATTTACGGGGTAAGGTTGCGGTGGCAGCCGAGCGTAATAAAAACCCAATTAATGATGTTAAAGTTTAAAAAGAGTGAGTTGTTTAAGTTCAATGGTGGTAATTATGTGATTAAAACACTTGCCTATAAATTGCTTGAAACAAGAGCTGCCCAACGAACGTTTGATAAAGCCCATTCCATTAATCACCCAACCAAAGGTGAGATGGTGTTAGTTCCCAATAATGTTAAATTTGAAATTGTAAAGTAATGAAAAGCCTAATTGCAGTCCCTTTCAATGTTATGTGTGTTGTGTTCTTTGCTTATGTTACTTATGCTATTGGAAGTTATAGTTTTCTAGCTAATGCTAATGAAGCAACAGCATTCGCAGTAGCATTCATATCAGTAAGTTGTATGTTGTTTGCGGTTTATGCTTTGATTGAAAATGTCCGTGATTATTTTAATAATAAGAAATGAGTAGAGGAAGACCAAAATTAGCTGAGGAAATACCAGCTCCTAGACAATTTACTAAAGTGTTTGATAATGGTGATGGTTCAACTGAAACGTGGCATTATAACTTAGATAAGTTTAGTAATGGCCCATTCAAAGTAGATATTAAATATTCCACGAGCCACCTAACGTTTGAGGAAATCAACGAAGCACTACCTAAAACACAACGTAAATATTATAACCCAGCTAATGAAAAGTATGTAGGTTATGGTCGAGCTAAACAACTAGGTTTACTATGAAAAAATTACTTCTAATTCCAATTTTAGGTTATGTTCAAGCACCGAGTGAAGGGTTTATACCCTCACCACCACCTATAAAACAGATTGAAGTAGAAGTTATTGAACAACCTGATTTAGTAAAAGCTCTCATTCAAGTTGAGAGTAGTGGAAGGGATAATGCCCATAACATTAGTGAGGATGCAGTTGGTTGTTTACAGATTAGACCTATTATGGTTAGAGAAGTAAATAGAATCTTACATAAGCAAGGGGGTACGTTTAGATTTAAATTAAAGGATAGATGGGATAGAGATAAATCACTCGAAATGTTCCATGTATGGAGAGAATACCATCACCCTAATAGTACAGATGAAACCATAGCACGTTCGTGGAACGGAGGAGGGAAAGGCCCTAAAAAGGAATCCACATTACATTACTGGAGGAAAGTTAAAAATAAATTGTAAAGGATGTGGAATCCCAAGGATTTGTTCGTATATTTACGGGGTAAGGTTGCGAGCGAGTCAAGACCGATCATTAAAACCCAATTAAGATGTTAGAATTTTTTACAACTAATGTGTGTGTTAGCCCGATTGATTTTATATTAATCTGTGCTGGTGTTGAGATTGGATTTGCTGTGTTAAGTATGTTGTACAAATACACTGCTCACTTCTTTATTAATTTCAAAAAAGATCTCAAATAATTTTTGGATTCCCAAGAATCAATTCGTATATTTACGGGGTAAATGAGCCGCGAAAACAATTCAAATCAATTAAAAATGCAGAACGAACGTTATGCCCAGGGTTACTTGCCCAAGATCGCTTACCACATGTTTAAAGGTAACGATGAGAAGATTAATTATTTTGTAAAACGTCAAGAAGACACATATGGTCCTATTACACCTACTCAAATAAGTGAGGTTGAGGATATGGTTGATGGTTTACATGCTGATGAAGCTGTTTTGAGAGCAGCTGATGCTCATGGAGTTGACGAAGAAGGACAGGTTTTTGGAATTAACGAATTATATATTTAATTATGAGTATTTTAAAAGATCTAAATTTTGAGATCCGAAAGGCATTAGATGCTGATAAGGAATTATATAGTCATTTACATGCAAAAATGATTAATGACATACAGAAAGCTACATTGGTTACTGATTTATCTGTAGGTACTGCAAACACACTCATCAGCTATGGTGAAGGGTTAGAAATGAATTTTGAAAGTAATAATTTTGTTCTTAGATTATATCAAATATTTGGAAAATGAGTCGTATTATTGAAACAACAGAAGATGGATGGGGATGTGTCCCACAACTTAAGGATGCAGTAAGTGAATTAAAATTCATTAGCAACTACATTTATGAAATTGACAATTGTATTCGAACTAGTGATTTAGCCAGTATGGTAGAGGATCTAAACGAAACAATGGAGAATGTTAAATATCATCTTAGTAAGATTAAAGTTACTAATGAATATAAAACTATTTAAATAAAATGACGTCAATAATTTTCATAACTTTAGCAGCTGTATTTAATGCTGTAATGGATACCTTATCATTTAGGTATAACACAAGTATTTTTAGTAATTACCCTAAATTAAAGCAATATTTAGATCCTAGCGTATCTTGGGAAAATAAGTATAAAAATGGAGATCCTGCTCAAGGTCCTAGATTTTTTGGATCTGAGACATTTTTAGTATTCTTAACAGATGGGTGGCATTTAGCTAAAACATTTATGATTTTATGCTTTTCAAGTGCTGCTGTTACTTATACTTGTATATGGGGGGAGTATTGGGATGTATTACTTTTTTATACAATATTTGGTGCTGTATTTCAAACATTTTTTGGCACAATTTTTATTAAGAAATAAATGAATCAGAATCAACTTATAGTAAACCTAATGAGATTAGGATTACTCATATTCTTTATGGGGTTGCTCAATGCAATATTTGGACAGAAAGTATACATTACTGAAAATGAATACGATGCTGATTATACAGTTTATCCCACTGCTAACCCATATACGGCTGATTTAATTATTTATGTAACAGATAACCGTTATGAGGTGGGGAAGGGAATATGGTTTATTACTGAGAACAGATTTGATGCTGATTTCTCAGTTTTTATCACAACAAATCCATATATTTCGGATTACGCCATATTTCAAACGAGTAATAGATATAAAATAAACTGTGATTTATAATGAGTAATGATTTAGAAAGCCTATATGACCTAATTGATGAGTTACTTATCATTGATGTAGTAACGGATGAAGAATTAGGAATGCACGTAAGAAAATGGCATGAGAAATACAACAACCCTAA